>Ga0307507_10009659_pt1 | contig 12752 bp, 2 predicted proteins | sample 7_EM_MG_FD_207223 | JGI IMG/M metagenome (GOLD analysis project Ga0307507, IMG submission 207223) | Populus trichocarpa ectomycorrhiza microbial communities from riparian zone in the Pacific Northwest, United States - 7_EM | ecosystem: Host-associated > Plants > Roots > Unclassified | place... | reverse complement strand
TGCTGAGCTTTGGGAGCTCTTGTAAGCTTTATATCTATATAATATTACTTATCCTTAGGATATTTAGATAAAAGTGGTACTATTTTAAAGCGCTTTGCAAGCTCTATAAATCTATAACAATAAAAAATTTATTTATTTAATATTGGGGAGTGCATTGCAAGTATAAGCACATTAAGGGGATTTTGCCAAGACTATCCGGAGACTATCCGGATAGTCTCCGGATACTATCAGCTGATAGGTCTATTATCCGAGAGGCTATCCGGCCCTATCCTCCGCAGGTCTGTAGATGTTACCCTATGTCTACGGTCGACCTACGATCGCCAGCGACGCCGCGCTCTTAACACCCGTTAAGCGCTATGCGTAGAGCTAGTTAAGAGCTCTCTGCTTGCACTAGAATGGTAAGAATTGGCCGTAGGTTAATAAAGATATTTATATTTTAAGTTGGGCGCTGCTATTATATAAGTACCCCACCAAACTTATACCGCACTAAAATAAACTTATATTATACTAAAATAAGCCCCTAAGGGGCTATAGATAAAGGCTTTAATAAAAGACTTAGTATTTTAGAGATATATACTATTTAACAGCTTTTTTACCCGCTTAAAGCCGTTTATAAAGCTAATTTAGTAAGCACTATATCTGCTCCTACTATAGATTAACCTACTATATAGCAGCTTCCTTGCTAACCCTTTAGGCCTATACAACCTACTTAATCTCCTTAATAACCTTAAGCCGTAGGAAGTACTATTAAAGCTTACTCTACTAGCCGGCCTACTATTTACTGCCCTATTTAGAATCTAGTACTACTATAGAAGGATTATCTTTAAGCCCTTTAGTTTACTTACGCTAAAGGGCCTATATAGACTTTACTGTGTGGTATATATAATATACAGGCGGCTACTTAGGCTAGAGCTTAAGCTTAAGCTTAGACTTAGGCCCTTGCTACAGCTATAGCTGTGGCAGCACTGGCGAAGGAAAAGCTATAGTGCTTACCTGGGCTAACGCATACTAGCTTAATCCCGCAATAGATAGAGGCGCTAGTAGATATACTGTTAGTAGATATGCTGTTAGTAGCCGTGCTAAAGGGACCTTAAGCTAAAAGGTAAGGCTACTGGATATAAGTATAAAGACTGTACCTATTAGGACTTGGCTAAATAGTTAATTAATGCCTATAGCTTATATAATCTCTAGTTATTTTTATGTGCTCTTTAGTTATTCTAGGCGTCTATAGTCTTTAGGTAGTCTGTAATAGCTAGTACGGCCTAGTAGAGTATTAATAGCTAGCTAGGGCCTTTTTCCTTCTACTATAGGTAGGTTTTAACCTTCTATATAAAGGGTAGATAGGTCTTATACTAGAAGATAGGGTGGTTCTATATAGGGCTGCTTGGGAATATCTTATAGAGGACTACTAAGTTCTATAGGATAACCTCCTAGAGGTAGAATATGAGGTTTATAGCGCCTATAGCCATAGGGTTATTAATTAGCTAACCTAAGGGCTAAACTAACCCTTTTAGATATCTAGCTTTAGCCAGATTTTTAATAGTAGTACATTAGGGGGGGCGACGCTTGCCCTATAAATCTTAAAGCAGCCCATCTACAGCTTATGGCCAGCTATTGTCTACATAAACTCCTATAGTAGTGAGTTTAAGTAGTAACTATCTACTCCTAGTTTTACCTGCTAGCGCGTTTAATCTAGTCCTTACTAACCCCTTTTAGCTCTACTGTTTTAGTGCTAGCGCTTTATCTAATATAGGTTTTCTTCTATAAGAAGATGCTAATATACTAAAACGCTTTAGCAACCTACTCTTGCTATAAGTTATATAAGAAGGCCGCCTTATAGTCCTTAGCGCTGCTCTTAATTAAGCAGATATTATACTACGCTAACTGCTTACTAAAGTTTGGGAATAGCTTATTGCTAAGGTCCTAGTAATATAGGAGGTAGAAAGCTAGCCTGCTAAATATATAGATAAGCGGCTTCTTGTTAGCGACTTAGTCAATTAAGGCACGAGCACGGCAAGAGGGTCGCGTAAGCCTGTACGATTGGATTATCTATAAACGAGGATCCAAAGCTAGAGAAAGGAAAGGGGAAGAACGGAAGCACCGCTTAAAGTTATATACAATTCTCTGGTTACGTAACGGCACTTTGCCATTATGTAACGGCAATTTGCGGCAATCTGCGGTAATGTGCTAGCGCCGTAATATTACCCCCCCCCTCTAAAAAAGCCTGCCCTCAGGCTTTATATGTCCGTATTATGTTTATAGGGTGTTCTTATCTATATGCTTAATAGGTAGCTTATTATCTTTGCTATACTAGTACTCTATTTACTTATCTAGATACTTTAGGGGTCCTGGCTTATTAGGGTATTAGTTATAAAACTCTTTAAGCTTCTAGGGGCAACCTATAAAGTTCTAGGCGGGGTACTAGGTTGGGTCTAGATTATAACCTTTCTATTAGATACGGTATTTTAGCGTTTCTTATACTAGTTTATAGGCTAGTATTTTATTAACTTCCTATTTATTATCGCCATTAACTTAAATTGGCAGTAAAGGCTTATTCCTTTATCCAGGTAGTAGGTTATTTATAGCTTTTTATAGCTTATCTAGTAAGAAAATAGGGTAGACTTTAATTAAGTCTGGGAGTTTAACCTTATATAAGTTACCTTCTTTATTAAGGATCTTATATAGTCCTGCTATCTTATAGTCTAGCTTATAGCTAGGCCGTTCTATCTTCTAGTTCTTTATTATAACCCAGACCTTATCGCCTATGGTAAAGTCGGGCTTACGCCTGTGCTTATTTACTTACTATTCCATTAATTTCTAGGCCTTCTTTAGGTTCTTATAGGCTACCGCCTATACTTCTTCTAAGCGTCTAGCATACTGCTATGCTTTCTTATAAGATAGTTTTTTGTGTATAGTTTATAGTCCTTCCAGTCTTTCCCAGTTAAAGCTTATATGGGGTAGGTATCCTATTTCTAGCTAAATAGGTGCAAACCCTATAGAGTTATAGGGTAGGGTTGTCTGGGCGTAGTCTATTATAGGTAGTAGTTTGCCCTAGTTATCCTAAAAGTAGTTAATAAAGGGCCGAAGTCTCTGGTTTAAGTATTAATTTATAATCTTTATCTAACCGTCTATCTAGGAGTGGTATACTATAGAGAGCTTTAGCCTAATACCTAGAATCCGGGTAAACTTATTCCAGAAGGCTAATATAAACTGCGGCCTATAATTGGATATAATAGTATTTAATAGTCCGTAAATTTAGTAGATATAGTGGATATATAGTTAGGCCACCTTTTTAGCATTAATATTCTTATAATAGGGAATTAAGAATAGGCGCTTGCCAAGACGGTTAACTAGAATTATAACCATATTATATCTATTACGGTTTATAGGTAACTTATAAAAGTCTATAAAGATATACTGCTAAGGGCGTTCTAGTATTGGGAGTGGCTTTAATAGCCCTAGGGTCTTATCTTATGGAATTATAAACCTACGGCAGTTGTTGTAGTTCTATATATAGCGGTTAATATCTATAACCATTCTAGGCTAGTAGTAGCGGTTGCTAATAATCCTATAGGTCTTATTTTTCCTAGGGTGGGCCGTAGAGACCTTGGTATATACTTTGGTAATAAGCCAAGTCTATAGGTTCTGTTCTTCTACTACTACTAGCCGTTTTTAATACTTAAGTAATCTATTTTTAAGGGACTATGGGCTGGTAATATTCTTTACCTTTTTACGGTATTCCTATAGGGAAGAGGCTGTACAGTTTACCTGTAGCAATTTATTAATAAAGTTAAATCCTAAGGGGTTAATAGGATATATCTCGGCACCTAAGGAGTCTATACTTAGTTCTGCCTATATCTAGAGGTTAAGGTGCTTTGGTTATAGTAGTATTTAAGTCTATAATAAGATTTTCGCAGCTGCCTAGTTACCTAGGTCCTGTTTACGCCTTATAAGAGCATCTACATAGTTTATAGCGCCTAGTCTATATATAATTAAGAAGTTAAACTAAAATAGGATATCCGCCTAGCGTGCCTATTGGGCTGTAAGGGCCTTGGTTATTATAAAGTATTCTAGAGCCTTATAATCTAAAACTACCTTAATAGGCTTAGGAGTCCCCTCTAGCTATACACGCTAGTGCTAAAAACTAGAGATAATAGCTAGAATTTCTTTGTTATGGATATAGTAGTTTAGCTTAGCATTTATTATAGTCTTTAAATAGTATATAATAGGGTACTATTCTCCGTCTAGTTGCTTCTGGGAAAAAACACTAGCTATTATACTGTTTAAGGTATTAGTTTTTAGCATTAAGGGCCATTTTAGGTTAAAGTGGGTAAGTAGGGGAGCCGATACTAGCCGTTTTTTAAGCTTATTAAAGGCCTGCATATATATAGCGTTAAAGTGGAATAGCTAGTCTTTTCTAGTAAGGCGGTTAAGAGGCTAGGCGATCCTACTATAGTTCTTAATAAAGCATTAGTAGAAGTTACAGAAACCTAAAAACAATTATACCCCCTTTATAGTCCGTGGGGGTATTTACTAGTTAATTACAGCCTTTTTTTCCGGGTCTGCCTTAATTCCGTCTATACTAATAATAAACCCTAGGTACTTAGTGCGCTTAATACTAAATTCTAACTTCCTAATATTGGCCTAGAGACTAGCTTTGTGGAACCGTTATAGGACTTTATAGATATACTCCTTATATTCCAGTTTATTCTTAGAGTAAATTATAATATTATCTAGGTAGGTTATATAGAAGTCGTTAAAGTAGTTAAAGAGTATGTTATTTATATACCGTTGGTATATAGCCAGTCTATTAGTTAGTCTAAAAGGTAGTACTTTACATTTATATAATCTATAGTGGGTCTAAAATATAGTAAGATCTTTAGATTTAGGGTCCATCCTAATCTAGTAAAAAGCCTGGCGGATATTAAGCTTTATAAAGATCTTAGCCTTACTTATACGGGCTAGTATTTCTTTAAGAAAGGGCAGCGGATATTAGTCTTTGCAGGTTATATAATTTAGTTTATAGTAGTTAATGCAGAAATAGAGTCCGCTGTTAGGCTTTTTTATAAAGAGAATGGGTATGGCAAAGGGGACTTAGCTAGGCTTAATAAAGCCCTTATTAAGGTTGTTAATAAGGTACTACTTAGTAGCCTATAGTTTGTTAGTAGATTTCTGGCGGAGGGGGCTATAGCTAAGGGTGTTTTCTTTATCTAGCTTAATCTTAATCTTATAGTCGTACGGTTAGTAAGGCGGGAGTATATTAGATACTGCCTTAGAGAATATGTTTTTAAATTCCTAGTATTGGCGGAGTAGTTTCTATTCTACCAGCTCCTTATCTATAAGCTTACTTTCCCTACTAAGCTAGTTATAGGCTAGAGCTTCCTTGTCTTTAATAATCCAATTAATTTTGTATAAGCTAGTTATAAAGGCAACGGTATTAGGCTGTATTAAGTTCTAGTAGAATCCTATGGCGCTAATATAGTAGATATTAACTGGTGGGAGGCTTATAGGTTTCTTTACAGACGTTCCGCGGACTGTGTTCTGCGGCTAAGGGTTTATAACCCTCCTTAGCTCCTATTCTATCTTCTATAAGTTATCTTTCTGGTTTATATATTTAGTGCAGTGTCTAATATTCCTTGCTGTTCTTTATAGCTATATAGGGCCTAAGCCAGCTAGCTTATTACTGACTTCCTAGGTTTCTAATATTGGCGGCACAATATTGGTAGTCTGGGGGTGGTGTAATATATGGACCCGTTGCGGATTAAGCTGTATATCTTTCTTAAAGGCCTGGTCTCTATACATAGCATTGGCCTAGTAAACGGTGTCTACCTATAGCCGTATGAGGTTTTCTATTATAATGCTGATTTCTTTTATAAAGGAAGGGGTTAGGGGTAGGGCTTCGGGCTAAATAAGCTGTCTACTCTGTATATTAAGCTATAAGCCTAAATAGGCTAGCTATTTTCTTTCTAAAATTATATTATGGCTTCCTAGGTCTGCAGTAAGTAAGGGGACGTTATACTGCCTTCGTCTATTAATATGGAGGTGAATCCGCAAGATTGTTATAATAGGTAGCCCTATCCGTCCATTATACCCATAAATAGGAATTAGTTTAGGCAGTTCTTTAAGGGGTGCATTTAGAAAATTAGCTAGCTTTATAGTACACTAGGTGTCTATTAAGGCGAAGGCATTTGCTTTAGAGTTAGCTAAAGCAGAGGTTAAAACTTAATATTTATTGCGGAATAAAGTATAAGGGATAGTGTAGCTTCTTTTACTAACTAGCCAACCCAGATTAATATATAACATATTAATCCCTTTTAACCCTAGAGAGGAGTCTTTCTTTAAGGTTCCTCTTTTTCTAACTCTGTGCTATTCTCCTAGATTAACAGAATTTTGCCTGCTTTTGTATTTATTAGGCAATCCTTTATAATATAGCCCTTTTGGTTAGCAGAGCTTCTAGTCTTATACCGCTTAGTATATACCTTAATTTAATGGAGGCCCTAGTTAATAGCTAGGCATTAGTCCATAAGTTTCTTAAGCGTCTATATAATAGTATAAACTAGTAGTATAGCGCGCTATAGGTCTAGGGTAAGCTTATTAAAGAGGTCTGGTATTAGATCTTCCTAGGGGATTTAAGCCTGTCTAGCTAAGTATAGAACGCGGGTCTAAAAGGCCGAGAAGGTCTCTATTATTTTTATATTTAGGCTTTTATAATTAAGCTGGGTATTCTATACTTTAAAGGGGTCCTTATAAATAAAAGATAGGTAGTTAATTATCTCTTTTTTAGAGAGGAAGGGGTCTGCTAAGTCCTAGATGTATTACGGACGTAGGTATATCTATATGTTACCGCTAGTACGGCTAAAGATATATGCCATTTTAGCTTGGGCATTAGGAAAGTGGTCTGTATTAACTTTAAGCTTATTCTATAGTTAAAGCTTCTAGTTATTAAATATAGGGTTAGTTCCATCTATAAGCAATAGGGGGTCTACAACCTTTATAGATTGCGATGATACTAATACTATACGTTAGGCTAGGGCCTTAAGGACTATAGTAAGCCTCTAGGTGTCTAATAACTTATTACTAGGCGTAGGGGTGTCTCTAGTTTTAAGCAGCTCTTGGAGCTGTTTAATTTTAGCATTAGCTACTATAAGCTCTTTCTAGGGGGTTAAGACGGCAACTATTTTACTATTAAAGGTATTTATGGGTCCTGCAGCGGCTTTACCAGCTGCTATATTTCTTGGCATAGTGGTAGGGGTACTGGGTAATTTCTGGTATTTATTTATTTTCTAGGGTTTTGGTCCATATGTGTCATATTTTTTAGGTTTCGCGTTCTGTTTATATTCTTTTGGTTTTAGTGATATCCTTAGGGTCCTATTCTATTTCCTTGTTCTATTTATAGTCTTATAAATATATTTGAGTTCCTTTTTAGGAAGAGAGAGTGGTAATGAGCTTTGGATAATATTAGCAACTTAGTTAATTAAGGTATAAGCACGGTAAGAGGGCCGCGCAAGCCTGTATAATTGGATTGTCTATAAACGAGGATCTAAAGCTAGAGAAAGGAAAGGGGAAGAACGGAAGCACCGCTTAAAGTTATGTACAATTCTCTGGTCACGTAACGGCACTTTGCTATTACGTGACGGCAATTTACGGCAATCTGCGGCAATGTGCCAGCGCCGTAACACTTCTTATTATATAAAGCCCCCATAGTCTTAAGGCGGCTATACTGGTTCTACTTACTAGTGCATATAGTAAATATTAGGGGTATATAGCGCGTAAGGCCTTTGCCCTTAAACTTAAAGGTAAATAGGTTTAAGATCTTAGCGGAGCGCCTATTGCTACTATAGGTAAGTATATAGTAGCCTAGTAGGATATCTATAAGTGTATAGAGGTAGTATTCTAGTAAGGAGTCTCTACGGGCCTATAGCTAGTAGTAGACATTCTTAAACTCGTCCTCTGTATATCTATTAAGTAGTATATCTCTACCCTTATTTATAAACTAGTCCTTTTTCTACTATATATCCCTCTATTATAAAATCTTTAGGTACTTCCTAATATTATCCTCCTATAAGGACTAGTAACTATTTATCCCTATAACCCTTTAATACCTAGTAGAGGTTTATTAAGGCTATAATATAGCTATAAACTAAGTGCTAGGAGAGCCGCGTCTTGTCCTAGGGTATGTTATTACTAACCTTATAGCTTTTTGCTTTTAGTGGCTGGCCTATAACCTTCTTAATAAAAAAAGGAGAAGCTTTTCTTTTATAATGGTATTATTATTATAGTACTACTTCTTTTTATAGAAGGCCTAGGAGGAAGAGGCGCGTATTAGCTAGTATACTACTCTATAAAGCACCTGCCTACCTACCTTAAACTCCTTCTACTTTAGCTTATAATTTAGAAATATATTTTTAGGCCTCTTAGTACGCGTAAGGGTGAGGATACTCTATATGTTAGCGCGTAGTTTAGCATTATTTATAATATTAATCTCTATACAACTAATTAACACTATTTTTAAGATAGGATGCTGCTAGAGAAGTGGCGCCCTAGGGGGGATTTCTATTTTTTTATATATACGTAGACGTAGACCAGGGGAAAGAGGTAGAGAAAGTATACCTATTAGCTGCTTAGCGATGCAAATAAGTGACCTTACTATATAGGGTAAATATATAGGCGCACGGCTAGGCTAATAGGCTAATAGTATGTGTATATTAGCGGCTTAATTAGTAAGGGTAAAGACATTTAAATATATACACGACTTAGCTATAGGCTTAGCCGTTAATATTTGCAAATATTAATAGTGGTTATATATGTTATACACGGCTTAGTAACTTATTAGGCGCTTAGCTGAGCTATTAATACTACTATAGAATAAACTTTTTAATAAAAAAGTTACCTTAGCAAGCTTAGACCATAGAATTAATTAGCGGATATACGTATATCTGTAAGCGGATATTGCTAACCTTTTTTATTAAAAAGTTAATTCTATAGTCTAAGGGACTTTGCCAATATTTATTAAGCAAGTTGTTTAAATTTATATATAGAGTAGTTATCTTTTTTAACGAAATTAATCTATACCTCTATAATAGCTCTTATCTTAATAATAGTGTTAAATTAATCTATAGAACTAGCTCTATAATTAATTAATTTTTGGGCCTTATATATGCGCCTATTACAATATTATAACTAAGTCTTATGCTAAGTCTTATATTAAGTCTTGCTTTATCTAAATTTATATAAGAGCTATATATAATATTTAATGAAATTATTAAAGCTACCTATATAAGGTCTAGGGCTGTATATAGGCTTAAAATAATTATAAAAGCTAGATCTATTAATAATAGATTTTTAGCTCTTATATATATACTCATTGCAATATTATAGAATGTTGCTGTAAGAGTATATATATTAGGTCCCGCCGCGCTTACAACAAGTTCGCAAGCACTCTTAGTCTTTTTGGCCGTATAGCGACGTGGAGGCGGGCCACGTTACAATTGTGCTTGCGAACTTACTAGAGCCAGCTGTAGGTCCGTTAACTGGTTGGGTCGTGGGTTTAACTCACAACGGTTGCGCCTTGCTCTGGTATAGTCTAACGCGCATCCATGTGATAAGGTGTTAGTGAAGATTCCGATCACTTATGTTACTAGGGACTAACTAATATGGTGATACTCTTGGCGTTTAATCCCTGTAGAGGCCTAAATGGGCGCATAGAGGAATCCCTGCAAGCGCTTAAGGATGAGCGCGCAGAGGAGAGGGGCAATTGTAAGAGTATATATATTAGGTCCCGCCGCGCTTACAACAAGTTTGCAAGCACTCTTAGTCTTTTTAGCCGTATGGCGACGTGGAGGCGGGCCACGTTACAGTTGCTATGCTTAATAATAGGGTTTTTTTTAGCAAAAATGATTTTAACTTTAGATAGCTATAGGCTAATTTAGACCCGATATTTATAAAATATTAGGTTATCTCTCTAATTAATTAACTTTTGGTAGTATTTTAAGCCGTTATAGTTAAGTAATTTAACTGTAAATATAGGGAAAATTATAAAATACGCTAACGCGGTTTATAAATGTTGGAAAACACCCTTAGACCACATTTTTAATTTTATGTGGAGCAGATATAAAATTATTCTAAATATGTGGTCTAAGCTTGCTGAGGTAAACAAAAAAGGTTAATATGTTTTATTAGTTATCCGCCAAAATCAGTTATCCGCCAACCCTAAAAATCACTAAAAATTAGGAAAATCGCATTTTAATATCTTAATAACGGCTCTATAATAAGTTCTAAAATTCTATAGTTAACCTTTTATGCCTATTCTAAGACTCTACCCTAACTTTAGAAGTAATCCATTAAGTAGTTCTAGAGGAATAGTAATTTAGCTTAATATTAGGGGCCAAAACTCAATATCTTAATAACGGCTAGGCTTATTATTCTAGAACTTTAATAGGAGTCTTAGAATAGGTATAAAAGGCCAGCTATAGAATTTTAGAATTTATTATAAAGCTATTGTTAAGATATTAAAATGCGATTTTCCTAATTTTTGGTGGTTTTTAGGGTTGGCGTTACCTCAGCAAGCTTAGACGTGATTCTATTGGTACGGATTTTTAATTGGCCCGCAAGCTGACTAACTACATTTATGCGAAACCACCAGAATTACAAGGGGGTAACATCAATGCGTTAGACGCCCCCTCTGCTAGTATAGGTTAAGAAACAAACGAGTCCAAAGTGACATAGCGGGACCAGGTTATTTTGTTTACTGTACTAGCAGGGGGGGCGTCTAACGCATTGATGTTACCCCCTTGTATGTCTGAGCGTGTTCCGCAACATTTATTAAAAAATCCAACTTTTTTTATAATGTTCCCTACACTTATAGTTAAATTACTTAACCATAACGGCTTAAAATACTACTAAAAGTTTATTGATTAGAGAGACGACCTAATATTTTATAAATATTATGTCTAAATTAGTGTTACGGCGCTGGTGGAAAACGGTGGATCTTGGCAGACGTGGATTATGGTAGACGCGAGTTACGTGACTTGAGGACCGCATAAAATATCAAGCGGCGCTGCTATTCTTCTCCTTCCTTTCTCTAGCTTTGGATCCTTGTTTATAGACAATCCAATTATATAGGCTTGTATGCGACCCTCTTGCTATACTCGTGCCTTAATTAACTAAGTTACTAATATTATCTAAAGCTTATCTACTCTTCTTCCTAAGAACGAACTTAAATATATCTATCTATAAGATCACGAATAGGACAAGGATATAGAATAGGACCTTAAGGACATCACTAGAACCACAAGGATAGAATAGACCTAAGAACTAAAAGAACATAAATAGAATGCGAAACCTAAGAATAGGATACGCATGGACTAGAACCCCTAGAAAATAAATAAACACCGGAAATTACCTAATACCCTTACTACTATGCTAAGAAACACAGCAGCTGGCAAAGCCGCTATAGGACCTATAAATACCTCTAATAGTGAAATAGTCGCCGTCTTAACCCCCTAGGAAGAGCTCGCAGCAGCTAATACCGAAATTAAACAACTTTAAGAGCTGCTTAAAACTAGAGACACCCCTATACCTAGTAAGGAGTTATTAAACACCTAGAGGCTTGCTATAGTCCTTAAGGCCCTAGCCTAACGTATAGTATTAGCATTGTCGCAGTCCGCGAAGGTCGCGGACCCCCTACTACTTATAGACAGAACTAACCCTATATTTAATAATTGGAAACTTTAACTATAAGACAAGCTTAAAGTTAATACGGACCACTTCCCCACTACTTAAGCTGAAATAGCCTATGTCTTTGGCTATACTGGCAGGGACGCACAAACTTACCTACGTCCGCAATACGCCTAGGACTTGGCAGACCCCTTTCTCTCTAAAGAAGAGATAGTTAACCACCTATCTTCCATTTATAAGGACCCCTTTAAGACATAGAACGCCTACCTTAATTATAAAGCTCTTAATATAAAGGCGACGGAGACCTTTTTAGCCTTCTAGACCCACTTTCTATACCTAGCTGGCCAAGCCCGAATTCCCTATAAAGACTTAATGCTAGACCTCTTTGATAAGCTTACCCTAGACCTATAGCGCGCCGTACTGCCAGTTTTTACTACTATATAGACGCTAAAGGTACTTACAGACCACTGCTTGGCTATTAATTAAGGCCTCTGTTAAATTAAAGCACGAGCTGAGCGGTATAAAGCTAGAAACTCTCTAAACTAGACTGTAAGTACTATATAAATGGCCTATAACACTCTAGCACGATCTATAACCCCTATAGCACCAGCTGTACAGCCCGCCGTAAATTTAGCAGCTAGCTATACAGCTAGTCCTGCTATGGGTCTGGCGTATACTTAGCCTATGTATAATAACCCCCATAAATAGGCCCTTAGTAATTAAGGGGCTTACTTTTTATATGGCCAAAAAGACCACTTTGTAAAGGATTGCCAGATAAAGGCAAAAACAGGTAAGGTTCTATTAATTTAGGAAGATAGTGTAGAGTTGGAAAAAGAGGAACCTTAAAGAAAGACTCCTCTCTAGGGTTAAAAGGAATTAATATATTATATATTGATCTAGGTTGGCTAGTTAGTAGAAGAAGCTGCACTATCCCTTATACTTTATTTTACAATAGATATTAAGTTTTAACCTCTGCTTTAGCTAACTCTAGAGCAAATGCCTTTACCTTAATAGACACTTAGTGCGCTGTAAAGCTAGCCAAATTTTTAAATGCGCCCCTTAAGGAACTGCCTAAA
>Ga0307507_10009658_pt1 | contig 12753 bp, 4 predicted proteins | sample 7_EM_MG_FD_207223 | JGI IMG/M metagenome (GOLD analysis project Ga0307507, IMG submission 207223) | Populus trichocarpa ectomycorrhiza microbial communities from riparian zone in the Pacific Northwest, United States - 7_EM | ecosystem: Host-associated > Plants > Roots > Unclassified | place... | reverse complement strand
AACCCGGTTACCATTTACCATCCTTAACCGACGTAAAAACTTACATTGACAAAAACCACCACCTCCCCGAGATTCCATCAGCACAGGAAGTTGCAAACAACGGCATCAACCTGGGCGAGATGAATAAACTACTGGTTAAAAAGGTGGAGGAATTGACGCTGTATTTGATTGAGAAGGATAAAGAGGTGAAAGCGGAGCGCGAACTAAGCCAAAAACAGCAAATGACTTTAAATGCTCAAACATTAAGCACCCAGGCCCAGGACGAAAAGATTAAACAGCTGGCTAAGCAGCTGGAAGCATTGGCAAAAAAAATAGAAACAAAAGATTAGTTAACAATACTATTCAAATTCGATAAAACATTTTTTTAGTATGTATCATATGAAAAAATTACACGGCTTTATTAAAGCCCTCCATATCAAAATTGCCTGCACCTGCTTTTTTAGCGCGTGCGCATTCAGCAACGGATACAGCCAGGATTTGCCCAAAGTTATTAAGCCTGCGCCGGAGACCGCCGCTTTGTTCCGATTTGCAGATTACCCAATGGATTATTCTACCGGACTTCCGCAGATAAGTATACCAATTTACCAGGTACAAAGCGGCAGCCTTAGTGTCCCTATAAGTATCAGTTACCACGCATCCGGGCGAAGGGTTAGCGACCAGGATGGCCCTATTTCTTTGGGCTGGAGTTTAAATGCTGGGGGGATGGTATCAAGAACCATTTATGGCTCTCCTGATTTTGGAAGTGGCAACCATGGAACAGATAACTTTCCTTATCCGTTTAAAACGGGTGGCTTTGATATTGTAAACGACCTGGCTTATTTGGAAAAAGCAATACATTACGACAATCCGGATGCCTTCATAAAGCCCTGGACAGATCCGGAATATGATGTATTCTCTTATTCCTTTAATAACAATAGCGGTAAGTTTATATTTAAAGATAATAACGGGGTAAAAACCGCGGCGCTGCTCCCTTATAAACCCTACGTTGTAAAACCTATTTATGACCAATGGGGATTGAATGCTATTGAGATTACAGACGACAAGGGAGTTTTATACAAATTTGCAGGCGCCGAAAGATATAGCGCCAGCGCCGACCAGGTGGTATCCGGTGTGGTATTAACTCAAATTATTTCTGCAGATAAAACCGATGTTATTACCTTTAAATACTCCACCTTCGTCCAATCACGGTTTTCTGTCAGCCAGCAATCTGTATTAATAGACGATGTGAATCAACTTTATACTGGAGACTTTTCTCCCAGTAGTACCACAACAGATACAGAACAAGCTAATTGGGAAAATTACCAGATATCCCGGCTGACCGAAATAGACTTTAACCAGGGAAAGGTTTTGTTTAACCTGGTTAATGGGGATGATAAGGTAGATAATATACAGGTAGTCAACTTAAATAATGAAGTGATAAAAACAATCCAGCTCAACCGGTCGGTATGTGACTATATGTCTGATGGAGTTAAACCCACCAATAAGCTGGATGGGTTGATATTTAAAGATAAAGCTGGTGCCGCTGTCGAAAACTATGCCTTTCAGTATTATCCAACCGTACTCCCTAATAGCGATACCAATGTAAACCTCCGTTACTGTGATTGGTGGGGATATTATAATGCATCCGGTATTCAGAGCATGGTGCCTTACTATACCAATGTTTTTTATTCACCAGCCTATGCTGGCCCAGACGAACTCATCGCGGTTGGCAATCCTTCAACAAACAGAGCTCCCAACCTTGCTGCATTAAAAAGCGGCGTATTAAAAAAAATATTCTTCCCAACGGGCGGCAGCACGGAATTCACCTATGAAAACAACATATATATCAACAGTGCTGACAATCAGAGTAAACCAGGCCCTGGCTTGCGTGTTGCCCAGATTACCAATGATGACGGCCGCGGAACAATAAGTACCAAGACTTATAAATACGGCGTAAACGAGTTAGGAAACGGATCTATTGACCTGGAACCTGGGCCCAATTCAATGTCTTCTGAACAATTGTATCAAAATATAATACAACATAATTATGATTTTGTCCCTTACGATGATAGACGATACCGTCAGCGTGTTTTCTCTTCCGGTTTTATTTCCGAACTAAGTGCATTGGCCGACAGGCCTCTTATTTATACTGAAGTGGCAGAATATCAAGGAACTCCGGTTGGCAACATCGGTAAAACAATTTATAACTATGATAATTATGAATGGGGAACAGGCCCACTGCCAATGTTTACACACACACCTGAGCAGCCTCCTGCTACGATTCCAAAAATGCATATTCCATCCTGGAACTACTGGAACAACCCAGTTTTAACCAGACAAACAGACTATAAAAGTATCATAACCCCTGCCGGAATAACTTATCAAAAGAGAAAGGAAATAGTAAATGGTTATACTATTAATAATATAGAAGATGTTACCGGCCTGCACGTCGCAAGAGTTTGGACTCTGCCACAAACGGGAAGGACAAATACAACCAATCACGGTTATTTACATGTTGAACAATTTGTTGTAATAATGTATCCGGAAAAGTATTATTTAGCACCTTTACCCATCTACACCTACAGTGATTATCATATACCTGTTGGCATAAAAAATTTAACATCAACAGGCGAAACCTTATATAATGACGATGGCAGCACCGTTAGCACTTCAACATCCTATGTGTATAATGCCAACCAGTTTATCTCCCAAACCAATCGTACGGGATCTGATAATATCTCGCTAAGCACGCAAATTAAATACCCGGCAGATTATACCGGGAATGCTGTATTAACGCAAATGGTTGGCCCAACGCTCAATATGCTCAATTACCCGGTTGAGCAAAACGAATTTAAAAACAGCCTGCCCATTAAAGGCGTAAGAACCAACTACTACAACTGGGGTAGTACCACGCCCATGATTGCGCCACAAACCATTGATGTAAAAACAAGCGCTAATGCTTACGAAACGCGTTTAAGGTATTACGGCTATGATGGCAATGGCAACCCGTTAAGCGTTTCAAAAGAGAATGGCGCGCTTATTTCCTATATCTGGGATTATCAAAACACTTATCCTATAGCCGAAGCAAAAAATGCCGCAAAAACGGAGATAGCCTATACATCATTTGAAGCCGATGGAACCGGCAACTGGGCGGGCATCAATACGGCCAATATCGCAACAACTACCTATAGCATTACGGGTACTAAATATTACAATTTTAGCGGCACCACACTGTCAAAAGCAGGGCTTACCAGCAGTACAGTTTACACCGTTTCGTACTGGAGTAAAAATGGTGCATATACCTTAAGCGGCACCTCGGTATCGGGCTGGCCCAAAAGCATCAGGACGGTTAGCATAAACGGCGCAAGCTGGACTAACTGGGAGCACCGCGTAAGCGGCACATCAACTATTACAGTTAGCGGCACAGGCGCCATTGACGAGCTCAGGCTTTACCCCGCAAATGCGCAGATGACGTCTTATACCTTTGCGCCGCTTATAGGAATGACTTCGCAAAACAGCGCGGCCAATGGTATTAACTATTTTGAGTACGATGCCAACGGAAGGTTGAAACTGGTGAGGGATATTAACAACAATATCGTTAAAACATTCAATTACAAATATCAGTCGGCTACTCCTTAACATATGCTGTTAGGCTTCCGGGCATGCTGTGGAGGCATGCCATTATAAACACATTTTTAACCTTATCAAACCAATTACGCATATGTCACAAAAACGGTTAATAACCCGGATAGCGCTATTGCTGATTATATTATTTACGCAGTTAAAACAAGGCTTTTCGCAGGTATCTATCTCCGGCCCAACCTGCGTGGTAGCTGGCACCACCAGCTTATATAGCTTTAGCGGCAGTTATACCAATTCAACCACCATGACCTGGTGTGTCTCCAACGGCACCATCCAGCAGGCTTACGGTAACAATGTTACAGGTACAGGTTCGTGCAGGTACGGCACCCCCATAAATATGATAGCAGTGCTTTGGAGCAGCGGAGGCAACGGTTCTGTAACGTTGCAAAGTTCAAACGGCGATGCCGCGCCGCTAAGTATAACAGTGTCCAACACGCTTATTCCCGGCGCCATTACGGCAAATGCTGTGCAAACCATAGCATACAATACTAATCCCGCCACTATCAACTGTTCGGCAGCTACTTACGGCGCATGCACTCCTGCCTATACTTATCAATGGCAAAAATCAACCGATAACTTTAATTTTACAGATATCACGGGGCAAACAGGCTTAAACCTTTCTTTTTCGGCACCGCTTATAGCCACAACCTACTACCGACGTAGGGTAACCGAAACAAGCACAAGTACCATTGCCTATGCAAGCACGGCTACGGTTACCGTGAGCGCTCCGTTTTCTACAACCGCCATTTCGCCGGCACTGCAAGATATTTTCACGGGCATTGTACCTGCCGCCATGAGCGGGAACGCGGCAACGGGCGGCAGTTGTAGTGGCGCTTATACTTACCAGTGGCAACGGTCGACCGACGGAGGAAACACTTATACTGATATTTCAGGAGGTTCAGGGTTAAATTACGCTCCGGCTGCTTTAACGGCAACAACCTATTACAGGCGTAAGGATGTATGTGGCAGCCAACTATCCTATAACAATGCATGTGTGGTTAATGTTTATCAGCATGTAACCGGGGGGACAGTAAATCCATCGGCACTTACCATTACTTACGGCACCGATCCCGGCGTTATATCAGGAGGCAATTCAACCGGTGGTATGTGTTCAGGTAGCTATGCTTATCAATGGCAATCAAGCGCCGATAATGTAACCTTTACAGACATTCCGGGGAAGACATTTATTAATCACAGTCCAGGTATATTAACCGCAACTACCCATTTTCGCCGGAAGGTAACCTGCGCTACAGAATCGATTTATTCAAATAAAGCAGCCATCACCGTGAACCCCCAGGTATTTCCGGGTGTTATAACACTTAACAGCATGGCAATAATTACCAATACAAGCCCCGGCACCATTACGGCAAATGCGGCAACCGGCGGGGCATGTAATAATAACTTTGTTTACCAGTGGCAACAAAGCACCAATGGCTTGGATTACAGTTATACCGACATAGCCAGTGCAACAGGGCAAAATTATACAGCGGGAACGCTAACCGCCACAACCTACTTTCGCCGTAAGGTTACCTGCGGCATAGATGTGCTGTATACCAATGCCTGCATTGTAACCGTTACATCGGCGGCCCCGGTATATAATTACATACAGGCAAGGGTAATAACCAAGGCCGGCGTTACTGACGAAACGACCGCGGCGCAGTTAACAAACCCTATGGATGTAAGGCAAACCACACAATATTTTGATGGTTTGGGAAGACCTGTACAAACAGTAAGCAAACAGGCCAGCCCCGCAACACATGACATCGTTATACCTAATGCCTACAATGAATTTGGCAGGGAAGTGATCAAATTTTTGCCTTATGCTTCGGCAGCGGGCGATGGTGTTTACAAAGCAACCGCAATAGCCGACCAGGCAGCATTTTACAACCCTGCCGGAAGCCAGGGTACCCAGCTATCAAACGGTATTGCCCGCATCCCCACACCTTATGCCATAACCGGGTATGAATCATCGGCACTAAACGTGGCAGTTGAACAGGGGGCACCTGGCGATGCCTGGCAACTGCCCGGTTCAGGCGATGCCAACAGCGCGGGCCATACCCAAAGGATGGCTTATACAGCCAATGACCAAACCAGCACCTTTAGCAGTACTTACAACGTAGGTACTGCCAACCCTGGCAGCAGGATAGCCGCATTGTATAGCACAACTATTAATGGCGATCAAAGCCAAAACCTAATCCGGTTAAATAGCAACGACACCTATGTTCCGGGCAAACTATCTGTAACCATAATAAGGGATGAAAACTGGCAGCCTACTGATGGCTGCATAGGTACCGCCGAAGAATATAAAGATAATGAAGGGCATGTAGTGCTAAAGCGCATTTATAATCTTAAAGTTGTTGGCGGAATCTCGTCGGTAGAAATGCTTTCCACATACTATGTATATGATAACCTGGGGAACCTTGCATTTGTGCTGCCGCCGGGGGCAACCCCCGACGCAAATATAGCCATCAGCCAAACTACCTTAGACAACCTGTGTTACCAATACCAGTATGATAGCAGGAACCGACTGATACAGAAAAGAATACCAGGCAAAGGATGGGAATATATGGTATATAATGTACTTGACCAGGTTGTAGCTACGCAGGATGCAGTTCAGTTTGGCAATAACCAATGGCTGTTTACCAAGTACGATGCGCTGGGCAGGCCTGTTATATCCGGCATATGGGATAACGGCAATGTGGCCATAGCCAGGGGCGCGTTGCAAAACATACTGGGTAATATTACCACTAATTTATGGGAAAAACCCGTTGCCACCGGCAATGGTTACACCAACGTTGCCTGGCCTATAACTGAGGTAACAACTACCCTTAACGTAAATTATTACGACAGTTATGACAATATCCCCGGCCTGCCTGCCGCTTATACGACTACGACCGGTGTAAGCAAAATGACCACAGGCCAGCCCGTAGCAAAAAAGACGGCAGTACTGAACACACCTGCCGATATGCTTTGGAGCGTAATGTACTATGATGACTTTGGAAGGCAAACTAAAAGCTACCAACAGCATTACCTGGGTGGTACGGCTAATACCAATAACTACGACCTGAATACTATTACCTACGATTTCACCAGTGCCATAACGGCCGCTAACAGGCAGCACTATACATCTGCCAGTACCTCGAGCCCTGCCGTAACTGTAGCCAATACCTATACTTACGACCACATGGGGCGAAAAAAAGAGACCTATGAAACTATAAACGGCGGCACCAATCAGCTGCTTTCACACCTCAATTATAACGAATTGGGCCAGCTTTATGAAAAGAAGCTACACGGAATGAACGGAGGGCAAGCAGTTAATGCCGATATAACCCTCGGTACGGCTGATGCGGTAAGTTCGGGGCAAACCAAAACGGTAACTGCCACAAACAGTATTATGCTGCAACCCGGCTTTGCGGCCGCCTCGGGTTCGATTTTTAATGCAAACATAGCCGGGTACCTGCAAACCATTACCTATAACTATAATGAACGAGGCTGGCTGCAGCAAACTTCGGCGGCGCTGTTTGCCATGCAGCTAAAATATAATGATGGCACTACACCGCAGTATAACGGCAATATAGCTAACCAGCTATGGGGAACACCGGGCAGCTTAACCAAAAACTATGCTTATAGCTATGACAAGTTGAATCGGCTTACTGCGGGAGTGTCTAATGAAGGGTATTCCGAACAGGCTATCGATTATGACCTGAATGGTAATATCCAGCATTTAACCCGGCAGACCTCAGCCTATACCTATGCTTACACAGGTAACCGGCTACAATCGGTAAGCGGACTTACCACTGGTACCTATACTTATGATGTTAACGGCAACATGCAGTATGACGCCCGCACAGGCAAAACATACAGTTATAATTTGCTCAACCTGCCGCAAAGTATCACAGCTGCGGGGTTTAACCTTAGCTATACTTATGATGCCAGCGGACAAAAGCTGCGCAAAAACAACGGCACAATAGCTACGGATTATATAGGCGGTATACAATATGAAAATGGGGCTATCGTTTTTATACAAACAGAAGAAGGCCGGGCATTAAAAAGCGGCAGCAATTATATATACGAATATAGCCTGGCCGACCACCTGGGCAACACCAGGTTAAGCTTCGATCAGAATTCAGCCACAGTTATCAAACAGCAGGATGATTATTATCCTTTTGGGATGGAAATCAGCCGGGGCAGTACGGTAAGTCCTAAAAATAACTACCTTTATAATAAGAAGGAGTTGCAGGATGAAACGGGATTGTACGATTACGGCGCAAGGTTCTATGATCCGGTGATTGCAAGGTGGACGAGTGTTGATCCATTAGTCGAAGCAGGGCAAGAGTCAGGTACACCTTACGGGTATGTATTTGACGATCCGATGAAGTTCACTGATCCGGATGGACGGTCGCCTGATATTACTATAGACGGTTCGAATAATTCCAGCCTCACAATAAAGACCGACCTGATCAATGTAAGGGTCAATGTTGACATAGATCTTCATGGTAATCATACTATTGATGGAGAAGCTGCTGTTCAGACGGGCTTAGATTTTGTCAGTTTATTCGACCCCACTGGAATTACGTCTGTATTAAGTGCTGGCATTTCTGCTAAAAATGGGAATTACCTTGATGCTGCAATGGGCGTGTTAGGTGCGATACCGATAGCAGGTGAACTTGCAAAAGCAGAAAAGGTTGCTAAAGACATTAAGCTTATTGATAAGTTAGTTGCTGATGGAGAAAAGGTTGCAACTGATGTGGAAAAAGTTGCAACTGACGGAGAAAAGACTTTAAGAAATGGACACCTTGCGGGGGATAAACACCCTCAAACTGGTGTTCCTTTTGATTCAAAAGGGCATCCCGATTTCTCAGACCACCTTCATAAAGGTGGCCCCAACGATGTTATGATCAAACCGACTGGTAATAGAAGCAAAGATTTTGCAGCTGCAAACAAAGCCGCGGGGTATAAAAAAACACCTAAGGGCCAAACTTGGCATCATCATCAAGACAGAGGCAGGATGCAACTAGTAGACACCAAAATACATTCGAGCACAGGTCATACCGGAGGCTTTTCATTATGGTAAGTAAATTTAACTTAAAAAATAGATAAAATGGTGAAGTTTTTCGATACGGAAAAGAAGGTAACATTAGACAATATCAAACTAATAGAAGAAACCTATAAACTGTCATTCCCAGATTCATATGTGAAACATCTGCTTGCTTATAACGGCGGTCAATGTGAACCGAATATGTTTGAATTTATAGAAAATGGAGTAGTTACGGAATCTGATATTGACTGGTTTTTGGCAATATATGATGGAGAATTTGATAATTTGGAGGATTACATCAAAACTTATAAAATAGAGAAAATGAGACTACCCTTAGAGTTAATTCCTATTGCGCATGACCCGGGCGGAAACTTAATATGCATATCTTCTGAAAGTGGTAGCATTTATTTCTGGGATCATGAAAAAGAAATGCCTGATTATAAAAAAGAGTGGGAGTTTAATAATGTATATCTAATTTCGAATAGTTTGCAGAGTTTTTTTGACTCGTTAAAATAAAGTAGTAAATGTATAAAAGTATTTAGCTGCAGTTTCCCATGCTGTCCGTAGAGTTCGTCCTGCTGTGCGAACGTCCCCGGCTGCCCGTAGAGTTCGCACAGCTACCGCAAGAGCTTTTTAAGGGCTACCGCAGGCCTCCTGGCCTGTGGTACTGATGCAAGGCAGGGTGGTTGTTGGCTAATGTAAAGCTGTAGAATAAACAGAGCCTGGCGGAGATGCCGGGCTTTGTTATTTAATGGGTGTACAACAGAAGTGTATTAAAAGTAACAAAAGTGTATTAAAGGTAACATTGAAAAAAGTTTTCCACATCCATCTGCCTGGCCTTTGCGCCGGGCTTTGTTGTTTTACAGTGCAGCTACGTTTTTTTGAAAGAAATCTTTAAACTTCTTTTTGGTGAGCATGGTATCAATGATCTTAAAAACTACGGTGCGGTCTTCTTCGTCCAGTTGGTTAATCAGGTTGATCTGCTCAAAGTTAGGCTTGTCCCCGCTGTCCGTAGTCTTCCGCTGTTCGAATGTCTCTGACTTCGAACGGCTATGCTTGTAGTTTGCAACTACAGTTGTATAAGAGAATGCAGGCGGCTGACTTGTGACTTGAATTGCACATAGGCTATTGCAACACCCGGATGTTAACCCATCCGGGTGTTTTTGTATCCCCGCAGTTCGCGTAAAGGATTGACGTGGATACCGGCCAAGTGGCTAAGGCCTCGCGCAGTATGAACAGAAAGCCTGACCCTGCTTCTACCGGCAGGGTTACGCCATTATATTAAGTCAAAAGTTAAAATTCAAAAAACGGCTGAGCCGGTAAAGATTAGGAGTATATGGTTTATAACAGCATCGGTCAGGTGGTGTTAACGCAGGACGGTAAGCTTTGCAGACGGAATTTGTTGTGAAGCAGAAGTTGGCATGGTGCAAAGGTCAGGGAGAGGCACAAAGCACCCGCCCGGCTGGCGGCCACACAAGACCTGGGGCCAAGGGGGGATATTAGATGTAAAGGAGGAGATCGGCGGGCAGAAACAGTCTGAAATTAATCAATCTTCCGCCATAACGACGGAAGATTGAAACTGTTGAGCCCGAGAAACAGGCCTGTGTATTTTACTTTTTTAATACTAAAGGAATAACCGTATTTAGTTAAGCGTCCACTGACTGCTGTCGAAAGTATTCGGGACATTGGTACATTGGGCGAAACCGCTTTGGTTTTCTAAATTTAAATAGGTGCCTTGCCATTCATTTTTTAGCCTTTTATATCCGTTAATATCTTCCAACACCCAATAGCTGCTGTAAAAAGTATTCGGAACATCAGAAGATTCGGCATAGCTGTATAAGTGCTCAATATTGAGATAATGCCCTGTAGCTGCATTTTTGATTCGGGTATGCCCGTTATATTGCTCCACAACCCATTTGGCAGCAGCCGATGTATTGGATGAAGCGTATTTAACCTGCCCGTTATCTTCATACAGATAAGTGTTCAGCCATTTGTTTTTAATGCTGATGCCACTTGTTACCGGCGGCGTTGTACCTGAACCGCTGATGGTGTTCATTAAACTTTCGGCATTGGCGGGTTGCAGATTAGCAAAGTAAGTAAAAACCTGATCGAGCTGTTGTTGCACGCCGGTGTTGCCTTTGTACTGTTTGCGGTATTGGTATAAGCGATAGATTTGTTCCAGTTCATGCTGGCCAAATCCTACACCCAACTTTTGCTGCATGGCAGTTAAATAACTATATCCATACTCGGCTGTTGGTTCAATAACGGTACCTTCTCCGTAGTCGTTCCAGGTGGCAAATTGTACAATACCAACACTGGAAGCCAAAGCTTTATCAAGCATGGTTGAGAACGTTGAGGTGCCATTTGCAGCAATTTGCCAGGTGGGGCCGTCGGCGCCGCCTGCCTGGTAAAATGGGTTAAAGCCGGGATAAACCACACCCACAGAAATAGGGAAACTGGAAGCCTGCGCATAATAATTGTTCACTACTGTAGGATGATCCTGGTATATCCATGGGAACTCGCCGCCTGCATTATTGGTCCCAACCTGACTGGTATAGCCGTACAATGGTATAATTGTAGGTTTAGGGCTTATACCGCTCAATATCTGATCCCATTCTGATGACTGGTGAAAGGTTATCGGGCCAAAGTTTAAAACAACGGGCACATTGTTTACCCTTAGGTAATTAGACTGATTAAAGTAATTGTTTTGCATGTAGGTAAAATCGCCATGCGCTCCGCTGGTTTGCCCGGCATCCCAATTCCTGTCTTCTTCTACTATTCCAAATTGCAGCCCAAGCGAATTTAGTTTCCCAATCAGGGCATTTGAATTTGCCAGGTTGTCGGGATAGTCATACCGTACCCGGGTACCCGGCCAGTCAATCATCACGCCGTCTACGCCGGAGTATTTCATTAATAATAATTGATATTCGATGATATTCGCATCGGACGAATAATATGGGCCTGTTTGCGGGTAAACATAGGCCGCAATCTGTCTTTTTCCATTGGTTATGATGTCGGGGTTTTGCGTATTCATTTTCCAATGGTATCCCCATGCACCTTTCGACTCAGGCGTTTCAAACCAAGGCATCCAATGTATAAAAATCTTCTTGGATGTTGTTTTAGCCACTGCAACGGCAGTTACTTTCAGTGAACTTTTGCCGGGTGCAACCGGGTCTGCGCTTTTCTGCACGGAATTTTTTTTACAGCCATAGCAAGCCATGACGGTAAACAGACAAAGTATTAACTTTTTCATGATAAAATAATTTGTTTTTAAATAAGCGATGTGAACTTCTCTTTACAAAGAAAAGAGTATTTGTGCCCCGCTTATCCATTGCGTGTATTCAGTGCGCAAAATATAAACGCATTATGAAAAATATATTTTTAATATTCTAATAATCAGCACATTTCAATAAAAAATATCTAAAAAAATGAATTAAAATATAAATCAGGACTTAAAATACGGCTGCGAAAGGCATACGTTTTGTGGCGTTTTGGGGTAAAAAGGAGGTTATCCTTAATCATTTAAAGTAAAAGTTTTGCCATCGGCGATAAGCACACCACGCAAATATTTTAACCCAATCAACCACTCACCAAACAACTTAATCACCCACACACACCCGCCAACCAAGCTTTTGACTTTTTAATTTTTAATTTTGACTTAAAATAACGGCGTTTCCCCGTTGGTAGAAACGGGGCCAGGCCTTCCATTCATACTACACAAGGCCTTAGCCACGGGCCGGTATCCATTTCAATCCTTAACGCGAAATTGGGGTTATCTAAAATTGCGCTTTTGTTGGTGTTGTCACCAACAAAAATCGGCATGTAACGCGGCTTTGGTCTCAATTCAAGCTTCATTAATCGACTATCATTGGCTTGTTGGAGACAACCCCAACAAGGGCAGAGGCACCTGGCCTCCGCATGTTTTACATCTTTTAGATTCTTGTTAAATAAACCGAATGTCATTTCCTCCTATTAAAAATATGCGTACCTACAATAGGTGTTTTCACGGGGTACGACCCGGTGAAAACACCTATTGCAACATAATTTGAATGCCATTAATTTAGTCGCCGCAACTATTGATACCCCGATAACTA
>Ga0307507_10009657_pt1 | contig 12754 bp, 4 predicted proteins | sample 7_EM_MG_FD_207223 | JGI IMG/M metagenome (GOLD analysis project Ga0307507, IMG submission 207223) | Populus trichocarpa ectomycorrhiza microbial communities from riparian zone in the Pacific Northwest, United States - 7_EM | ecosystem: Host-associated > Plants > Roots > Unclassified | place... | reverse complement strand
TGTCCGCCAGGCTATAATGGGTTCTTTAGGGTGGCTATTATAGATCTATATAGGTTTTATATATATTAGCTAGCGTTTAATAAAGTTATATATGGTCACAGAATTGCTAATAACGCGTTTTTTTTTTAATGAAATTGATCATAAGACCTAAAAATACCTAAGTAATAAAAATAATATATTCTAAAAGCCTAGGTTCTGTTGTATAATCAATTAACTTTAGGAAATAATATAAAATATTGGTGTTGAGTTGTTCTAATATCCGCAACCTCCGCAAGGCGGATATCCGTGGATTTACTAAGAACTATCGCGGAACACGCTCAGACGTGATTCTGGTGGTTTCGCACAAACGTAGTTAGTCAGCTTACGGACCGATTGAAAATCCGGACCAACAGAATCGCGTCTAAGCTTGCTGAGGTAAAGGATTATTATCCGCCCGACCGGATAGGATAATTTATCCTCCGTAGGTCTGGTTGGGGTAGAAAAGCCCCGCATAGGGCACTTTTATCCTTATCGATTGTGATATTTTATGCATTTTCTATTGGATAAAGGATATTTTATGCTCGCTTATTCGCATAATCCAAAACCACCTTAGTAATAATATAAGTTTGACCTTATGTTTCAAAATTCCGATAAATATAGAACCCAAAGCTTTCTTCCCATACTTGCCGACTAGATTGAAACTCTACGTAACTGACTAACGACTAGTCTTTCGAAGCTAAGATGCAATAACTTCGCGTTACCTCCACGCCTAGCTTTGATTTCAGATTCACCAAAGTCCCCAGCTAGGCACACTCTCACGGCCTCACAGTAGCGTCTGCCCATTGATTGTTTAAGTAACGGTATCCGTTCTTTAAGGAGCCTGTCCCGGATTTCCTCATAGGGGGTCTCTAATGGGTACTTCTGAGTTATTTCGTTAAGAGGACGCCAAAGCCCAATCTCTAGAAGGACGATACCAAGACTGTAGTTGTAAGGGATATTATTGCGGTCACCTTGGGTTGCCCTCAGGACAACCCCCGGACACCCCTCGGACGTCCATCAGTCACGTGCCAGAGGCACGTGCCCGTAGTATATAGTCTCCACAATCCCTAAGGCCTCACCTCCTCAAGGATTTGTCTCTCTTACCAATCTATCCTATTCCACAATCGTGTCCTTATAGCCCCCTATCTACAAAGTCCCCTTATATTTAAATCCTTTCTACTCTATTTGGAAGGGCAGCTAGCTTTAAGAACCAGATTGTTTATTTATATCTTTTATTTACATCCACCATCCTCCCTTAAAATCTTGCGATAACCTAAACGGAAACTCCACAAACACCTTATAGAAAGCTGTTGCGCTAAGGCAGAAAGGTCCCTCTAATAGCGAGAGATTACAATAATATAAACCTCTAAGTAAGACGGCCGAATAAGCCCTAATACCTAGATACACTAAAAGCTTAAAGACTCTCGTATACCTACGGTTACCGGCAACGTAGAGGAAAACGTAGACACCCTTTATAACAGTTATAACACAGCTAGAAAGCAGCCAGAACCCCTCCAGCCCTACTTAGGCTAATTAGAAGATTAAGCGCCAGACATAACCCTAAAATCTTCCCCTAAACTAGAAATGCCAGAGGAATACACTAACGCGCCTAATTAGGGACCCAACTAGAACCCTCCCAGAAGACCACCGGCCTATAATTAGTATAATAGCGGCGCATAGACTGCTTATAAGCTAAGCAGGCCTACCCCTTTAGGCAATCTAACCCAATTACTAACTTAAGACTTAAGCCTTATAGGGAAACCCGCATTAGCTACTAGTACTAACACTACCTCTATAGCCAGAGCTTCCCTAGGCCTAAGGTTGGAAAGTTAAAAGCCCTACACTAATTTTCTCTAAGGAGGATATTGGGAAGCTGCTATAAGGCTCTTGGAAGCCATATAGAAAGGAGCTACTAATAAACATATTAGAAACCTCTAGGGGCAGGTCCAGATCTAGCAGAGCTTAATCTAAGCTAAATAAAATCTTTTATAACCTAGCCAAGGCTAAGGGCCTCTTAGGGGATACCTAGTACCTACCTAAGAAGGTATAGAAGACTTAGAGAGGTATCTATATAGCGAACGGAAAAAGGATATAGACTAACTAGCTAAGGCCTCTAGTAGTCTAGAACTTCGCTAAAGACCTAATACCTAACAGTTGGACAATTAGGTTTATAAAATAGATAACTTCTTTAAAATGCTAATAATATAAGATAATACCAAAGAGCATACCTATTAGATTATTAGTAAGATTAAAGATTAATCCCTAAACCAGATTACACTAAATTAGCTTAATAAAGAACAAATTACTATATAGCTGCAGCTGCAAACCTTCTTAAAGAAGTGGACTTAAGATCTATATATTATATAATATAATTACGTAGAACTATTCTAGAATAGGACACAGCTCGACTGCTGCGATTTCCGCCAGTTTATAAACTTTATAGAAACTTATACTTAACTAATAGATCTAGAGCCCTTTAAAAATAAGGACGGTAGCATCTATAAGAAAGAGAAAATCGGATTTATCTAGGCTAGAATTAAGCTAGTAATTCGTGATAAAATAAAGCATATAGGAGCCCTATTACGGATTACTATATATACGGATTTTAAATAAGTAGTTCTAAACGCCAAGGATATAGTAAGGAACTAGACCTCTTCTAGTAAGAAGCTAGGGGGTAACTAAAAACGTGGGCACTCTGGTAGCAACGTAGGGCAGACCTAAACTTTAAAGAAGCCGTTCTTAAAGAGAAATCCAGAAGGGTTAAAGTTAGGGACCTTAAGTAATGGGAAAGACTCCTAGGGCCAACCTAACACCCATCTAGCACACTTATAGGAACACTCTAAAAAGTTAAGAGAAAACTTCTCTAGAGGTAAACCTAATTGGAAAAATAAGCAGGGCAATAACCGCACTAATAATTTAAAAAAAGAAAAGCCCTAGTTGCGGACCTTTTCCAGCTATAACTAGGGCAAGATACAGAAGGAGAGACTCTCTGTATTACTATTAAGCTAGAAATAGTACTCCCTATAGGCGAGATACGTTAGTTCTAAGCACTATATAACAGCGGCGCCGAAATCAATCTTATATAATATAATTTAGTAAAAGAGCATAAGCTTATCCCGTTGCTAAAGTGGCGGAAACCTATTATAGGGTTCCTAGATAAGCATTAGATTAAACTACACAGTGCCTATAAGCTTATAGTATTAGTGGCCGATATACATAACCGCACTAAGATAGTTGGCCCACAACCCTTCTAGGCAGCTAACTTTGTAGGCTATAACCTTATTCTTAGATATCCTTGGCTTATAGAAGTAGATCCTAAGATACGCTTTAAGACAGGAGCCTTTAAATGGTAGAATAATAAAGAATTAGAAGGGCGTATTTTACTAACAAGCTTAAAAAACATCCTAGAAGATATAGCTCTAGGAGAAATAGTATACGCCCTATACCCAAAGGAGTATCAGATCTAACCCCTATTCTATAGCAAGATGGGTATAGAGCCTAGTATAGGCAATAACCCTTCTGTAATAGATACCCTATAGGGAACTGCTGGATAGGTCATGGAGATACTGCAGGGAGGCGGCGATTTTAAAGATCCTATAAGATACTTCCACCGCTATAGGTTACTCTAGCTTAAGCAATACGTAGAGAGTATACTATAACACCTCAAACGCTATATTAAAGAGTTCCCTACCCTCCACTAGCTACCGCATAAAACTGTTTAATATACAGTGGCAACTATATACAAACAGCCACTATAGCGCACAACGCTGCCCGCGAGCGTCTTAAGGGACCTCTAGGGCCTACCTAATAATAATATAGAGGACAAACGCGACCCTAATTTATTAAATATCCTAGTAGGCCTAAGGGACTTACTAAGGGTATTTTTGGGTAGGTAAGCAAAAGTCCTTTAGCAGAACTTAGAATATAATCATGCAATTAATCTAGAAGAAGGCAAACAACCGCTAAACCTTCCTATCTATAACCTCTCTTATAAAGAGCTTAAGATCCTATAGGAGTACCTTAACGGCTTACTGGAAAAGGGATGGATACGGCCTAGTAAGTCGCTGATAGGCGCGCCGATCCTCTTTATCCCAAAACTAAATAAGACTATAAGGCTATGCGTAGACTATCGCAGTCTTAATAAGATCACAATTAAGAACCATTACCCACTACCACTAGTTAGTAAAATGCTGGATTAACTATCTAGGGTAAAGATCTTTATAAAGCTGGACCTATAAGACGCCTATTATAGGCTCCGTATTAAAGAAGGGGATAAGTGGAAGACCGCTTTTAAAACCTAATACGGCCACTTTAAGTATATGGTAATGCCTTTTGGGCTAGCTAATGCGCCTATAATATTTTAATTATACATTTATAGAGCCTTAGGGGGACTAGTTAACCGCATATATGTTATCTATCTAGATAATATTCTAATCTACTTAGAAGATAAGGATTAGCATAAGTAACACATCCGCGAAGCACTGGAATACTTAGATAATTAGGGCCTCTACGCCAAGGCGTTAAAGTATGTCTTTAACACTAAGTAGGTTAAGTTCCTGGGGTACATTATAACGCCTATAGGTATAGTTATAGACCTAGTACGGGTGCAGATAATCTAAGAGTGGCCAGAGCTAGAGAGCTATTGGAATGTTTAAGTGTTTCTAGGCTTTGCCAATTTCTATAGGCGCTTTATCTATAACTACTCGGACGTTACCCAATATCTATTTAACTACATTACTAAAGCTTCTTAAGACCCGGCCTAGGAGGCAAAAAGCTTAAAGGCGGGAAGGAAGAAAACTAAGAAGGGACTAACTAAATAGTATAAACTATATATATGGCCTAGAAAGGTATAGGAAGCCTTTTAGAAACTATATATAAAGTTTACAGAAGCTCCACTATTGCAGCATTTTAACCTAGATTAGCCACTAATAATGGTTACTAATGTATTAAATTTTGCCCTTGCTAGTATCCTACTACAACCTAATAGGCATCCGGACGCTACCTAGCTCTACTAGAGACTAATAGCATTCTATAGCAGAAAATTCTAGGGACCTAAAGTTAGGTATTATACTTACGATAAGGAACTACTAGCTATAGTTAACTGCTTTAAATAGTGGCGACACTACCTTAAGCACGCAAGCTATACTACTTATATACTCTTAGATTATTATAATCTATACTACTTTATAACTATAAAGGAGCTTATACCTTAATAAGCCAGATAGGCAGAGGAGCTTATGCAATTTAACTTTAAAATTAAATATAAGCTAGGGGAAAATAACCCTGCTAACAAACTATTACAACGGCTAGACTATACCAAAGGCTTTAAAACGGGAGAAGGAAAACAGATAATAAATATCTTACTCCCTATATTATAGAACAAGCTCTAGGTATGGGATGCTTAAGCACCTATAGCTCTAAGCACTAAGTTTTAGGCAGTGCAAACCCCATTAGCTTCTATTAACGTTCTAGCTGGTACCCGGTCTATAGCCAATAAGGGTCCAAATATACCTAGATAGGACGTCCCCGACACAACTTTAGAACCTAGTGATACACTACTAATTACTAAGCTATCCCCTTAAACTAATAGCAAAGCTAAAGAGCAATTGGAACTCGGAGCCCTATAAAGACCAAAGGACTTTAACCTTGTAGCGGCCTTCCTAACGCACACGCACTAAGAAGTTATAAGATCCATAGTACTATCTAGTCTTATACTTGGAGCAGTATAAGGCAAAATAGCTTTTACTTAGGAACTATCTAAAAGGTTAATGGATCTTATCTATAAGGTGCAACAGAGGGACGCCTCCTATACTATTTTCAATATAGAAGTAGACCGGAAACGTAACGGAAAGGAAGCTACTAGGCGTCACTATTGGGAACTAGACCCGATAGGCCTACTATATAGATATAGCAAGGTTTAGGTGCTATAAGAAGCAAATCTACAATAGAAGATCCTTATAAGGAATTACAATAATCCTTTAGGCGGCTACTATGGTCAAGCCAAGACAGTAAAATTACTTTAACACAAATACTACTGGCTAAAGCTTAAGTAGGAAGCAAAGGAGTACATCAGCCACTATAAGAAGTGTTAAGTATATAAAATCCAAAGGTATAAGCCATGGGGTTTACTTAAATTAGTTCCCCCCACCAGTAAGCTATAATAATATTACACTATAGACTTTATTACAGATCTCCCGCCCTTAAAAGATAGGTAAGAATAAATATACAATTTAGTCCTAGTACTTATTAATAGATTTTTAAAGTATATCTAATACCTTCCTATTAATAAGACAATTAACACACAAGCGCTTGCCAGCCTAATTAAGGAGAAATACTTTCTTAAAGTAAATTAGCTACACTCTATTATTACTCATAAGGGCAGCGTCTTTATAAGCCAGTACTAGTTAGATCTATGCTTTTATTTAAAGATAGACCACCGCTATAGTACAGCTTTTTATTTATAGATAGATGGGTAAATAGAACACCAGAACTAGGAACTAGAGTCTTATCTATAAATATATTTAAACTACTAGTAAGACAATTAGTATAAGCTACTTCCGTACGCGGAGTACGCTTATAACTTAAAGCAATATTTATTACATTAGTTTGTACTAATCCAGATTGCCTATAGTGTCTAACTATTAGGATTTAATAGTATACTCAACAATTACTGGCTAAGGCCGTATAATTAATTATAGGATCCTACTGGGAAGTCTAAGGACATCTACTAGAGAGTATAAGGATACCTTAAGGAATAAAAGGAGTAATAGAAGCATGTAAAGCAGAGCCTATAAGATACATAAGAGCAGTAAAGACTTTAGTATAACCGTAAACATCAGGACAAGCATTTTAGTATAGGCAATAAGGTTCTATTACGTTTAACAAATATTAAGACCTATTAACTATTAAAGAAGCTTAATATAAGATACCTAGGTCCTTCTAAATTAAGGAATAAATTAGCAAGCTAGCCTACTGTCTCTAGCTACTCCCATCTATAGCCTATATATATTTAGTATTTTATATAAATCTACTAGAGCTATAGCATAGACTACTATTAGAAAAGAACTTCCGTCTAGGCCCAATTAAACACCCTAAAGTGGTAGGCGAGTGGTATAAGGTTAAAGCTATACTATACTATAAGTCTGTTAAGAACAAGCTTTAATATAAAGTTAAATAGCTAAGCTGGCCTATTAAGGACTCTATATAGGAACCAGAGGATTACCTTAATTATTATAAAGATATTCTAAAAGAATATTAGGACCAAGATCTATAATTTATAAATTACAGAAAGCGCTCTAATACTATAGTGTTATTACAACCTATAAAGAAAGCTTGTGGTAGGCTAAGAAAGGCCCTAAAGAGTAAATAGGTTAAATTGGATATAGAATAGACAAGCTCCAGAAACTATAAAGATTAATTAGGGCTATAGCCTAAGGCAGGACAGGTCTTTAGCCTTTTTACATACATAGTATAGAATTAATAGGGTATTTTACTAGAATTGTATTCCTATTTATTAGTCTATATTAGGAATAGTATTCCTATGCCTTCCTAAATGCCTTATAAGGCCTTCCTAAGCACCAATTGAGATTCTTAAGTGCTACTATATATAAGAACCAATCCCAAATTCTATAAGTCCAAACCATAAATGCCTAATCTAAAAAGCTACTATGCCTTATCTTTAGGAGTAGGATTAGTATCTATTGGCCCTCTAAGTAATAGCTAATAGGAATAAGATCCCTTTATAGGTGTATAAGTAGGCATAAAAACAGGGGCAGGACGATAAGGTGTAGATAGAGCAGAGATTCTTAAACGCTTAATACTAATATTAGGTCCAAACTAATACCAACGAAGCTCTTAAGGCGTCAGCTTATAGTTAATAAAGATACGCTTAAGCCTAGAATGAACAGAGATGTTAGCTAGCTAATATAGTCCAGAACCACTAAGACCTTGCTATAGTAACTGTTAGTTACCTATCTGCTAGGTACCCGGAGGGTAACCTACCTAATACTATATTATATTATGCTCTTTTAAAACTTAACGTATATACGCAAACCCCTTTTTATAGTAAACGGCAACCTTCTTTTTATTACCCCCATTCTTTACCCTATTTTTAGTATACCAACCTTGCTCCCTTATTAGGCGTTACTAGCTAGCTTACTAGGAATTATAGGCAGTATAGATGGCTATAGCATAGTCTTAAATTTAACCTAGATGTTTAGTATTGGCACTAGAATAAGAGAGAGCCTAGGTAATATAGTAGTTAAGGATATTAAAGGATTGTCGCTACTTAGGCCTAGGCTATATTAAAGCCTAAAGTCAGTAATGGAAACCTATTAAGAATAGAAAAGCTTACCTTAATATAAGTACCGCTCTTAGTACGTATATATTAATTATAAGGACTAAAGGTATTAGACCTTATATAGTGGGTCTTATTATAAGTATCCAGAATCTTCTTATTAAATTTCTGATCTTTTAAGGACGTATATATAAAGTTATTTAGGCAGAACCAGCACCAGTTACGGGTTAGCGGAGGCTGGGGTTCTATATACAGCGGTAGGGCTAGAATACGCTAAGGAATTAGCTTAAAAGAGTAGTTAGCAGGAGAATAAAGAGGCATATTAAATTAATAATAGGAAAAAAGAAAATCTTAATAATATATTAAAGATACGTCTAAAATTGGACGAAGGTTAATAATAGGAAGTAAGGTGTTAAGAAAAAGGAGCAGCTTAATAAGCAAGATATCTCTATACTTTACCTTCTAATACCCTTTTGGTAAATAGCTGTAACCTTGCCAATATAACTCCGTTATAATAGCGCAATTTAGAAGGAAGGAAACACGTGTATACACTATTTAGCCATTACTTCCTTATAAAAACTGATTATGCGGCTAGGGGAGGTAATTAAGATATTAATTATAGACGTATATAGGTTAAAATTATACCTAAATGAGACAAGTCTCTTTAATTAACTAATTAATTACCTAACTGTATATAATAGCCTAAGGGCGAATATAGGAGTAATGCGTTAGTGACATAGGGGATTATAAAAAAGGATTATAAGATTATAGATTATATTCTAATAGTTAAAGACGACGGTAAGCCAAGGCCCTATACGTTAAATCCTATACTAAAAGGTTTTATGGAACCATATTAGGAACACTAAATTGCCTATAATACTTGTAATTAATTGCAGACCGGCATAAAGGCTTAGAAGTAGAGTTGCATAAAAATCCTTGGGTTAGCCTAGGTAGTTACTAGCATGCTTCTGGCAAGCTTCTAATAGGTCTTCTAGCAATCCTTACATCTTTTCTCCAGTTATGTTTTTTCCTTATTAAGGTTTTTAGGAGTTTAAAGCAGGGGTTAGATAGATAGATGATATATAACGGCATACCAATATCTCTCTAAACCCCTTCTGGGACGAGCCCTCATAATCTCCCTCTACCGCAAGGTAATGGCGATTGGGGGCCAACTGTAAGAAGGGGGGGGGCAATGTAAGGGATATTATTGCGGTCACCTTGGGTTGCCCTTAGGACAACCCCCAGACACCCCTTGGACGTCCGTTGGTCACGTGCCGGAGGCACGTGCCCGTAGTATATAGTCTCCACGATCCCTAAGGCCTCACCTCCTCAAGGATTTGTCTCTCTTACCAATCTATCCTGTTCCATAATCGTGTCCTTATAGCCCCCTGTCTACAAAGTCCCCTTATAGTAGTAGTTAAATTCGGCGCAATACCTTTGAAAGTTATTAAGATAGTCTGGCTGGTGATACCGTCCCGCTCTTTCTCTAGTAATACCTACAGTAAAAGCAGAGATCTTGTCGGGCCGACTATAATTAAAACCTACAACATATGGCTCCTATAGTGGAAATTCCTGACCCACTCCTTTTGGAATGAAGAATGCGACGTTAGACGATGTTAGCTCTTTATGCAGCCATCCAACTATGTAAAACTCTAATACAGATCTTGCTAGAGCGTATGCCAGCTTAAATTTATCGTTAAGAGCAGAATGACGATTTATTAATCCAGTTGTTTTCGCAATTAAACCATATAATGTTTCTGGTCTTAAGTCACTTAAAGCTAACCTAGTTGGTAATGGATAATTATAGATAATACCAAACGCAAATCAAAATGGCTTATGGAAAAACCCTCTACAGTTAAGTGCACAAAATTCTTCAGGCTTTTCTTAGCTTAGCAATTCGGCTATTGCTTTAACTTGCACAAAAAGTTCCTTATTTATCGTTTTGTCCCCAGATTTACGTCCGTACTCTTGCTATTCCACTAGTACATAGTAAACTAGGTTACCCTCCGAGACTGAAGCAAGCCTATAATAACCAAATTAAGGGCCGAGCTTTATAGTCTTTGGGTTAAGTTATTGTTTATATAAGTCTGTTACATAGTGCCGCATTGCCAATTTGGTTATATGCTTGAGAGAAGCTTATATTCTAATCTCTTTATTAAGAGAACTGCCTAGAATATTGTGTTAAATCTTTTAAACGAGCCCTTTGTCTTCGCTCTCTACCATAGAAGCTCTAAAATAAATTCTAGATTTCTCTTGCAGCCTTCCACTAAGAAGCTCGCTAAGACGATTGTTAAGTCCGCTAAGTAGAACATATATCAATTGCCCCCCACTTTGTGTCTTTAGTAAGGTTAACCTTAGGTAATCCCAGATCTTACAGAGGCAGTCCATTATAGATTTAAATTGGGAATCTTATACCTGGTTAAAGTCTCCATGGAAATCTAGCATACTCTCTTAATTAAGCAGTCCCATGGCATACTTCCACGCTTTAAATTTATACCGCTTAATAAGAGCATCGGAAGAGTCTTTTAAAGGTAAAGTGCTAAATAGCTTATCCACCTCATCTGCCACTTCGTAAAGTGCAACGAGCCGCAGTCCTGCTATGACCTCCTTTGCTCCTAGCCGCTTTTTCTTATCTATAGAGAGTATCCTCCTAACTAGCTTAAGAAGCAATTTGCAGGATGTAGACGACTTCTGTGCCAGCTCTAATAGCCAATTATTTATAGCCACGTTTGGTTCACCATGCCCGCAATTAAAGAGATAATAGTATCCCTTTCCCTTCTTAAAGCGCCGCTTCTTTTTAAACTCTTCTACTTTACGTTGGCCAAGAATTATATATGTAGTAGCCTCTGCGATAATACAGCTGAATAACTAGATATCGCTAGATTGACGGACAGTAAATTTTAGGAAGAGATTATTATTAATATCCTTACACTCTAGCGCATGATAATCCCCACCACCTTGCCTAAAAACTGTCCCTAAACTTTCTAATTGCCCTTTAAACCTTAATAGACTAAAGTTAGCGAGGAGTAATGTTCCTCTTAAGACAAGTATGTTTTTGGGCTGTAGATTATAATAACATTTAATAAGGTTAATATTAATCCTACGCTTAACAAAGCTATGAACATGCTTAATAGCGGACGATAGCCTAGCAAGCGTAATGAGGAAGGGCTCATTTGATTTAAATGGGGTCATTTGGTAATTGGTGATAAAGAGGTCGGTAAGTGTACCGCCTTCCGCGAGAGGCGTAACCAGGTTATATTTGTCTTTGTATGTGTATAAAGCCAAGAGCTCCAGGATGTTTGGATGCCTTAAGTAGCTAAGAATCGCGAGATTCTCCAGCTCGATCTTGTGGTCTTTGATGTTTTCTAGCTCCTTTCTAACAAGCTTATAGGCGTTAGTTGGGTGCATAGACTAAAGAGGCGTAGAGTATCCTCATACCTTGCCCTGAAACGGACCTTCTAGTTATTGGTGGCCGTGATCCAGCTCGATTTCGTACACGGTGCCAAAGGCGCCATTGCCAATGCGTTTATCTCGGGTGAATGGAAGAATAGACCTGTTATCGAGTGATTTATGGATCGTACCGCGATAAAAGGTAGGTACTGCGAGTTCCCACTGCCTCTCATAGAAATCTCTCGCAGACGGAAGTGAGAGCTGCTTTCCAAGGATATCAACGCTGAAGGGAAGTCTTTGGTCGAAAAGTTCGCCTTCTTGGATAAATTTAGAGGTGTGGGCAGCTTGATCGGTCAAGACAAGAACAGCGAAGATCTTCATTCCGTTTGTAAGAATATGCTCGACCATCTCGTCTAGTTGATAGGACTTGGTCCCAGCATCTTGTAGCGCTTTCCAGATTGCATTTTCCGACAATGCTTCACAAAGTTCTAACTGAGGTATAAACCATCGATGATCTGCATTCTCCCGGCGAAGATCCTTAAGGCGCGACTTTAGATCGTTTATGGTTTGATCCATGATATGTATCAAGTTACGTTAGAGTGTAGGAGTGGTGGGTGATGGCGGGCACACAATGAAATCTTCAACACACCGCTAGTGGTTACCCTGGTGGAGCTATTTTAGCACAGGCAGCCGGCCAGTCTAACCTAGAGAGTGATTAACACGATGAACCGCGAATAAGTTCAGTAGCAAGGTTGGAAGCTACTAACATCAATTGCCGCAGTGGCTACAGAAAGATGCACTCTTTCAGATGGTCCTAAATTGGTGGCATTCCGGAGCACAGATCTACGCTAAACCCCCTTATACTTTGCCACCGCTAGCAGGGAGGACGGCCGACCCGCTCCAGCCACAGGGTTGTTTTCGTGGCGTGGAGACACCACCTAACGTAGTCGGTAAGTATCCTGGCCACGCAAGTAAGCTGGCCACCTCAAAACTTACCAAAAGTTATACTTTAATATCTCAACAACCACTTAATAATAAATTCTAATAATT
>Ga0307507_10009656_pt1 | contig 12755 bp, 18 predicted proteins | sample 7_EM_MG_FD_207223 | JGI IMG/M metagenome (GOLD analysis project Ga0307507, IMG submission 207223) | Populus trichocarpa ectomycorrhiza microbial communities from riparian zone in the Pacific Northwest, United States - 7_EM | ecosystem: Host-associated > Plants > Roots > Unclassified | place... | reverse complement strand
GGACGTCTGTAGGGATTGAGTGAATTGCCAACTGTATAGCGGTTGGCGCCTGGGTAAACGTAAGCCAGGGGTTATCACCGACGGGGAAGGATTGGTTGAGGCGGCGGGTGAGGGCATCGAAATACGGAGCGTAGGCTTCTGCTGGGGTGTTGGGGTTGGTGCCCGTAAGGGAGACAGCGCCGCGGTTGTTAACTTTTGCGATGAAGCCCTTCGGGAGGAGGCAGTTGGAATCGGTGAGGGTGGCGGCAGCTATGTCGGGGAAGGAGGCGGCTATGCGTTGGGCAAGGGCATGGGGGGCGGGGTTGGATCTGGGAGCGAAGAAGCGTCTTGAGGCCTGGGGGAGGGATGCCGGGGTTTTTATCTCATTATCCCCGTCTCTCGCTACCTCTGTAGCCGAGGTCCCTTTCGTCTTCTTCTTCTTCTTTACCCAAATCTCCTACCCCGAGGGTGCCCTTATATCGGGGTTCTTCCCTCAACCCTAACCCTGCATGACTCATACCCTGGCATCACGCGACTCATGACTCATAGTGAGTCATAGTATGAAATCCATCAGCTGACTCGTCCAAGTCAGCTGCGCCCTATCTTGCAACCAATCAAAAATCATAAAACAAGTCATGTGCCCTAATGGGGTCACATGGGTGAGACCCATGACTCCTAACTATGAGTCATGTGCGAAATACATAAACCACATCACCACAATCGTGCGTTATGTCAAACTATCAACCAATCATAATAAACTAATTACACGCTATTGCGTCGTCATGTGGAAACCTATGAGTCAACTGATCTCATAGGGTAAAAGATAACAAACCAATGACTAATAACTATTAGTCATGTGAGAGTTCTGCCTTGCTTAGTCACCGTTTGTGACAGTTACCATTTCATTCGAATCAAAAGGGGAGATGAATGGACAACTGCTTTTCGCACCCGATATGGCCATTACGAATACAAAGTAATGCCATTTGGTTTGGTCAATGCACCTGCCACGTTCCAAGCCATGATGAACACCATCGTAAGAGAATTCCTGGATCACGGAGTAGTAGTATATTTGGATGACGTCCTAATTTACTCAATAACTATGGATGAACACAAAGCTCTGGACAAACAAGTACTAGCCAGGCTAGAACGCCATGACCTCGCGGTATCCCTAAAGAAATCTGTGTTCCATGTCGATACAGTCGAATTCCTCGGATACATTGTGGGAAAAAGCGGCGTCACTATGAGCAGAAAGAAGGTCGAGACTATCCTCAATTGGAGAGCCCCACGGACGGTAAAAGACGTACAAATCTTTATTGGTTTTGTGAATTTCTACCGACGCTTCATCGAAAACTTCTCAAAAGTTTGTTAACCGATTACCGACACGTTGAAGACCAAGGGAGGAAAACATTTGTGGTTCTGGGGAGAAGAACAGGACAAAGGCTTTGAGGAACTGAAGCGAAGATTAACCTCAGCTCTTATTCTAGCACACTTCTACCCGGACCGAAAAACCGTCATCGAGACGGATGCTAGTCAATTTGCACTAGGCTGTATCCTTTCCCAGTACTTGGGAAAACTATTACACCTAGTTGCTTTCCACTCACGAAAGCTGAACGATGCCGAACGAAATTACGAAATTCATGATAAAGAATTATTGGCAATCTTGGAAGCCTTCCGCGAATGGAAACACCACTTGTTGGGAGCAGAAGAACCAGTGACGGTATACACCGACCACCAGAACCTGCAATACTTCCTCACAACAAAAGTCTGGAACCCCCGACAAATCTGATGGGCTCAATGGCTAGCCAACTTCAATTTTAAAATCGTATACCGCCCCGGAAGTAGAGGTGGAAAACCTGACGCATTAAGCCGGCGGCCGGAGTACCGCCTTGAAGAGGGAGCTACGCATCGCGAACAGATAATTTTGAAACCAGAACAATTCGAAGTTTCGCTTTGCCACAGGAAAGACAGAATTCAAGCCTGCCTTGTGGAAGGAACAAAGCGAATAACAAGCCGGCTCAGAATAAAAAGACTGCAACGAAATGCGCTAGTCCCAACCAAAGCTTCCAGGATGGCAGCAGGACATGACATTTACGCCTTAAAGGATGGCACCATACCAGCCTAAAGACAGAGGTTAGTGGACACCGGAATCGCAATAGGACTACACAGAGGGACATACGTCAGGCTGGCGGCAAGAAGTGGCATGGCAAACAAACATGGAATAGCCGTAGGCGGTGGAGTTATAGATGCGGATTTCACCGGCGAAATAAAAGTAAAACTCCGGAACAATGGGGACACCAGTTACGAATTCAAGCAGGTGACCGCATCGCACAGCTAATCGTGGAAAAAAATACAAACACACGATGCCATGGAAATCGATAATCTGAAAGACACAGACAGGGGAACTCAGGGTTTCGGCTCAACCGACATCGGTCCCAAACGGCTAATTAAGTGTAAAGAACTGAAAGTAAAAATGTGTTTCCTAAATCCAGACCCACAAGACAACTCATACTTTGACGAAGAAGATATTCACACACACGCTAGCCTACGAGACGAGATGACAATGCTGTCCAGTGCCATGATTGCAGCAATACAAATGCCGACCATGGACGACTGGTTCCTGGACAGGATAAGAACCAATGGAAAAGCAGACGACACTTGGATGGTACACAAAAGGGAGTTAAGCCAATTAAAGGAAAGACAACAAACACTACCAAGGCAAGGGGAGCTGGAAGATGGACTACTCGACTACAAAAATAGACTGTTCATTCCATCGAACGAAGAGATCTTAACGGAGATTGCAAAGGGATGTCACGACTCCAAAGTAGCTGGACACTTCGGACAAGAAAAAACCATTCAGCTAGTCCTGAGAAACTTCTACTGGGAAAAACTCACCGAATGGATCAATGACTATGTCTGGTCGTGCGACGAATGTCAACATAACAAATCTCCACGACACGCGAAGTATGGGTTACTCCAGCCTTTAGAAGTACCCTATGCAGCATGGACCTCCATCTCAGCAGATTTCATTACGCAGTTACCCGAGTCCCAAGGACAAACCCAAATCATGGTAGTAGTGGATCGTTTTACCAAAATGGCAGACTTTATCGGCTGAGCGCCAAATGCGACCGCAAAGGATGTCACGGATACCTTCCATAAGGAAGTTTGGAAACTTCACGGACTCTACTACGAAATCGTCGCGGATATGGAGGCAAAGTTTTCAGGCGAACTTTGGGAATCATTGTGCAAAGCATAGGAATTAAGCGGCGAATGTCAACGTCATATCATCCACAGACGGATGGACAAAGCGAAAGAACCAACCAAGTGCTGGAAGGTTACCATCATAACTTCGTCAACTACGACCAAAATGACGGGTATAAGTTGTTACCGTTAGCCGAATACGCCTAGAATGATTCGAAAGCAAGCGCAGATAAACTAACCCCCTTTTTCGGCAATTAGGGATTCCACCAACAGACTGAATGGATGAAGGAGAGAGAAGCTCAAAACCCAGGAGCCACAATGTATACTCACTGGATGAAAACAGTGCAGGAAAACGCGAGAAGAACCCTCGAGCAGACGAGAGAGGCAATAAAGAAATACTAGGACAGGAAGGCGACGCCACAGCCCGACATCGAAACCGGTGACTTGGTAATGTTGAACGCAAAAAACATCAAGAACAAATGTCCAAGAAGAAAGTTCACCCCAAGATTGTACGGCCCTTTCAAAGTCCTAGAGAAAAAAGGGAATAGGGTGTTCAAACTCGATATCCCAGCTGGCTGGAAAATCCACCCAGTATTTCACCTGTCGATACTCGAACCCTATAAAGTCTCTGACCGACCCAACCGAGAGCAACCCCCACGAGAGCCAGAGGACGTCGAAGGCAACATGGAATGGGAGGTTGAAAGAATCGTTAAAAGTGAGATAATCATATACATGAGAAAGGTCAGAAGGGTAAACAAGGAGTTCAAGGAACTCTGATACTTTGTAAAATGGGCAGGATGCTCCGAGGATTAGAATACCTAGGAACGACCGCAAGGGTTGGAAAAGGCCAGGGAAGTGGTAGAGAAATTTCATAGGGAAAACCTCGAGATGCCGGGGCCGAATTTGGATGAGTAGTATGAGAAAGGTTTTCCCCAAGTGGACAAACAAACTCTTCTGGTTTTTACCCCTACCATACGGAGCTCATAAAGGACATAGAATGTATTATAGTTAGACAAAAAGTATTGGGGACAAAACTTAAGCGGAGGGAGCTCGTGTTAGGCTCAGAGATACCAGAAGGATAAGGGGGTCAAGTAACACTACCTTCGCGCACGAACCTCTAAAAAAGAGATATCAAGACCCACCTCCAGCCCCGACGTTGGGACAGTAGGTCGCCATATGTGACCAGGGAAGTTGCGTCCCCTCACCAAAGACATCAGTAAAGAAGACCCTGCTTGCAACACCGTATACGTCGCGGCCGTCCGTACGACCGGTTCCTGTTCGCATGATATTTGAGAGGAGACCTCAGAGCATCTAATGCAAGTGAAAGCATCGCAATCGGACGACATTGCCCAGAGTTACAACCACTACAAGATTGGATATCGAAAATGCTACACAACTCACGGGACGTATCTACCTTAGTTAGGCTTCCTTGGGTGGAGAGACGCCCAGTAACCAGTAGGAAAGCACTATGCTCGGAAAGGGAGTCGGGGAACTCCCAAAGGGGTTGTTGGCACAAGACCGATACCTATTGTCCAAACGATTGGTTCGATCGATAGCAACGAGTCGTATGATCCCGGTTAAGACAAAGGACTGCCTCCGGCAGACCAACTTGTACCGGAGCCAACAATATGAAGATTGGCCATCTTCTGTCTCAGCGAATAATTGTCTGACATGCGAACACATGGAGATTATTCGTAAATCTATTTAGCAACGGATACCTGTCCGTATAGCCATCTAGGAGGAAGGGTGCTACACCCTCCCCATGAGAGAGGCATACGTGGCAACAAGTTGTGGAAACGAGTGTAGAAAAATAACGGATGTTCAGGGTCAAGTCCGGCTCCCACTTCAAAGAAGTCGAGCCAGGTGAAAGAAAGATGCTTACTTATAGCAACAGATATGTAGCCCGCGAACACCCAGACGCGGATTATAAATATCGAGGTGTCTTCGTAACTTTTATTATAAAAAAAGCAACGGAGAAGAGACCTTAACAATATATACACGTTAAACAAATATTTATCCTTTCACCTACTATACTTCCATCCTGAGTTTCGTCTCCCTAGACGTATTCTCTGAATCACCAACGATCGGGCTTAGGATATTCGCTAGTTCTTAGAATATTACGACCCCCATAAAACCATTGATGAAACAAAGGGGTTGCCGACCGTGCAAATACTAAGCGAGGCAGCGAAGCAAGTGCGGAGAGAGGTGGAGGGAGAGCCAAACAACCCCTAGAAACGAGGACGCCAGGGCTCAAGGACATGATAAGGGAAGTAAAGGGGGAGGGGGAGGGTGCAGCTCACGGAGAGTGCGGGAGTGGATGTTGACAATCAATTCTTATGGTGTTGAGATTTCAATCGCCGGGTGTGTAGGGGAGCTGGTTCGTGACCCAAATCTCTTGCCCCGAGGTTACCCTCATCTAGGGGTTCTTCCCTCAACCCTAACCCTGCGTGACTCATACCCTCCCGTCACGCGACTCATGACTCATAGTGAGTCATAGTATGAAATCCATCAGCTGACTCGTCCGTGTCAGCTGCGCCCTATCTCGCAACCAATCCACAACCATGAAACAAGTCAAGTGCCCTAATGGGGTCACATGCGTGAGACCCATGACTCATAACTATGAGTCATGTGCGAAATACATACACCACATGACCACAATCGTGCGTCATGTCAACCTATCAACCAATCATAATAAACCAATGACACGCTATTGGGTTATCATGTGAAAACCCTATGAGTCAACTGATCTGATGGCCTCAAAGATAACGAACAAATGACTAATAACAATTAGTCATGTGAGAGTCTGCCTTGCCGGGTCACCGTTTGTGACATTAGGTCCTTTCCCCCTCTTGCATCGGTCCCAGGATGCTAAACTCCTTGTTTCCAAAGCATTCTCCCGATTTGGCGCATCCTCTGTTTGCATCGTGTATAGGCTTGTTGGACCTTTTTCTTTTTCCTTATCAAGCCGTTCGAGGTCATTATCTTTTGACACACTGATTTGGGCAGCGCGATCGAGTTGGCTTTGGAGGTCCGAGATTTGTCCTTCCAGGGCTCTCACGTCTAGAATGGTTTTTTCGCTCCCCTCCCTCCCCAGCCGTATCCTCACGGCACTTCTCTTCCTGTGTTCCCTGCTGTCATGTTTTGACAGGGTCCCTTTCTCCCCTACTTGTCGGGGGTAGTAGCCTGCGTCCCCCTTTTCCCATCGGTGGTCGTGGCAGTTGTCATTGAAGCAATGCTCCCAGCTCGTAATTTCGTGGGGGGCACTTCGGGCCATTCGCCGACGAGGTTGTGCGGGGGGCCAGTCCTCTCCTGGGTTTGCTTCCATCTCCTGTCGCCAGTCGTGGTCGTGGGCGACACTTGCTTTCCTCGCTCTCCTGGTGACTTGTGGGTACCAGCCTGACCCTTGTTTTTCGCCGAGATGGATTTGACATCCATCATCTGTGCAGTCCGTCCAGTTCATGGAGGCGTGGGCCACCTCTTTTTTTGGTGAGCCCGAGTATTCGGGGCTAGTGCGGGTAGCGTTTCGGGCATCGTGCTGGACGTCGCTCTCTGGTGTGTGTGAGTGTCGTTCTTGTTTGACGACCGGGGGAGGTGCGGAGGACGATCTGTTGAGCGTGAGGTGTATCCACTCCGGGCTTTCTTGGGTAGCGCCGGTGGAATCGTTGGACTGTGTGTTCTGCATGGTTGAAGTTTTCTCCGGGATACCAGACTTTATCGTGTTCTGGTGAGTAGCCTTTCCACTTGCATCAGGAAAATGTCGGAGCGTGGTCCACGGCGGTCCTGAACGCTCCTGGGCCACCAAGGGGGGTTGTGGTCCCCATGGTCCAACTGGTCCACTCCGATCCATTCTGATCCACACTTTTTTGAAATTTTACCGAAAATGTGGACCAGGGTGGATCAAGGCGGACCGGGAGGACCAGGGGGACAATAACCCCCCTTGGTGGACTAGGTCTGGTTTGTACATTTTGCTGATGTTTGCTCGATATTGGAGCTTGTTGTAGTGGAGTTGAGAGTCGATGATCTCGTCGAGTTTGTATTCCTCTTCCCCTTCTATCTGGATAGGAGGAGGGGGTTCTTTGATCTGTGAGGGGAATCGGTTGTCTTGGTAAGGTTCGAGGAGAGAGATATGGCATGTGTTGTGTATGGCAATTGATGGTGGTAAGGCCAGCTTATATGCGCTTGTCCCAATCTTTGCCAAGATTGTGAATAGCCAGATTTTCTTGTAGTCCAGTTTCTTCAATGGTCTTGTGGTCTTGATATTGAGTGGCAATAACCAGACCATATCTCCTGATTGTATGTTCGGATCGGGTTTTCTGTGTAGATGGTAGTATTCTTTTTCCCGTAATTGTGCGGCCACCATCTCGTTTCTTAATGACTCATGTAAATGACTCATTTCTTCTGGCTTCGTTTGCTTTCCTTGGATCAAATGACCGATCATTTCATATTCGGGGTTGATTCCGTAATTTGGAAAGAAGGGGAGGTTCCTGATGGTTTCCTGATATCCGTTGTTGTACGCAAATCCTGTGAATGCTAGGTAACCACAGCAATTGTCCTGTTGATAGTTGATGTATGCTTGTAGATATTGTTCCAATATGGCATTGGTCCGTTCGGTCTGTCTGTCTGTTTGTGGATGGACAGCCGTCCTGAGTCTTCGTTCGATTCCTAATTTCCCCGTAGTTTCCTACCATAGGTCTGAGGTGAATAGTGTCCCCCTGTCGGTGATGATGTCGTGTTGTAGTCCGTGTAGACTGACTATCTCTTTCATGAAGAGGTTGGCGAACTGCCGTGCGTCTAGGTCTTTCGCGCATGGAATGAAGTGGCTCATGTTGGTCAGCCGATCGATGACCACCAGTATGGTGTCAGAACCGTCTGATTTCGGCAGGTCTGTAATGAAGTCCATAGCTATCGACTTCCATGGTCGATCCGGGGCCTCATTTGACTGTAGCAATCCGTAGGGTGCATGCCGGACCACCTTGGTTCTCTGACACGTGTCGCAATTTTTTATGAATCATTTGATGTCTTCTCTTATCTTTGGCCAATAGTATCGTCAGTTGATGAGTTGGGTAGTTTTGGCCATACCTCCGTGTCCTCCTCGTGGGGGGTCGTCGTGTTTGGCGATAAGAGCTGTTCTTATCCCTTCGTCATTTGGTATCCCAATTTTTCCTTTATACCATAAGAGGTCGTCCTTCCATTAACATAGCCCTAGTGCTGTTCCCTTCATTTCTGTCTTCCCTTCGGCCAGGTTTCTTTTGATATGCTGGATTTCGCCGTTGTGTTTGCTGGCTTTCTGTATTTCTCCCTTGTCCTTGTCTCGGAATTCGGTTGTTTTCAAAATGTCGAGCCTGATTTCTTCTGTCTCTGGGATGTCCCAATATCGATCCTTTGGTAGTAAGACTCCCACGTTTCGAGTGAGTCTCTGGTCTCCTGCCATGGGTAGGTCTCCCTCTCTTCTTGTAAGGGCGTCTAGTTTTTCTCCTTCCTTTCCTGGTCAGTATTCGATTTTGAAGTTGTATTGACTTAATTCCTGCATCCATCATGCTTGTCGTTCGTTTAGTTCCTTCCTTGTCATGAAGGTGACTAAGTTCTTGTGGTCTGTGAGAACCCTTATCGGTTTGGGGTTTCCTCTCGTGTATCTCTTCCATTCGTGGAATGCTTGAACTATCCCCAGTAGTTCCTTGTCGTGTATGTCCTAGTTGCATTCGGCGTCCGATATTGTCTTGGATTGGTACGCCACTGGTCTCCATTTTCTGTCCTGGCATTGTTGTTACAGTATACCGGAGCAGACGTATTTTGAGGCATCTGTTTCGATTTTGCTCAGTGCGAGGGGGTCGAAGTATACCAGTACTGGTGCCGTGGTGAGTCTTGTCCTTAATTCGTCGAAATCTTGCTGTTCTTTGTCTCCCCATTCCCAGTTTCCAATGCATTCCTTCTTTGTTTTTGCATATGGTGGTTTGGCCATCCTGCTGAAATCTTCTATAAATCGTCAATAGAAGTTGCAGAATCCCAGGAAACATTGGATTTCCTTGATTTTCTTGGGTGTTGTCCAGTCCCAGATGGCTTGTGTCATAACTGGATCGGTTATGACCCCTTCTTGTCCAGTGATAAATCCTAGGTATTCTGTCTCGTTTTGGTCGAACTCGCATTTAGATGGTTTGACCTTCATTCCCGATTTTCGTATTGCCTCCAGTATATTGCTGACATCTTTTCGGTGTTGTTGTACGGTACTCGAGTATATGAGTACGTCATCCAGGTAGACGATGCAACACATGTCGATGTGTTCCATAAGGACCTCATTGATCCATCGTTGGAACGCCGCTGCTGCGTTGCATTGTCCAAATGGCATGATCAGGTATTCGTAGGTCCCTAGTTTTTTTGAAAAGGTTTTCTTCCATTCGTCTCCTTCTCGGATTCGAATGTTGTGGTCGGCGTCCTTGATATCCAGCTTGGTGAAGTATTTGGCTCCTCGTAGTGTATCCAGTGCTTCACTAATGAGCGGTAGCGGGTGTCGATCTTTTTTGGTGACTTCGCTGAGCGCTCGATAATCGGCACAGAGTCTGAGTTTGCCATCCTTTTTCTTGACAAACATAATTGGTGACGCCCTTCCCGATTTTACCCTTCGGATCCTTACTCGATCTTCGTTCTGTCTGATGTATCGGTGGAGTTCCTCCAATTGGTCGTAACTCAGGGCATATATATTTTTTATGGGTACCGTTTTTCCCCCCTCGAGGTCGATTCCCAGGTCAATGCCCGGTCGGTGGGGCGGTACAATCTTCTTTTCTCCTTTTTCGAAGACATCCTACAGGTGGTGGTATTCTTGAGGGACCATGTCGCTCACGTCCTGGTCTTCGTTGTTTTACTTGTTTTTTATCACCAGTTTGGTGCTAACGTTGATAGCTTCCAACTGAATTTCATCTTCGATTTCATCCCATCTTAGGATGCCGGTGGTCTCTCCTCTTCCGTCGAACTCTCCGAAAGCTCTTGCCGATATCTCATTGATCGCTATTTTTGATTTCGCTCTCTGGCCTTTGACCTTTGGGTCCATGGTGGTTTCTGAGCTTCCGAACCCCTGATGTCCTCTCTTGGTGTCATCCAACTGAGTTACTGCTTGTAGTTCTCTGTTGTCGAATTTTCCGATAATCAGTTGTGCTATTCGGTCTCCGTTCTCCACTCGGTATGGTTGGTCTCCTAGGTTGGCTAGGACCAACTTCCCTTCTCCTCTCTAGTCAGAGTCCATCACACCTGCATTTGTCATGAGTCGGTGTTTGACTGCTAGACTGCTTCGTGGTGAAATTCGTCCATAGGTGTTGTGAGGTAATCCGGTACCTATACCGGTCCCAACCATCGCTTCCCCTCTGGCAGGAACGTCGGTTCCTTCGTTGGTACAGGTCGTGTCCTGCCGCCCTTGCTGATCCCTTTTTGGGCACTCTGGCCTCAGGGGCTAGCTTCTTAACTCTCACACTCTAGTCATCAGCCATCGGCCCAGTCTTGGCCTGGATCTTGGAGAATCTAGTGATGAGATTCTCTTCCAGGGCTTTCTCTTCGGGTATCGCATATGCAACGGGCGAACCTTTGAGACACCAAGTCGTACATCCTTCGCTGTTGAATGTGATCCTTTTGTCGTTCCAATCGATTGTTGGATTGTGTTCTCTTAACCATGGCATCCCGAGGATGACCTCATAGTTTTGGAGATATGCCACTTGGAAGGTTAACAATTCCCTAGGGCTACTAATGTCCATGGGTACTTTCTGATATGGGTAACAGGTCCCATAGCCCACGGTTTTCCGTCTGCAAGAGAAATCTCCCTGGGGTTTTTTGTTTTGATCATCTTGATCCCGTGTTTGTTACACAGTTCTCAGTCAATGAAGTCTTCTGTTGCTCCCGAGTCAATCATGGCGTGGATAGTGACTGACTCCTTTACGCCGTGTAGTTGTATCTTGACCATAATATGGTCATTGTCGTGTTGGAGGGTTTCCGTATAGTTGAGTGCCGTGTAGTAGTTTTCCAGGATGATGGGTTTTCGTTCAGGTCTGTCCCTCAGACCATCTCTTACTGGGGACATTCGTCATTTCCAGCCTCTTCGGGTTCCTGTTCGACCTCGATTTCCCTAATCCTTGGTCTCGTTTGCCAAGGGGCGGTTTTCTTCGCAGGTTGCCAGCTCCTGGCTTGTGCCTGGAATGGTTTGGGTTCTTCCTCTTTTTGGCAGTTCCTGGCTAAGTGTCCCGGTTGTGCACATTTGAGACATAGTTGTTCACGTATCCTTCCTTGGAATTCTTCTCTCGAGATATTGAATCTTGGTCGTTTTCGGGTCGCGTCGAGTTCCATAGGGTCGCCGTAATTCTCATTGCCATTATTGGTGGGTCCGTATGTCCCATCCGGCTTTCGTGGTATGGTGGTCTCCCGTTGGATGTTTTTCGTTGATGGCGATCCTTGGATATGCTTGACCGTCGCCAGCTTGGTTTCTTCGCTGATTGCCGCTTGGGCTAGGGCATCGAGGTTCTCGTATTCTTCACTGCTAGCTCCCCAGGCGTTTTGCAATTCTGCCATCATTCCTCCTAGAAGCAGTTCTCCTCCAGTCGAGTTGTCCAACTCGGCTTCGCTAGCCACGAGGCGCAATTCGTTGTAGTACTTAGTGACTGATCGTTTGCCTGGTTTCATGTTTTTCAGTCTGATCCTTGCTTCTCCCTTGGTGTCCATTACGCGAAATTGTCCTTGTAATTCTGCTTTGAATCCTGCTGAATTGTCCCATGTTGGGGTGATTCGTTCTTCTGCGTAACGTATGATCCAGGTCCCCGCATCGTCCCTTAGGAGGCTTGTTGCATAGAGGATTTTTTCCCCATCATTTGCGTTTTGCCATCCTACCGTCCTGTAGTACACTATGAGTTGGGCTAGCCATCCTCGTAGTTTGTGTCGTTCTGCTCGGTAAATCTCTGGTTCCTTGGCTTTGGGTTTCCTGGTTCCTCCGCTTAAGGATGCAATGATTTGTCTCATCTGCTCCGGGTTGAGGCTCGGGGGTGTTTCTGAGGAGGAGGCTCCCCGTTGTTCTGCTGTAGCCGCCATCGTCTTTCGTCGTATACTTCCTTGTTCTTCTGTTTCTCCTGATCCAATTGGTGATTGTGGCTCTGGTCTTGTGGGGCTTGGTACCCTCTCCTCTGTTAAGGCCCTTGCAAGTCCATCTCCTAGTGATGAATGGTCAAGATTTTCGGCTAGGGGGTCGATGTCGTTTTGGTTGTTGGTCTCCGTTATGTCTGTTTGTTAGGTGCTGCTGGTTGACGCAACCAAATGTTACAATCCTCTCTTTCCCGGGTGATACTTGCAGCAGGTAACCGATTGTCTCCCAACGATCACTGTTTCCTTAGCTCAATAGCTGTTGCGATAGCTAAGTCCGTTGACTCCTATGTAGTAACGTCGATCGCTAGAGTCATATCCGACACTTGTGTCTTGATTCCCGAAAGTGTGATAGATAAAGATCTTTGTATTGAAAGTATATAGTATGAAAGAACATAGATGGTAGCGTGAAGAACCCAAATCTCCTGCCTTTTTTTTTTTTTCTTTTTTTTATCATGCGTTCATTGTTTTTA
>Ga0307507_10009654_pt1 | contig 12756 bp, 5 predicted proteins | sample 7_EM_MG_FD_207223 | JGI IMG/M metagenome (GOLD analysis project Ga0307507, IMG submission 207223) | Populus trichocarpa ectomycorrhiza microbial communities from riparian zone in the Pacific Northwest, United States - 7_EM | ecosystem: Host-associated > Plants > Roots > Unclassified | place... | reverse complement strand
TGGGATGGCGTAGAAAATAAGAAAAGAAAAGCTAGTAATTTTAAACGGTTTTAAATAAAGTTCCGTACGGGATAGAAAATAATAAAAGTATTATTTTTATAGCCACTTTTCCCGTATGGGAGGATATCAAAAGAGGTATTTAAAAGCTGGATATAAAAAGAGAATTTTAGTAGAAATCCCATATAAAATATTATCTTTTATAAATATATTTTTAAAATGGAACACAAATTCTAGTTTCTATAAGATTTTTTATTAAATTATTTCGTATAGGATATTATAGGAAATGGGATATAAAATCTAGGTAATTAAATTTTAATATAGGATTAAAATATAGTAGATTATTATATTTATTAGCTGTTTATACTATACAGATAAAATTAAAAATAGTATAAGCGAATTGCTGGTGGATTTGGGAATAGGAGAACAGAAGCCATAGGGCATTGGTTCCCGTACAGGAGAGGAAAACGTGGCTAGTAGCTCCCATAGGAGAGCTAAAGCCGTATAGGAATACAAGCCGCAGGGGATTGGTTCCCATAGGGTGGTGGAACACGTAGGCATTGGCACCCGTAGGGGATTCGTTAGCGCAGGGGATTTATTAGCGTAGGGGATTTGCTAGCGTAGGGGAGTAGATCCTATAGAGGAGTGGATCCCGTAGGGGATTTATTAAAGTAGGGGATCGCGTCCTATAGGGGATTATTAGGAGTAGGGGATTGGTTCCTATAGGGCGGCGAAACACATAGGCATTAGCTCCCACAGGGGATTTGTTTAAGTAGGGGACTTATTTAAGTAGGGGATTGGCTAGAGTAAGGGATTAATTCTCCTACGGCCTCTATTTAGGCGGCACAAGGCGGCTTCTAATAGGCTAGGGAGTAGATTGTATATTTTATAGAAATATAAAGCCCATATAGGATAGTAGGGTATAGGGACCTAGTAATCTAGCAAAAGATTAAGTTATCCACTTTCCTAGGTTTATTTAGCCTAGGCGACTCGCCTTACGCTGTTTTATATACGTTTCAACCAAAGGTTACTACTTAGCCTTTGTTACGGACAGCTTAAGTACAATGTTACGACTACTTGGAGAAGAGTTGGAGGAAGCTAGTTGGTTAATACAGGCACGGTCCAGGATAGAGCTGGTGGAACCATATAACGAGGAATGGTAATTAAGGTTATATAGTTAATCTATAATCTATAGGATTAGGGGAACGTGGGATCTATAAGCAGATTAACAGATTAACGGATTAACAGATTAATAGAGCGAAGGGATTTCTTAGGAGTATAGTTATATATTTAAAGGACCATAGTCCCTACCTAGATAGTTCTCTCTTTATAGTAAATCTTAGAATATAATTGGAGTTAATCTGTTAGGCAACCACTCTACTAGTTATTATTATATTGTTAATACTGTTCTTACCTATATACCTAGCCTAATAATAGGACCCACCGTAGTTCCTACTATAAGGTTCCGTTACACATTCACTACCAAGGTTATGGTATTAAATAAGATCGAATAATATGCCACCTAAAGCACTAGTTATAACAATGTTGACGGCAGCCACGACCTCAGGGTTAGGAGATACCAGTATAGCAAATATAGATTCTTAAGTGGTTACGTAAGGTTAGTTATAGGAAATAGTTAATTGCTTATAGGATAATAGCAGGCTACTTAAAGAACGCATTAATAGAATTGGAGTAGTAAAGGTTAAGTTACCTTTAATTAAATGGTTTTTAGGGGAGAAGTTAAAGCTTAAAGGGTTTCTTACGCAGATATATTTTAAGGTTATACAGGAAGGAGCAAAGTTAGCAACACCTACGGACTAGGTAGCATACGTAGGACTATTCTTATTAGGAAGAGCTTTAGAGTAGTTTAAGTCTTACCTCACAGAGATATAAGTAAATGGTGTAACGACTACTAACCTAGACGTATGGTATGTGTTTGCAAGTTAGAATAGATTTATAGAACGGTTAACGCAAATATTTAGAGACCCTAAAGCAACTATAATAGCGGAATGAAAACTTTAGAACTTAGTATAACGCACTTTAGCAATTAAGTATACAACGTAGTTTTTGTTGGGATAATATCACGTGTGGTTGCGTAGTCGCGTGGTTACGTGGTTACGTGTCCCGCGGCACTAGCGTGGCGAGGAGCCTTAAGCTCCTCGCCCTCCCTTATCCCAATAAAATGAAGCTATTAACCAACATCACTGTAACCTACTCGAGTAGTCGTTATTGGTGAGTCACCCTGTGTGACCAATACTGATCAGTGGTTGAACATACAGTTAACCACAGAGCAGCTAGGTTATCGACAGAAGAGATAGTCTCGTGCAGGGGTTCCCGGCGATACTGTGCTACCTTAGGCTTACGGAAAACTAGTAATAGAAGTGTTACTAAGTACTAGGAGATACCAAGTTGCGTCTATTACGCAGAACAATCGCGTTTATGAAGATTTGGTTAAGTACTTTAGGTCAGAAGTGTTACTAAACCTAGGGTCCCAAGTCAACGTCCAAAACGCGTTGACTACGCCTTAAATTGCCTACCTTTTAACAGTAAACCTACGAGATCCTATAAAGCTGAAAATCCTACCTACCTTTAACGTACGATACCCCGTCAATTCTACTCCTATTATAGCGTTGACCTACCTAAAGAAGTATGAGAATGACATTAACCTAGAGATATAGGACAAAGACATTAACCCTATAAATGCCAAGCAATAGGACCTAAACGGATTCTTACTATACTATATAGTATAATACACAGACAGCGAATACAATGATACTGTGCTATGGTATTGCATGAAGGAGGACTTTATTGGATGGACAAAGGAAACATAGGCCCTCGCGAAGAAGAATATTATATAAGACTTCCGTAACTTCCTATGGGAGAATGGAGTATTCATACCTATGGATGGGGGTACTATTAGAGATAATATTCAGGAGCAAGTTATTGACGCAAAAGAAGAGCATAAATGGACTTTATAAGAGATTGAGATTAAGCACCAAATACGCGCTATAAAGAAGTTTAACTCTTAAGGGAATCCCAACGGACAACCATAAGCAACACTATAGATAACCTTAGGCTATTAAACACCTTAAGTTCCTTAGGCTGCCGTATCTCAACCCGTGCCTCAAGCTCTGTCCTACTAGAGATTCTTAACCCTGTCCCACTTAAGCGCTGAGACGTTCCCCCTAACCCCTACCGCGCCTCAACAATCTCCGCAGTAGTCTCCGCAGCAGTCTCCGCAGCAGTCTCCGCAGCAACCACCGCAACAACCTCCATAGTAACCTCCATAGCAACCTCCGCAACAACCTCCGCAACTACCACGCAACAAGCAACCCCACCTACTATACCAGCAATACGGACAGTGGAATGCTTACGACAAGATTGGACTGCCAGAGGTTTAATATTAAAAGAAAGAATTGCCAGAGGTTTAATATCACAGTATATTTTCGGTTATGCTTAAAAATTGTGCCAGTAGCTTCTATTACAGCAAAATCACTGGAAGATTATATGACTTAAGACCTATAATTAGCACCGCTATTTACTTGCATAAGGCACAGCAATTCTACTTTAATAACTACCCTTAGCAGGAGCTCGATTACGGCGAATACGACAGTTATAACAACGGCTAGTACTAGACCGATTACTCCTATGGATGAAGTGGGTATGGACGAGGCCGTGGCAGCGAGGATAGACGTAGAGGCTCTGGCTACCGCGGAGGAGGCCCTTGTAGAGGGTACCGTGAAGGATGGGTAAAGAGGGAGTAGAAGATATAGCAATTTAAGGTTATAACAGTTTAAGATTTACCACTTAGTTAACCACTATTTCTTTAGCAGATTTTAGGACAGCAAGACTTATATTATAATAGCAATAGTAAGTAAGGAGGATTGATATTTGTTACACTAGTTAAGTGGTTAGAATGGCATAGTCACGCAGGCAACCCACAAAAGAAGAATTGCTAGTGTTGGGATAATATCACGTGTAGTCGCGTGGTCGCGTGGTCACGTGGTTATGTGTCCCGCGGCACTAGCGTAGCAAGGAGCCTTAAGCTCCTCGCCCTCCCTTATCCCAACAAAATGAAGCTATTAACCAACATCACTGTAACCTACTCGAGTAGTTGTTATTAGTGAGTCACCCTGTGTGACCAACAGTTTTAAACACTAGCTATATAGGTTAAGTGGAACAACAGGGCGCTTATAGCACAATATAAGTAAGAACTTAAGGCTAAAGTCCAGGACGCAATTATCCTAATAGAAGATGCGGATACTCTAAGAGAGTTAATAGACCAGTTAATAAAGATTAATAATAGGATCTATTAAAGAGAATAAGCTAAGAAAGGGCAAGACAGAGTTCTATAGTTATATAAGGCGTAGAGTACGCAGTAATAGATATAGAGTTAAAAACTATAGAATGGCGTAGAGCTAATAGACCTAAGTAGTACTAAAGAAACCTAAAGGTGGGAAAAGAAACTATAAAAACCTAGAGGTTAAGGATCTAGTAATTAAAGAACCTAGGAGCAGAGGCTAAACCAGGGATCTTAATAGTAGAAGATATTTAGGCGGACTCCACAATAAGAAAAATAGTTTAAAGATAGGGCTTACATAAATTGCGGAAAATAAGGTCATTTTGCCAGAGACTATAGAGGTGGTTAGAGTAATTATATAGTAAAGGGAACCAGGCCAGCAGACGGCACATATATACAGAGGGATAATGGTGCACTGTAAGGAATAAAAGAGTGTTTAATTAACAGTTTCGCGTTTTGTTATAATAACATATACCGAATTTATAAGGACGCCAAGTACGGCGTAAGCTATTGGCTATAGGAGCCAGTGTTATCTAAGTTTAGAGAAACCAACAAACTAGCTCGTAGATTAGACATTAAAGATAATAAATTTAACATAAGCGAAGTATTTACCAATAATAAGGTAATAAAGGCAGCTTACTAGAAGCATATAGACCTTAGAGAAGTTGAAATAGAAGTAGAGACTAAGACCATTACCAAACAAGGTTTAGTAACGGATGTTATAACACTATTAGATACAATTTCCATCACTTTATAAGATAATAGAAGTAATGTTTAAAAGAAACTAAGCAAGTAAACAACTGCTAGTGCTAGCTTATCACTTGATAAAGGCAAAAGGCCATAGGCTTAAGATTCTTAAGATAAGATAAGATATACCCAAGGACCCACAACAGATGAAAACTAATGGGAAAGGGTAGCTACTTAGTTTATAGATAAACGAATAAGTATAGGATATAAGTTTAAGAACTATAAGTTTGGGGAACGAATAAGAACATTAGTAATTTTAGGTAAACGCAGTATTTAGCCTAAAGATTGAATAGTTAATACCCAGATTAAGAAGTAAGATAACTATAAAGATCTAGCTGCAAGACGCAGAAAATAAGAAACTATGGATAAGTTTAGGACAAGAATTATCGCATGGCAAGAGCAAAAGCTAAATAAGAGGTTAGCTATACTAGGTTATATAAGGGACAGAGCACCCGTATAAAGAGTTACTAATAGGCCAAGTGTAGGGACACCTAGGGCAAAATAGTTAGATAAACTGGAACAAGAAAAGGATCTAGATATCCTAACCAGGTTTAAAGAAAGACATACTAAAGAATGTTATAATATGGCGATAATAAGGTACTTTCTTATAGATAGACCATATACACTAAACTAGTTGTATGGAAAGTGGTATAGGCAACGACATAATAATAAATAGGAAGATTTTTATATATAGCTGGATAAAAAAAGTTGTCTAAAACTAACCCATTACAGAAAAACATATGAGTTATATTAAAGGGGCATTAATTATGACATTAAGGAACCTAGAAGAAGAATCTAGGGACTAGAGAAGTAAATAATAAATCTTAGTACCTGTAATAGAGATACCAGTGGTTAGGTTAACTAGGTATAGGTTTAAACTTAAGGATAAAGACAAACCAAGAGTTAACCTAAGTCACTTAGCGCATTATACACTATTATAGATAGCTTGTGTGGATAACACCTGTAATATATATAGAGCACTAAAAGATAAGAACCAGAGATACCTAATAAGGATATATTAGGCACCTAAGAAAAGGTAGTTTAGGAATGCTAAGTATATATATAGATAGCACCCAGTAGAAGTACAAGGTTAAGGGGACTTAATACTTTAACTAGGAAGATTCCTTACGGAAGAATGCCTAGATAGATAATAGTGGTAGGAGTACCCAGAGAACACTTGTCTATAGTATATAGAGGAAAAGAAACAAACTAAGTATTAGCCTAAGTTAGACTAAGTATAAGCAGAATCTAGCAGCTAATAGTTAGGAAAAGGGGAGGCGTATAGGACTAGAGGGAACTAGTATTAGAGCCTTAGACCCTTAAAGGAATTTAAGGACAATACCTAAATTTATAAGTTAAATAGCAAGATCAGCAGTTTAAAGTGTTAATAGATAGTGGAGTAATAAGGAACCATATATCACCAAAAGTAGTAGAAAGAATAGGGTTACTATACAGATAGAAGAAACACCTGTATCCACTTATAATAATTTTAGGAGATTAGATAGCCTATAAAGGAGGTATTATTAATCTTAAAATAGGACCTATTTAGTTAACTATTAAAGGGAGACAGGTTAGAATGTCTTTTAATATCCTACTATTAGGATAGGACGAGGCGATACTAGGAATACCTTAGTTATAGGAGTACAATCTAAAAATCGATTGGGTTATAGGTTAGGTTAATATTAAGAATACTTAATGGCGTAAAGAGCGACAGTAAACCAAGTTAGTATAGTACTAAGTTGGAGTAATATACAAAGAGACTAAGCGAGGCTTAAGTTATATACTAAAGAGATACCATAAGTATGGTAAGAAGTTATAGTCACCAGAAAGTAAAAAGCTATTAGAGCATATAGCATAGGACTATAAGATAGAATTAAAAGAGGAAATAAGTCTAAAGTTCTTTCTAATCTATAAGCTTACTAAAACTAAGTTAGTGGCACTTAAGGAGTTTATTTAGGAGAACTTACGCAAGGGATATATTAAACCATTATAGTTATTAGTAGGATATCTAGTACTATTCATCCTAAAGAAAAATAGAAAACTTAGGATGTGTATAAACTATAGATAGTTAAACAGCATTACTAGGAAGAATAGATATCCTTTACCCTTAATTAGTAAAATCCAAGACAGAATAGGCAACGCAAAAATCTTTATAAAGATAGATCTGAGATGGGCGTACTATTAGATTAGGATTAAGGAAGGCGATAAATAGAAGGCAGCCTTTAGGTCAAAGGAAGAACTATATAAGCTATTAGTTATACAGTTTGGGCTTATAAATATACTAGTAACGTTCTAAAAGCAAATTAATAGTGTGTTAGGAGAACACCTAGATAAGTTTATTATAGCATATCTTAATAATATTATTATTTACTTAGAGAACGAGGAAGAATATAGAGAACACATTAAATAGGTCTTAAGGAGACTATAGGAAGAACAGATACTAGTAGTAATTAAAAAATACGAGTTCTTTATAAGGAAAACTGATTTTATAGGATTTATTATTAAATTAGGGAAAGTTAGTATGGATCTAAAGAAAGTTAAAGCTATAGTAAGTTGGTAAGAACTAGAGAATATTATGCAGTTAAGGTTGTTTCTAGGGTTTTATAACTACTATAGGAGGTTTATAGCACAATAGTTAAAAAGCATTAAGCCGTTCACAAGGCTAACAAAGAAGGAGAAACCATAGGTTTGGGGTAGTAAGTAGAAGAAGCTATTCTAGGAACTTAAAGAGTTGTTTACCTAAGAGCTAGTCCTTAAGATCTATTAACCAAGGTTAGAAATAGTTGTTAAGATAGACGCATTAGACTTTACACTAGGAGTATACTTACTACAGAAGCACTAGGACGCATAGCATCCAATAGCGTACTATAGTCGAAAAATAACACTACTAGAGTTAAACTATAACATCTACAATAAGGAGTTGTTAGGTATAATTATAGCACTTAAGAAATGGAAAGCATTTTTATAAGGTATAGAGAAACCATTTATGGTTAAGACAGACCATAAGAACCTTATAGGATTTCTAATAATAAAGGAACTTAACCAAAGACAGGTTAGATAGGCGGAAATGCTTATAGAATACCATTTTAAAATTCAGTATACTAAGGGTACAGACAATGCACGAGTAAATACTCTAAGTAGAAAAGCTAAACTATAAAATAACAAAAAGCTATTAGGAGCTTTATTATAAAAAGATTAAGACGGATTAATTAGGTATAATTACCTAAAAATTGCAGCAACTAAAGAAAGTTAGATCCATAAATTACTAAAGAGTGATTAGATATAGAAGATCTAAGAAGCATAGGTAGAGGATCTAGACTTAGAGTAATACGAAAATAGAGAAGTAATATATATACCTAAGTCTATTACAGAAGAATTTATTAAGAAATTCTATAAGGAAATTCTATAAGGATATAACGGGTCTATAGAACTAGTATTAAGACTTTAGGAAGAGTACATTATTTAAGAAATCTAGGGATTAGTTAGATAGGTTACTAAAGAATATTTAGATTGCCAGAGGAACAAACTAATAAGGTATAAGCTATATAGAGGGCTACAACCTATCAAAGTACTAGGAAGACTATAGGAGGTTATATTATAGGACTTTATTGTTAAGTTACCAAAGTTAAGAGATTCTATTATAGGACAAGATTATAATGCGATTTTAGTAATAGTAGATAAGCTAACAAAGTGGGGATACTTTATAGTATGCACTAAAGAGATATTAGTAGAAGACGTCGCTAGAATCTATATAAAGGAAGTATTTACAAGACACGGAGCACTAGATAAAATTATATTAGACAGAGATCTAAGATTTATAATAGCGTTTTAGAAGGTGTTTTTAGCAGAATAGGGGGTTCGCGCAGTAACCTCTACAGTATATTATCCGCAGATGGATGGATAAACGGAAAGACTAAACTAGACACTAGAACAGTATCTAAGGTATTATATTAATCACGCATAGAACAATTGGGTATCGTTATTACCAGTTATACAGTTTATATATAATGCAACACCATAAGAAGGAATGGGGATATTACTATTTAAGGTAAACTACGGGTACAAACTAAGAACGTTATTATTACTATACTAAGTAAAGAAAACGAGTAGCACAGCTAAATAAAGAATAGAGACGTTAATGAATCTTTATATAAACCTTAAAGAAACAGCTAAACTAGTACAAGAGCGAATAAAAAGGTACTATAACGCTAAGAGATCTAAGGGACTAGATCTTAAGGAGGGAGATAAAGTATAGCTACTATATAAAAATTTTAAGAGTTAACGACTAAGTAAGAAGTTGGACTATGTTAGACTAGGACCTTTTAAAGTTAAGCAAAGAATTTTATTAGTTATATATAAGTTAAACCTACTAGCCAAAATAAAGATCTACCCTATATAACATATCGCGATACTAGAACTAGTATATAGAGATATTAAGCTACTAGCTTACAAGGCAGACATATATAGAGGACAAAAGGAAGACAAATAGTAAGTTTTAAAGATTATTAGTTACAAGAACATAGATAACAAAACATAATATAAAGTAAAGTGGATAGGCTATAATAAGACTACCTAAAAACCACTAAGCAACCTAGAGAACGCTATAGGAAAGGTATAGAAGTATTAAAAGAAAGTAGGTCAGGCAATATTAATAAGAAAGGATTGCTAAAAAATAAGTTACCTAAAAGGGACCTAAGAGGAGTACCTACTGAGCTACTTAGAGTTATTTCCCTTGCTAGTAAACATAAGTCTGCCTTAGCCTTCTCTGCTTCTAGCTTATAGAGACCCTACTTAACTAGGCAAAACTCCTTAAAATAAACCTTCTTACGTACCTTCTTAAGACGGGTTAGCTAAGTAAAGGTAGTTTATTAAAGTTTAAATACGTAAGCAGATGCTTCTAACGCACGGCGTTAAGCCTTTAGCAATAGGGCTAATTTCTTAGCAGAATAATAAAGTTTATTATAGGCGGCTATAAGCGAGCTCTTAAGCCTTTCGGCCTTAGATTAAATATAAGACCCTATAATAAGTTACTTAAGAAACGCAAAGACTGTTAAGAGTTATAGAACGCGTATATTTAGCGTTAGACGCAGAATAAACGTTATAGAGTAATTAAACGTTTAACTTAGTGCACTCAGCATAAGAGGAGGGTTGGTAACCAGAGGGAGCTGCGATTATAACATATACCAACTTCTTATTAGCGCAATAGGAATAGGAAGGCATGGCCTTACCTAAAGAAAGAATCTTAAGTACTATATAATTGCGACAATCGGTAGAAAAAGAAGAAGAAGCTTTAGGTATAATAAGTAAGGATATTAACTAGACTAATTAAACGGACATTACACCTCTAGTAGACGACTTAGAGATATTAGAAATCTTCAAGGACGAAAATAAAGAGGAGGGGGATAGTATTATAGACAGCTTAAGTACAATGTTATGACTACTTGGAGAAGAGTCAGAGGAAGCTAGTTAGTTAATACAGGCACAGTCTAGAATAGAGCCAATAGAACTATATAATAAGGAATAGTAACCAAGGTCACATAGTTAATCTATAATCTATAGGATTAGGGAAATGTAGGATCTATAAGCAGATTAACAGATCAACAGATTAACAGATTAATAGAGCGAAGGGATTTCTTAGAAGTATGGTTATATATTTAAAGGACTACAGTCCCTACCTAGATAGTTCTCTCTTCGTAGTAAATCTTAGAATATAATTAGAGTTAACCTATTAGGCAACTACTCCACTAGTTATTATTACATTGTTAATACTATTCTTACCTACATACCTAGCCTAATAATAGGACCCACTGTAGTTCCTACTACAAGGTTCTGTTATAGCCTTAGCCGCCCAAATCTCCGCAAAACTTTACTTATACGGTGGAAGAGTAATGAAATATTATTCTATTTACTCTATAAGCACCTTTAGATCCTTTCTTACTTTCTAAAGCACCTCCTTTATTTAAGAAGGAAGTTTTTTATTATTTCCCTTTTACCTCCTACTGTCTAGAAATACCACCTTCCGCAATCTATTAACCCAAGGGATTAGTGGCTAATAGTACGGTAAAAAGTTATTATCTATACTCTTAAGAAAATCCCCTTTATTATCCGCAATACTCTTTTTTAAACCTACTAACTTCCTATCACTCTCGTAGTTCTAATACTTAAACTTTATTGGCCTAATGTCTTTACCTAGCCCATTATAGTAAATGCAGATCTAGAATAGCACCTAAAAGAACAACTTAAAATCATGCCAAGCTAAATATATCTCGCCTAGGAGCACTCTAATCGCTATAAACACTCTTATGCTAGTCTTGCCCCGCGCTTCTAAAGGCCCTTCCCACTACTCTTTAATCGCAAGATTAAAGTCAATTAAGAATGCCGGCTAAAAAGGATTGTTATCTTCCTTGTTTATTATAAGGTTGCCTATTAAAATGTTATATTAGATAATGCCGGCCCGCGTATATAAAGACTTGTATCCTTTAATGCTACCCTTTAGTGTAGCAAGTATTGCAGCCTAAGAGCTTGCCTTGTAAAGAGGCTTCCTATAGTTACTAGTAATAACGCGTTAGTGTACGCGATTCTATATAATAGGGCGCTTAATTAGAGAGGTTAAACACAGGCGCTTACCAGGCGGTAATAGGGCGCTGTAGCTAGAAGACCTCTTTCTGCTAGAACTTTAACCTTTTCTTATACTTCCTTATACTCCAGCTAGTCTTAGAGGCATTATTAGGCCTTCTAGCTTATAGTTTGTCGCTTTTATAATATCCAGCCCCTTGCGGATATTAAAGATGTTATTATCTTGTCCACTTACGCGAACAGTTTTATGGTAATAGTACCTGGCCACGTTAACCACTCCCTTTTTTAATATCTTATATAGCAGTTTGCCTTCTTCCTTGCGCTCTAGGTACTGCCACAAGTCTTTAATAATAAGAGGTATCTTAGGTGTCCCCTTACGGTGTGCTTTCTAGCAAGTAATCGCTTAACCAGCAATACAGCGTGCCCGCTTTATAGGTTTGTTAAGGATAAGACACTTGGTCTGATTATTACGCACAACCTTAATATATTGCTTGCCGTCTAATATTAGAATGGTAGGGTCGAACTTAAGCTGCTCCTTATTTATCTTAAGAAATCCTAGCATTACTAAGGTAAATTATAGTCCGTCTTTATTAATATTAAATGGTGATAATACAATGCCTCCTACCCGGTTATACTCCTATAGACGTATAATAGATCTATAGGGTAGCAAGGCGGCAGGGGGTCTCAACGGAAGAGCTACGGATAATTAACCTACGCAAGAAGAATGTAATCCGGAGAGCGAAAACAGCGCAGTTTCGACAAAGCGTCCATGAGGCCGCGACTAAGCCGAATGGCATCTGGAAGCTAGTCCGTTGGGCAAGAGAGCGCAGCCACCTACCGCCCGAACCGCCCGTAATCCCGTCGCTACGGAAAGTAAGAAACGAAGAAACAATTCAGGTAGCAGATACAATGCAAGGGAAGGCCGACTTACTCTAGGAAAGGTTTTTCCCCCAAGAACCCAAAGCCGATATAAGCGACATGGAGGGGTACCAGTACCCCCTGCCCACAGAACAGCTCCCGTATATTAATAAGGATGACGTGCAGAGGGTAATAAGAGACCGCCTCCCGTACAGCGCCCCTGGGGCCGATGGTATCCCAAACGCCTTCCTTAAGGCGTTAGGACAGCCGTTCGCTGA
>Ga0307507_10009653_pt1 | contig 12758 bp, 10 predicted proteins | sample 7_EM_MG_FD_207223 | JGI IMG/M metagenome (GOLD analysis project Ga0307507, IMG submission 207223) | Populus trichocarpa ectomycorrhiza microbial communities from riparian zone in the Pacific Northwest, United States - 7_EM | ecosystem: Host-associated > Plants > Roots > Unclassified | place... | reverse complement strand
GGCGCCCGAGTGGGCGAGCCTGAGGGAGGCGCGCGCGTAGTCGGGGGTCTGCAGCAGGTGGGGAACGCGTTGGACCTCGAAGCAGCGGACCAGGCTCGCCGCCTGTTCGGCCCCGAGGTAGGCCCGCGTCCACGTGGGCACCACGTCGTTGAAGTGCTGCCACCAGGCTGGGGAGTTGGCCTCCTCGGCGAGGACCAGCAGGGTGGCGCGCTCGGCCTCGTCCGTGACGCCGTAGAGCGTGAGCAGGTCGGCCACATCACGCGGTTTGAACCGGTGGCGGCCCGCCTCCAGTCGGCTGATCTTGGAGCGGGAGGCGCGGATGGCCTCACCGGCGGCCTGGCGGGAGATGTGCCGCTCTTCCCGGAGTTCACGCAGCCGTGCGCCCAGCACCAGCCGCGGCACCACGGGGCCGGCCGACAGCCCGTCCAACGGCGTGGTTAAGACCTCATCGGAACCCATGCGCAAACTCCTTGCGGTGAACGGCCCTTGCACGCCCGTGACGTGCCCGCCCACGAACGCTGAAGCCAGCCATCCTAGAGGGCTGCCGGGCACGCGATCTTCGAGTTGCGGGAATGATCTGTACCTTTACGGCCAGGCCGACACGTAGGTATTTCCTATACGATTTCACGCGCAGCCGTGCCAGGAGAGAGGCGCGGGAGCGAGCCCCCTGAGCCACAAACTCCCTAAACACTGCACCTGTTCGTGCCGCAGGCCTTGACGGGCGTACGTTCCTCCCCCACGATCGCCGCATCGTTTTCCTATCTGATTCCTAGCTGAATCCGCAGGGGTGGGTCATGCGCTTCCCAACCAGATCTGTCCTGCCCGGAGTTGTCGCGGCCGTGTTGCTGGCCTCGGGAACAGCGGCGTGCACCTACAAGAACTCGGGCGCCCAGTCCGGCAGTCAGGCCGCACCGGCCGCCCGGACCGGCGCCGGCGCCGACCTCGTCGACGGCTCCAAGACCAAGGTCGCCCTCGTGCCCGGCGGCGCCCACCCGTACTTCCAGCCCTGGAAGACCGCGGGCGCCGCCGCGAAGAAGACGTACGGCCTCGGAGCCGTGGCCTTCGACGAGACGGCGGAGTGGGACCAGCAGAAGCAGAACAACCTGCTGTCCACGCTCGCGGCGCGCGGCTACAACGCGTTCGGGGTGTTCGGCGTCTCCCCCACCGACATCAACTCGACCTTCGCGGACCTCAAGTCGCAGGGTTTCCCGGTGGCTTCGCTGGGTTCGTGTCCCGCGGGCACCAAGGACGAGGCCGACTTCTGTCTCTCCACGGACGTCCAACTCGCCGCCTACAAAGCCGCGAAGGCGGCGATCGCGGCCATGGGCGGCAAGGGCACCCTGGTCCACCTCACCGGCAACAACGTTGACGCCAATACCCAGTTGAGGATCAAGGGCGTCACCCAGGCCGTGAAGGAGTCGGGCGGCAAGGTCAAGCTCCTGCAGACCATCACCGACATCGACACGGACCTGCAGACCGCGCAGAAGGCGGTGTCCGACCTGATGGCGGCAAAGGGCAGTCAGATCACGGGCATTGTCGCCACCGCCTACAACCCGGCCGTCGCCGCGGCCGACGTCGTCAAGTCGTCCGGTTCGAAGGCGAAGGTCATCGCCATCGACGACGACGCCAAGATCCTCAGCGGCATCAAGCAGGGGACGGTCACCGCCACCGTCGTACAGAACCCGGTCGGCCAGGCCGAGATCGGGACATGGGCGCTGGCGCTGCTCCAGACGAAGCAGTGCACGGTGCGCTCTCCCGGGGTGGAGGTGGACTCCGGTTCGTTCGTCGTCACCAAGGCGAACGTCGCCGGCTACGACAAGGCGCGGCAGGCGAAGACCACCGAACTGAAGAAGCAGTTCGCCGACAAGATCCTCTCCTGCGGCTGACGGCCAAGCACTGTTATGGCCAACTCCCCCGACAGAAACCGGAATTGCTGAATGAGCAGCAGCATCATCACGGCCGCGACCGCCAGGCTGGCCGACATCGCCGTCGAGCAGGACCGTACCGACGCGGTGCAGACCTTCGTGAAACAGGAGACGGTCCTGGTCGACCTGGAGACGACGGACGGCGTCACGGGCACCGGCTACTCCTACACGATCGGCACCGGCGGCACCTCCGTACTGGCCCTGCTGCGCGACCACTTGCTGCCCGCGCTCGTCGGACAGGACGCCCGCAACGTCGAGGCGCTGTGGCAGCGGCTGTTCGCGTTGACCCGGTCCACCACCACCGGAGCCATCACCTCGCTCGCCCTCGCCGCCGTCGACACCGCCCTGTGGGACGTGCGCTGCAAACGGGCGGGCGAACCGCTGTGGCGGCTGGCCGGCGGCCACCGCCAGGAGGTACCGGTCTACGACACCGAGGGCGGCTGGCTCCATCTGAGCGCCGAGGAACTGGTCAAAAGCGCCCTGCGCGCACAGGAGTCGGGGTGGGCAGGCGTCAAGATCAAGGTGGGCCGGCCGCATCCCTCCGAGGACGCCGAACGCCTGCGCGCGGTCCGCAAGGCCGTCGGCCCCTCGCTGCACATCATGACCGACGCCAACCAGTCCCAGACGGCGTCCTCCGTCCTGCGGCTCGCGGCGGCGCTGGAGCCGTACGACCCGTACTGGCTGGAGGAGCCGCTGCCCGCCGACGACATCAGCGGTCATGTCCGTCTCGCGGCGGCGACCCGCATCCCCGTCGCCGTCGGCGAGTCCATGTACTCGCTCATGCAGTTCCGCAGCTATCTGGAGGCGGGCGCCGCCTCCGTCGTCCAGGTCGACGCCGCCCGGATCGGTGGCATCACCCCGTGGCTGAAGGTCGCGCACCTGGCGGAGAGCCACAACGTCATGGTCTGCCCGCACTTCCTGATGGAACTGCACGTCAGCCTCGCCGCCGCGGTCCCCAACGGCCAATACGTCGAGTACATCCCGCAGTTGAGGGCTGTCACCCGCACCGAACTGACCATCCGCGACGGCAAGGCCGTAGCCCCCGACGTGCCGGGCATCGGCATCGACTGGGACGCCGACGCGCTGGACGACCGGAGGGTGGCATGACGACCTCGATCAGCCCACCGGACACCGTCCCGGAGGAGAAGGCGGCCCCTCACCGCATGCCGTTCTGGGTCAACCAGCGACTCGGCCTCCTGGTCCTCGTCATCGCGCTCAGCGTCCTGTTCGGCGTGCTCCGACCGGCCTTCCTGGACCAGCAGTTGGTGCTCTTCCCACTCCTCCGCGACGTCGCCACCCTCACCGTGGTCGCGCTCGCGCAGATGGTCGCCCTGTCCGTGGGCCACATGAACCTCGCGGTCGGCCGCATGGCCGCCTTCGGCGCCATGTTCGCGGGCCTCGGCTACGACCGCCTCGGCGTCCCCATGCAGGTCGGGCTGCTCCTCTGCCTGGCCGCCGGTGCCGCCATCGGCGCGGTCACCGGCTGGCTCATCGCCCGTACCGGAGTGAGCTCCTTCGTCGTCACCCTGGCCATGGACTTCGCCCTGCTCGGCCTGGTGTCCCTCCTCTACTCGTCCCTCACCGACGACGCCGCCTTCACCACCCACCCCTCCGGAATCGACGCCCTGCGCTCCTACTCCCTCGCCGACATCTGCGCGGGCCCCATCTGCGGCTCCCCGGCCGTCCCGCAGATAGCCCAGTTCACCGTCCTCGCCATGCTCGCCCTCGGTTTCCTCTACGGCTGTACGCGCATCGGCAGGGAACTGCTGCTCACCGGCGCCAATCCGGCCGCCGCGGAGCTGTCCGGCATTCCCACCGGGCGCCGTGTCCTGCTCGCGCACACGCTGTCGGGGCTGCTCGCGGCGCTCGCCGGGTTCATGGCGGCGGCGGGTACGGGCACGTTCCGTGCCTCCATCGGTGACGACTTCATGCTGCCGTCCTTCCTGGGTGCGGTACTCGGCGGCACCCTGCTCACCGGCGGGGTGGTGTCGGTGCTGGGCACACTGCTCGGCACCGCCCTGGTCGGCGTGATCCGCAAGGGCCTCGACCTGCTCGGCGTCGGCCTGGAAAGCCTGAACATCTACCTCGGCTGTGTCCTTCTGCTGGCCCTGTCGGCCGACCGGATCCGCACCGTGGTGTCCTATCGCAAGGTGGTGCGCTCGACATGAACCGCTTGAACGCGTTGCGCGGTCAAGGGAGTTGGGGCGGCGAGGCGGTGCGCCGGTTCTCCCGTTCCACGGCGGCGATGCTGCTGTGCGTGGTCGTCGCGGGATACGTGGCGCTGGGTGTGGCCTCGTCGGGCTCCTTCTTCGAAGGCCCTTCGGTGCGGGTCTTCCTCCAGTACCTGGCCACTCCCATCCTCATCGGGCTGGCCCAGATGGTGGCGCTGTGCGTGGGTCAACTCAACCTGGCCGTGGGCGCCTTGGGCGGCTTCATCGCCTGCCTCATGGGCGTCCTCATGGCCGATCACGGAATGCCCGCCGGAGTCGCCGTGATCGTGGGCCTGTTGACGGCGACGGCCATCGGGCTGGCGACCGGTGTCGCCATCGTGGGCACCCAGATCAACGGGTTCATCGTGACCCTCGCGACGATGACGATCCTCCTGGGGGCGCAGTACCGGCTCACCGGCACCCGTACCGTCGACGGCTACTCGCGCACGTTGCGCGACTTCGGCACGGCGGCGCCGCTGAACATCCCGCTCGTCTTCGTCACCGCGCTCGTCGCGGCGGCGCTGCTGGCCGCCTTCATGTACCGCACGGTCGCGGGCCGACGGCTCCTCGCCGCGGGCGGCAACCCCCTCGCCGCCCGGCTGTCCGGTATCTCCACCGACCGGCAGATCGTGGCCGCGCACACCCTGTCGGGGCTGCTGATCGGCGTGGCCGCCGTGACCGCCACGGCCTCGCTGCCCGGCGTCAACCGCAGCGTCGGCGGCGACTGGCTGCTGCCGAGCTTCGCCGCACCGATCATCGGGGGCGTGGCACTCACCGGCGGTTCAATCGCCGTACTGGGTACGGTTCTTGCGGCCTTCGTGACGCGGCTGATCGACGCCGCGCGAGCCCAGTTCTCCCTGGACCCGAGCTGGGTGAACCTCCTCATCGGCCTGGTCGTGCTGGGTACGGTCGCCGGTGGCCGGCTGCACCAGACGCGCCTGGAGAAGTCCGCGACGACCGACGGCGCCGTCCTGCCGCAGAGCGGAGGTGCCCAGTGAGCGGCACGGTTCTTCTCGCATGCGAGGACCTGGTCAAGGTCTTCCCCGGTGTCCGGGCGCTGGACGGCGTGGGGCTGCGGCTGACCGCCGGCAGCGTGCACGCGCTCCTCGGCGAGAACGGCGCCGGCAAGTCGACCCTCATCAAAGTCCTCACCGGCGTCCACTCACCCGACGGCGGCCGGCTCACCTGGAACGGCCAACAGGTCCATCTGCGCTCGCCGTTGGAGGCGACCCGCACCGGCATCGGCGTGGTCCACCAGGAACGCAATCTGATCCCGGGTTTCTCGGTGGCGGAGAACATCACCCTCCAGAACCCGCCCTCCCACCGCGGCCTGGTCGACCGCGAGGCCATGACCGCACCGGCCGTCGCATGTCTCGCCGAACTCGGCGTCGACCTCGACCCGCAGCGCCCTGTGCGCGAACTGTCCGTCGCACAGCAGCAGTTGGTGGAGATAGCCAAGGCCCTCTACACCGAGAGCCGAGTGCTGCTGCTGGACGAACCGACCGCCTCCCTCTCCCCACAGGAGACGGAGCGCCTCTTCGAGGTGATCCGGCGACTGGCCGACCGAGGCGCCTGTGTCGTCTTCGTCAGCCACAAACTGGAGGAGGTCTTCGCGGTCTGCGACACCGTCACCGTGCTGCGCGACGGCAAGTCGGTCCTGGAGTCCTCGCCCCTCCCCGACCACACCCACGACGACATCGTCGGCCTCATGGTGGGCCGCGCCCACGCGGCGACGGAGATGCGCCCCCGCACGGTCGACCGCTCCACCACCCCAACTCTCGTGCTGGACAAGGTCTCCACGGCCGGCGGACACCGCGACATCAGCCTGGAGGTCCGGCCCGGCGAGATCGTCGGCCTGTACGGACTGGTCGGCGCCGGACGCAGCGAACTGGTCAAGGCGGTGCTCGGCCTGGACCGCGTCACCGGCGGCGAGATCCGCGTGCACGGCAGCCCGGTCCGCATCACCTCGCCCCGCCAGGCCCTGCACGAGTACGGCATCGGGTATGTCACCGAGAACCGCAAGGAGGAGGGCGTCTTCCTGGAGCAGCCCATCGTCCGCAACATCACGGTGACGGTGTGGAAGCGGCTCGCCAAGGCGCTCGGGTTCGTGTCGGCGCGCGAGGAACGGGACGTGGCGCAGGATCTCGTCGACCGGCTCGGCATCCGCGTCTCGGGGCTCGGGCAGAACGCCGGTGAACTCTCGGGCGGGAACCAGCAGAAGGTCAGCCTCGCCAAGTGGCTTGCCGCGGATACCCGGTTGCTCGTCGTCGACGAGCCGACGGTGGGTGTCGACGTCCGCACCAAGCGCGCCTTCCACGAACTGATCTGGGACCTGGCCCGTGACGGCCTGCCCATCCTCCTCATCAGCAGCGACCTCGCGGAGATGGTCACCCTCGCCGACCGCATCGTCGTGATGAGGGACCACCGCATCCGCGGCGAGCTCGACAACGACCGCGACTACGACCGTATGAGCGACCGGGTGATCCGCCTGATCCACGACCGTGACACGGTGCGCTCGTGAAGCGCGTGGCCCAGGTCATCGCCGTACGCCCGGAAAAGCTTGGCGAATACCGGGAGTTGCACCGTGTCGTGCCCCAGCCGGTGCTCGACCGCATCCGGCGGAGTCACATCTCCAACTACTCGATCCATCTGCTGGGCGACCGCCTGTTCAGCTATTTCGAGTACCACGGCGACGATCTCGCGGCGGACTTGGCCCAGATGGCCGAGGACGAGGCCACCCAGCGGTGGTGGAAACTCACCGCCCCCTGTCAGGTGCCCGTGCCGGAGGCGGCGCCCGGCGAATGGTGGGCCACGGCGGAACAGGTGTTCCTCATGGAGTGAGCGGGGACAGGCCCCCAACTCCGGCTTCTGCGGCGGCCGTTCAGGAAACGGACGCCTCGCCGTCCTCGATCTGCCGTTCCAGGCTGCGCGTGAGGTGCTCCGTCATCGCCTCGGCCGCCCGGTCGGGGTTGCGGCGCAGCACCGCGCGTACGATCCGCTCGTGCTCGGCGACGGTCGGGCCCCCGGCGCCAACCACCTTGCTGAGCCGGAAGATGTGCAGATGCGCGTGGAGCCGTTCCACCGCGTCCGCCAGCAGCGGTCGGTGCGTGGCCTGTCCGATCGCCTCGTGGAAGCGCTGGTCGAGAGCGGCGAAGTCGCGGTACGACGCGTACCGTCCGTTCGGGTTCGGGTGGGCCTGCATCTCCTCGACGATCCGCTCAAGGCCGTCGAGTTGCGCCTCGGTGGCGTTCACTGCGGCCAGCGCGGCGGCCCTGGGCTCCAACAGCAGGCGCATTTCGAAGAGTTCCTCAAGACCCTGGCGGGTCAGCAACTGCGTGGCCCGGTATCCGGAGAGCGCGCGCTTCACCACCAGACCGTCGGACTCCAGCCGGGCCAGCGCCTCCCGGACGGGGGTCGGCGAGACCTGGAGTGTGCGGGCCAGCGCTTCGATGCCGACGCGTGCGCCAGGGGCGATCTCGTGGTCCATGACCATCGCCTTGATGCGCTCGTACACGCTGTCCGACAGCGCCTGCCGGACGGGCGGCACGCTCCGCTCGTCACCCTCGCCCTCGTCCGGGACCCCGGCCGCGGAAGGACTGTGCGGCGGCATCCCGACTCCCCCTCAAGGCACTTGGCGTTCCCGACAGTTTACCCAGGTAGACGGGCTGAGAGAGGGTCGCCCGCAGAACATCGCCGTCCGATTCGGCTCGTCACCCCGCCTCCGCGGCGACCGTCGCCGCTCCCCCGCTCTTCTCGGTCAGGTCGAGGCTGCTGCGCAGGCTGACCGGCTTCAGCAGTATCGCGGCGATCACCGCGAGGAGGGCCGCGGCCGCCGAGAGGAGGAAGATCTGCGCGGTGGCATCGCCGTAGGCAACGCGGATGATCTCCTGTACGGCGGCGGGCTGCGCGGAGACATCAGAGGCAGTGCCCGTGGTCCGCAGTCCCGCGGAGGCGAGTCCGTGCGCGATCTGGTCCTGGACGTGCCGGGCCAGCACGGCACCGAGGACGGAGACACCGATCGTGCCGCCGAGGGAACGGAAGAACGACACCGTGGAGCTGGCTGCGCCGATGTCCTTCAGCGGCACGGTGTTCTGCACGACGAGCACCAGGTTCTGCAGCGTCATGCCGACGCCCATCCCGACACACAGCATCGCCACGCCCAGCAGCGGCATGGGCGTCCTGGAGTCGATGGTGCCGAGCACGGCGAACCCGACCGTGAGGAGGACGGCGCCGGTGATGATGAACGGCTTGATCTTCCCGGTCCGGCTGATCAGTCGGCCCGCGACCGTGGAGGCGATCAGGATGCCGGCCATCATGGGGATCGTCAGCAGGCCCGCCTCGGTCGGACTGTGCCCACGGCTGAGCTGGAAGTACTGACTGAGGAACACCGCGGCACCGAACATGGCCGTACCGACGGAGAGGCTGCCGACGATCGCGAGCGCGGTCGTGCGCCGCCTCACGATATGGAGCGGTACGACGGGTTCGGCGGCCCGCGACTCCACCCACACGGCCGCGCCGATCAGCAGCAGCCCACCGGCCACCATGACCGCGGTCTGCCACGAGGCCCAGCCGAAGGAGTTGTCGACGAACGACACCCACACCAGCAACACGCTGACGCCCGAGGCGATCAGGGTCGCGCCCAGATAGTCGATCTTGACGTTGTCGCGCCGGAGGACGGGAAGGTTCAACGTCCGCTGGAGCATGAACAGCGCTACGGCGGCGATCGGCACGCCGATGAAGAAGCACCACCGCCACCCCAGCCACGAGGTGTCGACGATGACACCGCCGAGGAGCGGCCCGCCGATGGTCGACGTGGCCGTGACGCTGCTCAGGTAGCCGCTGTAGCGGCCGCGTTCGCGTGGCGGGATCATCGCCGCGAGGGTGATCTGCACGAGGGCCTGCACGCCTCCGACCCCGACACCCTGCAACGCCCGCGAGGCTATGAGCTGCCCCGCGGTCTGGCTTGTCCCGGACGCCACGGCACCCAGCACGAAGACGGCGATGGACACCTGCACGAGGGTCTTCTTGCTGAACAGGTCGGCGAGCTTGCCCCAGATCGGCGTGGTCGCCGTGGTGGTGAGGAGCGTCGCGGTGACGACCCACGTGTACTGCGTCTGCGACCCGTGCACCGCCCCGATGATCTTCGGCAGCGCGCTGGAGACGACCGTACTGCTGAGCGTCGAGACGAACAACGCGAGAAGCAGCCCGCTGAGCGCCTTCAGCACCTTCCGCCGGGCCGCGGGGGACGTGTCCGACGGACTCGACTCGTTCACTGCCGTGCTCATCAGACGGACTCCAAGCCACCCGTTCGCTATACGCCACGTATAGCGAGATCGGTTCACCATACATGGCGTATAGCGGAGAGACGTAGAAGTCGCCGTCGATACGGAACCCGCCGCCCGCCGCGCCGGGCCATGCCCGATGATGGTCGGGCCATGACCATGTCCCGTACGACAACGCACCGCGCGCCACTGCCCGTTCTGCGGGCCGCGGTGTTCGCCGCCGTCGGGACGGTGCTGGGCGTGAGCGCCCACCATCTGATCGCCGAGGGTCCGGCGCCCTGGCGGCAGAGTGTCTGGGCGGCCACCGTGCTGTTCGGCATCGGGCTCGCCGGTGCCCGGCGTCCGCGCACACTGGGCGCGGTGACAGCCACCAGCGCCACCGCCCAAATGGGCCTGCATCTCTGGCTGTCGACGACGCACGCACACACCGCGACGCCGACTATGGCTATGGACGCCCACCACCCCATGGGCACCCATGGTGCCTGGCACGAGCGGCTGCACGGTTCGCTGACGATGACCGCCGTGCACGCCGTCGCCGTCGTCCTCGTGGCCGTGCTGCTGCACCGTGCGGACGCGGCGTGCTGGTCGCTGGCGCGCGGCCTGACGGTGGTCGCGGACGGGGTACGGGCACGGATCGCCACGGTCCGGGCGTTGCTGAGCGAGCGCCGAGCGCCGGCGCAGGGCGATCCGCCGACGCTCGCCCTCGCGTGGCGGGAACGTCCGGCGCCGCAGGGGGCGGTGCTCGCGGATGTGGTGGTACGGCGGGGTCCTCCGCCGGCGGGGTTCGTTCTCGCCAACTGACCCCGCCGGGGCGGCATCCGCACCGCTCCGTGCGCCATCACACCTGGAGACATCCATGTCCCACCTCAGCAACACCCGCACCACCGCCCGGCGCCTGACGATCGCCACCGCCGCGACCGCCACCGCCGTGCTCCTCGCGGCCGGTCCGGCCGCCGCCCACGTGGAGGTCGAGTCCGAGAAGGCCCAGGCCCTCGCCGAGAACGTCGAGGTCTCCTTCGACGCCGAGTCGGAGTCCAGCACGGCCGGGATCACCGGGATCCGCGTGGTCCTGCCCGAGGGCATCGCGCCCGCGGACGTGACGTACGGCGAGGGCCCCGAGGGCTGGAAGTTCACCGCGAACGACGACGGCTACACCGTCCAGGGCCCGGCGGTGAAGGCCGGTGCGAACGCCGAGTACTCGGTCGTCGTCAAGCAGCTCCCCGACGCGAAGGAACTGGCGTTCAAGACGCTCCAGACCTACGGCGACGGCCGTACCGACCGCTGGATCGAGCTGGACGAGAGCGGTGAGCAGCCGGCTCCGGTGCTCAAGCTGAAGGCCGCCGCGCCCGGTGCGAAGTCCGCGAGCCCGACCCCGACCCCGTCCGAGACCGTGTCGCAGTCCGCCTCTCCGACGCCGGAGGAGCCGTCGTCCTCCCCCGTCGCCGAGGCCGAGACGAAGGACGCCGGCGGCCTGTCGGCCGGCGCCTGGACCGGCATCGGTGCCGTGGTGGTCGTCGTGGCGGGCGGGGGCGTCTATCTCGTACGTCGCCGGGGCCGGGGGGCCGCGTCCTTGTAGCCCCACCGGACGGGATGCCTCACCAGCAGCACGAGCGTGGCGGCGGTTGAGGCCCGCGTGCGTGCGAGCGGGCCGATGACCTCGGGCCGCTCGCACGTGTCGAGGCAGTTCACCGCATGGACCTGGACCGTACCGCCCAACTCGACCTTCAATTAGGCGAGTTGGGCGGCACGGTCGACGCCGGGAACCCCGGCCGGGGGGCTTTGCGGCAGCTCACCCGGCCGCCCGTTTCCAGGCCGCCTCGCGCAGCAGCCGTAGCCCGTTGAGGCCGACGACGACCGTGGAGCCCTCGTGGCCCGCGACGCCGAGCGGCAGCGGCAGGTGGCCCGCCAGGTCCCAGACGACCAGGCCGGCGATGAACACACCGGCGATCACGAGGTTCTGCACGACCAGCTCGCGAGCCCGGCGCGAGAGGGAGATCACGGCGGGCACGGTGGCCAGCTCGTCGCGGACGATCACCGCGTCGGCGGTCTCCAACGCGAGGTCGGAGCCCGCCCTGCCCATCGCGACACCCGTGTGCGCGGCGGCCAGCGCCGGGGCGTCGTTGACGCCGTCCCCGACGACCATGACCTTGCGGCCCGCGCCCGCCAGTTCCCTGACCGCGCGCACCTTGTGCTCGGGCAGCAGGCCGGATCGTACGTCCTCGATGCCGACCTCGGCGGCGAGGCGGGCGGCCGCACGGGGGTTGTCGCCGGTCAGCAGCAGAGGGGCGGTTCCGGTGAGGGACGTCAGCGAGGAGACGGTCGCGGTCGCGTCGGTGCGCAGGCGGTCGGCGATGCCGAGCAGGCCCACCGGCCTCCCGCCGAGGGTGACCAGCGCGGCGGTCCGCCCGTCCTCCTCCAGCGCGCCCGCGAGCGCGGCTGCCCGCGCCGAGCCCGCGTCCGGCTTCCCTGCGAGCAGTCGGGCTGGGGCGCCGACCGCGACCACTCGCCCCTCGACGGTGGCGGTGACACCGACGCCGGGGGTGGAATCGAAGTCGTCCGCCACCGAAAGGGCGATTCCCCGCTCGCGCGCCGCGTCCACGATTGCTCGTGCCAGCGGATGCTCGCTCGGGTGCTCCGCCGCCGCGGCCAGTGCCAGCACGTCGCCCTCGTCCAGCCCGGATCCGGCGAGCGGACGGACGTCGGTGACCCGCGGGGTGCCCTCGGTCAGCGTGCCGGTCTTGTCGAGTGCCACCACGTCGACCTGACCCAGCCGCTCCATGACCACCGCCGACTTGACCAGCACGCCGTGGCGTCCGGCGTTGGCGATCGCGGACAGCAGCGGCGGCATCGTCGCCAGCACGACCGCACACGGCGATGCCACGATCATGAACGTCATGGCCCGCAGCAGCGCATCGGCCAGTCCCGTCCCGAAGGCGAGAGGGACGAGGAACACCGCGAGGGTCGCCGCCACCATGCCGAGCGAGTACCGCTGTTCGACCTTCTCGATGAACAGCTGCGTGGGCGCCTTGGTCCCGGACGCCTCCTCCACCATCCGTACGATCCGCGCGATCACCGAGTCGGAGGCGTCCCGCTCGACGCGCACCCGCAGGGCGCCGGTGCCGTTGAGCGTGCCGGCGAAGACCTCGTCGCCCTTCTCCTTGGCCACAGGCAACGGCTCACCGGTGATGGTCGCCTGATCCACGTCACTGGCCCCGTCCAGCACCTGGCCGTCGGCGCCGACGCGCTCACCCGGCCGTACGAGGATCGTGTCACCGACGATCAACTCCTCGACGGCGACGGCCACTTCCCCGCCCTCGGCGTCGAGGCGGGTGGCAGTGGCC
>Ga0307507_10009652_pt1 | contig 12758 bp, 7 predicted proteins | sample 7_EM_MG_FD_207223 | JGI IMG/M metagenome (GOLD analysis project Ga0307507, IMG submission 207223) | Populus trichocarpa ectomycorrhiza microbial communities from riparian zone in the Pacific Northwest, United States - 7_EM | ecosystem: Host-associated > Plants > Roots > Unclassified | place... | reverse complement strand
ATAATAATAATAATAATAATAATAAAACATGGTTGCACCATCATAGAAATAAATGATTATATATAGTAGAGTTAATTTACCTCTCCTTTTCTATTGAACATTTCACCAACTACAAAGCCTCGAGCATTATAGGCAGCAGGGCTCACAATCTGATAGTCAATGATGTGTTAAGATTTCTGACATATCCAAAAGTGAGAAATGCAATCTGACACTTACCGCAAATAATAACCACTCATCAGCTCTAAAAGGCCTATGGAACCACATCCTGAAATTTGGAAAAAAGCCAATGAAATGATTAATTGAAGCCAAAGCGGAAGAAAGGCTCTTCTACGGTGATATGGGTTCAAGAGATATACACGTTTAATCTAAATACATAAAAGGAGTTCCCTAGTCAATGATAAGCATCATTTGACAGATGCTGTTGATTCACAAGAGCATGCCAACTATAGAAGAGCTATTTAAGAAAACTAGTGCTTGCTATAGTGACCCTAGCTATTGTTCTAATTCAAATTATTCAAAACAGGCCTGGGAGAAATAAATAACCTGAGCCAAATGGAGAGGATCCATCTTAAAACCATTATTCACCCTAACTTGTAGATCTTGAACTTCAATTATCTCAAACCATACAAGGGGGGAGGATATAAACTGGTTATTCTCAGTAGATTAAATTAGATGATAATATGGCAAAAATGACAAAAGGTTCACCCAAAATATCATCCGTCCAAATGAAAGTGGTGCAACCCTCTTTCAAACTAACATATATCTTGCACAGCGTGTTCAATAAATAAGTTTACTGTTATAAGATGCAGATACTTACGTGTGATCTAGACTAACTGCAGACGGCTTCAAACCCCTAGCACGGTGGGGATTCACACTAACTTGAAGAAATATGAGATCAGAAGCATATGCCACTACACATCTGTAAAAGAACAATTCGATAACATTAAAATTCAAGAATGATATTGCTTGTGCACCACTGGTGCGATGCACTTCCATTCATATAAGACCCGACACATTAAAGTACTTGGGAGGTTTCTATCCTTTTAAATTTTAATATTGTTAGTTATAGAAAAGAAGTCAGTTTGAGGAAAATTATTCATGCAGCCAATCTCAACTAATTTGGGGAGAAGCTTTCATAGAATTGAGTCAAGTCCAACAGAAGTTGCTTACCTATGCAATGCCTGATCATCTGAAAGTTTCCCTTTTGCTCTAAGCCAGTACTTCAGGCTGCAAATATTTCATTAGATTGGCCTCCAATAGAGTAAAGGCATACAAGCCACAAGGACATCAAAGGGTTCATATTCCAACACAAGACAAACATATATAGGTCCTTATCGAAAGATCAGATTAGCAACATAATAAACCAGCCCTACCTTGGAGGAGATTTTGTCTGATTAGTGTTAGTGTTGGGCTCACAAAACCTTATTTCCATTGGCCAAGGGACAAATTCTTTTGCAGCAACCTTGTTGCGATAGCTCCTGAACATGCAATGCAATTATTAACTCTGGTTCCAGGCTCAAAGAGTTAACTGCTTAAATTAAAATAAAATAAAAACCTTTTACAAGTGAACCAAGTTGCACCAAACGCTGTAATCCAGCAGAAATGCAAAAAGGTTACAGGAGAAAGCATTGACCACCCATAACTGAAGTTGCATTCATACCTTGGAAGAAGAGGATCAGTTAGACGTTTCTCACGCAGCTCTTCCATTGACAAAAGCTGCAATATGAGGATTCAATATCCAAAGCAGTAATGGAATGTATAAAAACATACAAGCTCGTTCCGCTTACCAGCTCTGGTTCAGGCACAGCTGGCATCTGTGCTAGCTGGTGGACAAACCCGTGTTCTTCTTTCTGTAAAATTAAATTAACCCAATACCAGTTTTATTCTTGATTAATAGCAAAAGAAATCCACCAAAAATATAACTTAAGTACATAATTGAGGACGTTTGAAATTTTATTGAAAGTTTTGTAGAAGAGGCATAAATTGAGGGGAAAAGGCAATGTCTTTAAGCAAAAAACTGCATCAGGTATTGATTGATAATTAAATATTTGCTTGAATAATTCTTACATAAATCAATGTCATCATAGACACAAAAGACATTCTTTAAGTCAATTTTTTTTTATGGCCAGAAAACAAAGTGGCATTGGAACCTGCATTTGATTTTCAAAAGACAAACTGGCCTTAATGATGATTGACTTTCTCAGGGGAGGGTTTACTGTCCTGAACATCTAAGTTCAAGATTTAAATAGCACCTGTTCTGTGCAACCTCTGCGCAAGCATTGTATGGTAGAGGCAGACAATTAAAGAACTGAGCTGGAGATTGGTATCGTAAGACCAAGAAGCAAACACAAAGCCAATAGCAGCTTTAAATACATGGTGACACCATCAAAGAGATTTCTGGAAGTTCCTAATACGATGAAATAGAGAAACACATTGGGATCAACAGTAGTTACACATTATTTACTTGGAATCCCTCAAGTTATACCACACAATGACAGTTATTTAACTTTAGATCCTAGTTTCCCTGTTCAGGTATATATCCCTACAGCAGTTTAGTTTCTCTGCCACTGATTGATCACCTCTCTTACAAACCTAATGTACTAATCCAATTACCAATCTCAAAAAGCTTCAATCATAACATTGTAGAACACTGAATAAAGGTCTATTTCATGTTCTTTCCCCATCAGGGGAGGTTCATTATTCAAAATCTGCTACATTTCCATTTCAGAACCTTAAGCATTAATCTCTAGGTTTACAATCACTACGGTGCCACAGGGCCATAACCACGTAGCATAAGAAGTTTCCCTCAGGATGCTAGCATTCATTTAAAACCTCCCCCATGGTGGGGCATCTAACTAATAACCCTGCTAGAAACTAAAGATTTCCTCTGGCCCCATTCACAAAATCCAGCGGTTCTGCCACATCTCCATAACAACAGACTTAGGGAAGAGCTGCATGCTCAGCTAAGAAAATGGCTGCTAGATAAGTAATGGTGTGGTTGTGGACTGCTGATTATTTAACACACAGTGTACATCTAATTCTATTTTATTTCTTATGGATGAACGGGAGTAATGGTGCTTAAATCTTCATCGTGTGTTTTTATTGATAACCAACTAGTATCAAGGATTCAAGGTCAAAGTTTAGCATCTTCAACCCAGTTGTCTTTTCTAACCATTTGTGATTTCAAGCACGTTTACAAAGGGGATGATTTCAGCTAGCTTGAAAAGCTTACTGCACTCAATAGAAAATTCAATTGACGTTGAAAAGTCTAAAAGAACATAAATGGGTGCTAATTTAGCTATCTGGTATTTTTCAATATTTTATCCACCAATTTCTAGTATAGTTGCATTTCTTCCCTTCAAACGCAAACCTAATGGTAGTATAAAATTTAACAGAGTAACAACCTAACAATCCACATAATGGCCACAGAACCGATGACTGTTTCCAAATCCATCTCACTGTAAAGATTTGTCGGAATACAGATTAAATACAAAACAAGGCAGCAGCATTACCTGAAATGAAGCCATCAATGTGAATACGATATTTCCTTTTTGTATTGCATCAACTTTTCGGGTAGCAAAGCTTTTCCCATCGCGTATTCGTTGAACTTGGTATATAATTGGCACTACAAGAGTATATGCAAACATACACCATGTGTAATATCACTTTAGCTGTTATGCTCCACTAGCAGGATAATAAGCCCAGATAAACATGTTTGAAAAAGGAGATCTATTTATGCAACCCATTTATTTTCTTTTTATAAGAAACATATGGCAAGGATTCCCTCTTCAGGAATAATTGACTGAGAAGAGTATAATCCCTTACTGAGCTTGTGTCAGGAAGTGCAAAATGATTACATATATAATGACCAAACATATCACTAAATAGACCTGATAAAAGTCTCTCTTAAAGATGATGGACTGAGAAGGTAAGACAAGATGATCTAAAACTTGATAGGAAAAAAAAAGATTGAACAAGAAGGGAAAGGCATTATTGAAGCAAACATAGGCATTGTTGGTACCTGACTATCAAATGTTATGAAAAATTTCAATTGAACTATAAACTTAACCTCTACTTTATTTCTTATTTATACTAATCTTCTTCTTTTCCAAACAAGAAGAAAGTAAGTAATTTGAAGGTCTTTGATAGGATTAATTTGTCTTTAGTTGAAGGTCTTTGATAGGATTAATTTGTCTTAGACTCTAGAGAACAAGGTTGTTTTGCTGTTTCTTGCAGAGCTTGTTGATAACTTAGAGTAGAGGCTGGATGTAAGTGAAGTTTCACTCATTTCTTGCAGCATCTATTAGTAGAGAGAACACACATATTTGCCTACCAAACACGAAAGGATAACAGAGTATGAAAATTAGTGGTTGCATCTCCTAGGAGATATTGCAATTGTTACATGAATCATGAAGTTTGAATAGAGGTAACCTCTGAGCATGACAAAACTAAGGGTAACAGAATCAAAAGTGCATGAATTTATATTCACAGATTAGGCATCCCAGGTTATACTTACTGTCAAGATCCCCAATAAGAAGAAAATAAGCATGCAAGCTATGAACAAGTTTAAAGCAATCAACTGTTTTTGATGCTGCAGCCAATGCCTGCACATAACATCACAGTGTAATAATGAGAAAAGATAGTTACGTTTCTGTCCTCAAATTAGAGCACTTAATGTACCATTGAAACAGGGAGTAAAACAAAAGAGTCAGCTTTATATTAGCTTAAAATCAAGAATGCAAAAGTAAGAATGCTGGTTTATACAGGATAATTGAAAGTTGAATTGATAAAAACCAAAAGAGATAAATCGAAGGAGTCAAGTCCATTTTTTTATCGCATAAAAGTGGATCAAAACAGTACTTGTTAAACAATGAAAGCATGATGTGGATTGTGTGTCCTCACCACAACGCATTTCATACCTGTCCAACAAACTGTCCTCCAAAGACCTTTCCAAATCGTGGGGCATCTGGCAGAGTAATGCCCTGGAATATATTCACCTTCAAAACACACAACAAAATCTTAGTCTAGATTTATACCAATTCCTTCACTAACCTATCACAAGGAACTCTAGAACACTCAAAGCAGAGTAGAATGTTGTAATCATTAACCATAATTCTCATAGAGAGGAAAATTATACTGTTAGAGCACAACTTCAATTTTCCATTGTTTCTGTGTGTCCATTGAATAGAAGTTAAAAGCTTCTAGTTTCACCTCATTTTGGCTCACTTAAGAGGTGAACTAGCCATCATAACATATATCAAATTCAGACACATAAACATTTAAATACCAGGAAGCACAAAAATTCTCCTTCTGCGTTCTCTGATAAGATAACAAAAGTCAATTCCTAAATCGAAAACACCTCAAGGTGCAGGAAGAACATACTTCTATTGACTCCAAATGCAATATGCTCTCCACAAGGGGGCAGGAGTCGAGTGTCTTGTCTGCATTCCATATAGATTTTGGTCGGAGCAAAGTGCATTGATCATGAGGTAGCACTAAGCAAATTAGCTGTCAAAACAGACCCCAGATTAAATGCCCACTGTCAATTTCAGTTAAGTCCCGTTTTAAGTTTAGCAAGATAGAAGTTTGAGCAGCTGGGGTTGTATATCAGAGAAGAGAAAGTGAGAAAACAAATACAGTTGCACCTTGCAGCTACCTCAGTCAAAGCAATTACATCTGCCTGCTGAACAGACGCAGACAAACCTGCAAATAACAAGTTAATTTCACTCTTCCAGGCCTATTAGATTCACTATTAAAGATCATAAATTGTTATTTGACTAGTAGAAATAAAAAACAAAAAAAAGATTGTATCGCAACAACAAAAGGCTAAGATTGCAACCAAGAAAATCATCTTCTCACCATCACCAAAGTAATCATATCGCTGCAATTGAAACTCAGGACGACCCTCTTCCTCTTCATTTACTGTTCCACAGACTTGTGCCTTTAAATCAGAAATTCCAACGATCAACCAAAGTGGCTAAAAAATAGAAAGAAAGAAAAACAGAAAATTAACAATAATAACTGCTTATGATTAGTTGTAAAGCAAACCGACCTCCCCTTTCCATATAAAATAGATTCCTTCCCCAACTTCTCCCTGACGAATAATATACTGTCCTTCCTCTACAGCACAAATCATTCAAAATGAAAAATTTCTTTTAAAAAAATAAACACAAGATAAAACACAAAGAGAGAGAGAGAGTTAAATTCTCTTAAAGAAGTAAAAATTACCATAGCGTTTAACAATAACGAGCTCCGCGATTTTCTTGAGAGACGAGCTAGGCAACCTCTGTAGCAGAGGAACACCTCCTAAGAACTCCGTAGCTGCAAAAAAATCTCACAAAGTTCTTTCGTTTTTCCCGCATTTTCTCAGCAACCAAACAGAAATTAGGGGTTTGAATAGAATTTACCTGATTCGATGTCCATAGAGAAGTGTGAAATGGTGAGAATTGGAACAGAAACGTGCGATTATGGAGCTTGATCCGATCTTTCAGTGCGGTAAAGTTTTAAGATTGATGAAGGGAGAGCGGGGTGGCAGGGCGTAGATAGAGTGCTTTTCAATGTATTGAATTATTGTGCACTTTTTATACTCCAGAAAATAGATAGACAGAGAGGGCCGGATAGCAGTCATACACTTGCAGGTAATAGTCGGGACTTTCTTTGAACTTTCCCGGTTGGTTTGTATTCAATGGCCAACCAGAGGCGACAAATTTGGGAGATAAAAAGGGGGCCCGCCCGAGTTTTGATCTAAAGAACCGTGAAAGAAAACACGTGTTTCATTTTACTAATTAAAAAAGGAAACTTAATAAGAGGTGTTCACAGTATGATAATTTCAATTAACCATGTAGGCTATTTTGCCCAATTAAAAAACCAGTGGCCTTCTGGTCTTTTCCACACAATTCATTATATAAATGGACAAATCAGTGTCATCGTACTTTTTTTATACTAAAATATAATTTGATTACTTTTAAAAGAAAAAAAACACTAACTCTTTATTTTTTTAAAATATAATAAAATAACTTTATTAGCTTTAAAATTAAAAAAAAAATTAAGCAGGCGTCCAAAAGCATTTTCATCTTTTTATTATGATTTTTTTTTGCTATAATAATTTAGGAGATTTGGTAAATTAAAAAATAATAATGTTATTTAAAAAAATATTAAATGTCTATGCATGCAGAACCATTCATTAACTAAACACCTCCTTTCATGAGGATTATTTAAATCGTCCCTTCATGATAAAACAAACCTCTGGAACTGTTTCCTTTTTCCCTTTTCTTTTCGCTCTCCTCAACTTGCACGCCTGATTCTTCAAAAACTTGGAGGGGTTATTCAATCTGTTCTCCCTTTATATTTAATCCATAATTTTTTATTACTATTTATTTTATATTAAATAATTTATCAAAATAAAAATACCTTTTAATTTCATCCCTACCAGGAGGACAGCTTCAGAGGAGAAAATAGGATGTTTCAACCAGAAAAATTTCACCAATAACAAAATCAACAAGGTGTCAGCAAACTGAAAAGTAAAGTCCAGTCATCATCACTAAGAAATTCTTTGCAAGTGAAGGTAATCTGGTTAAAAGAGTAGGAAAATCACTTTACCTTGCTCAAAATGTTAGCTTTTTGAATCTGGTAAAAATAAACACAAATATGAACTTCTACTTGACCCTTGCAAGCCCCAGAAATTGGAATATCTACCAGGTATGAACATGTACTTCATGCCATGCCAGGTCTACTGATATTATTTGGCAGTGTGGTTGCGGTTGCTTTTCAAATAGCTTTTCGTGCCAAAATGCATGCCAATAATATTTTTTTATTTTTTAAAAATCATTTTTGACATCAGCACATCAAAATGATTTGAAAACACTAAAAACATATTAATTTGAAATTAATAAAAAAATAAAAAAATTTCAAATTTTATCAAAAACGCTTTTAAAACACAGAAACAAACAGGCCCTAATATCTGAATCTGACCAGGAGCAGAAAATTAGAGACAGAGATGCAATTATATTCAGTTGCAGAGAAGTCAGCAGTCAACTTTAAGAATCTTAAGATGACAACTGGCAGGTATGTTTGACATTGTGTTTACGATTGCTTTTCAAATAACTTTTCATGCTGAAATACATGTTAATGATATTTTTTTTATTTTTTAAAAATTATTTTTGACATCAGCACATCAAAACGATCCAAAACATATTAAATTTTAGCAAAAAAAAAATTAAATTTTTTGAAAATACGGTTTGCACCGCGTTCCCAAACGGTTTCAATGTAACAACGACAAATATTTTGAAGCTGATAACAGGAAACGGTGAAAAACAACAACTCGAGATCAGGAACAGCGAGATGGTGTATATATTATAATTGCTATAGGATCTGACAAAAAGCCCAGCAGTTTCAGAAAAGACTTGAGGCTGTTTGAGAGAATAATTGTTTTTTGAAATATTTTTTATAATAAAATGGATCAAAATAATATTTTTTTATTTTAAAAAAATTATTTTTGACATCAGCGCATCAAAACGATTCAAAACATAAAAAAAAAAATTTAATTTTTTAGAAACACGGGTTGACCGCGTTTCTAAACGCCATCTTGGTCCAGATAGTAAAATAACTTGGACACTAACCAATATCAAAAGAGAACAGGAAGAGTAAAGCATTTCTCAGTCACCCCAGAACTCTTAAGAGATTCAAGGGCACAATCAATTTCTTCTTTGCTCCACCTCCTTCTGCCCTGGATGCTGGAAAATAAGCCCAAGAATTTGTTACAAAACCTCATAGAAACAGGAACTTAGAAGAAAGTAAAAGAAGCAAGATTTACATTACTTTCCTTCCCGGCTTCATTTTAACAGCACAAACAAAGGCAATGCTAAAAGTCAAAACACACAAGCCATATAAAAATCACACGACAGCCAATTACCTTATCTTGTGAAAAAACAGATAAAAAAAAAGCATTCTCTTGGGTCTGCAATGACTGCCAATCTTTCTCTTTACGACATTCAAAGCTCAGTTAGAAGTTGCATGATGCTCTTCTCATGGGGAGCAAAAATCAGTAGCCTCCCATGGAATCCTCATAAACCTTTCTCTATGCTCTTCTAAGATATTAAAAATGCCAAACATACATCAATAATCAAAAGACATAGGAACAGTTACGCAAATTGAGGTTTTTTTTTTTTTTTTGCAAAAAAAATAAAAATAGAATGCCATACAAATGGTAGTTTTTTCTAGCTTCCAACAAAAAGATATGGGAAGTTCGAGGAAAAAAAATGATTAGATAATTCAAAACACCAGCAGCAAGTAATAATTACAAAACACAATACCAAAACCAAGTTGAAAAGTGAGCAAAATACAACACTGGTTACATGTATCAAAAGGAACTGGAACCAATTTCTCCACCACTGTATGTCCCTTTTGTTCAGTCTATGTTTGGTGCAATCACCTAAAGCTAGAAACAAAAACAGCGCATTACTCTACAACTAGTTCATCAAAATATATATTGTAAGTTGCAAACACATGCTAACAATAAACTGTGGCAACAGAAGGGCAAGCAAGCTTCACCAGAACAGATATCAATGCCACAAATAACAATTGCTATCACCTACCAACAATAGTGCAATAATTGTTAGTCCATAGCATTGGTGTAACCAATAATAGTGCAATGCATATGGCTTGGTCTATTTCCATGTACCCAAACCTAAACCCACAGATGTTTGTGTGTTATAACGATGCATTGCATGGTCTATTTCCATGCACCCAAACCTAAACCCACAGATGTTTGTATGTGATAGCGAGAAGCCAGACATCAAATGCAGAAGTTCTTGGAATTTAGGCTTTGAGCGGGTAAAATTATATTTTCCATGACAACCATGCTTTTGGAATGCAATTGCAGTTTTTGACATGTAGCAAATATGACATTCAACACTCATTGCGTGCCTTTCTTAGGAAATCATCATTTTACTACTTTTAAGTGAAAAATCAAGATGAAATATTGCTGGAAAAACAGTGCTATGGTATCATTAAAATTATGTTAAAATTAGGTAAGTTCTTTTCAACGATTTTAGCTTTCAAAAAAATTACTACCAATAATTCATTAGATGGTGAAATATGACATGAAATATTGCTGTAATTTCCATGCCATGCCAGTTTGGAAACACAGATGGTGCTGATCCAGAATAAAAAAGCATGAAAGAAAAATTTGCTGTCGTTTAAGATTCTCAAAAAAATTGAAAATCCAACCCCGCAAACTTCAAATCAAGTTAATTTTAGTGCACTTGATCTACTAAATGAGACCCATCATATGGTGTGTCTTGATATTTTATAACTCCAATATTACATGTAACACAAGAAACTAACAACTTGTAAATTACAATTGTAAGTTGTATCCCTTGAAATAACATGTGATATTTAGCCATATAAATAACGGGAAAAGACCTGCCATATGATGAGTCTCATTTAATAGATCAATTGTACTAAAAATCAGCTCAACTTTCCACAACAGTAACAAAATCACAAAGTTAAACTTTTGATCAATAGATAAAACCTCATTGTTAAAAGAAAGAGAGGAGCCAATAATCTGCCTTGAACCCATCTTGTCAAATTTTGGCATGGTATAAGATTATATAGATTTCCTCTCTTAGTCCCAATCACTTTTCCTCGCATGGAGGCATCTTAACAACCAGTAATAGAAATAGCATATTAAAGATTGAAAACAACTAGCAAAAAAAATTATGTTGGTTATAAAATGGATGCAAGTTTCTAGCCAAAGAGTATATTTCATATTTTCAGGGGAAAAATACACAAAAACTTGTTCCAGGTGTTGGGTTTATTTGGAAACTTCTGCCAAGCCTAGTCATTGGCAAAAGTCAAGCTTCACTTTGAGCATGGCTTATCATTATATCTGATCATGATTATCCTCTATAATACATGTTTCCATGTAACTTGGATACACCACATTAGCTAGTTGAACCAAGTATAAAAACAAACTTTTGGCTTTGGCATTGAATGTTACTAAATGGTCTAATTTCCACTTAGACATCTAATGAATTATAAAGCAAAGAGTTTGCTTTTATACTCGGTACAACTAGCTAACTTATAGACGCTCGCACAATTGCATCTCAAATCCACCACATAAGATAATACCAGGTCTAAAACCCAACACTTTGGCTTTCTCATTAGATGCCCTCTTCTTGTCTTAAAACATCTAATGAATGATAAAGCCAAAAGATTGGCTTTACACCTAGTCAAACTAGACAGAAGAAACTTACAAATTGCTTAGGCCATCACGATAGGAAGACCAGCTCAGTGATCAAAACTTGCATGTTCCCAAGCATGAAAACAGAGCATAAGATAGTCATAAATTACACCAGCAATCACAAGCATTATAAAAGCAGTTCAAACCAATATACTTTGCACATTCAACCCAGAGACTCCAATAGTTTATGAAGAAAACAAGACTTACAAAAGTAAACCAGATAATTGGAAACACATCTTACTTCGTTCCATTTTCTGAGGCTTTCTGATCATCACGGCTTTGTTCTGGACTCCATCTCGTGATTGTGCACTCCTCAATAGAGCATCTCTCCAAAAAAAGATGGAGCAATAGCACCGTGACAATTTTTGTCGACATTCAAAACTAACAATGTTCTCGCAACACTTCCACAAAGTCTGATAGTGCAGTGGAAATCAGACCACACCCTCAATCTCCCAACATCCCCTTCTGACAAAACAATCACAGCATATTCTGAATGTACCAAAGATGGATGATGCCGGTAAGCAACGAAATCCACACCGTACTGTAATCCTGGCCTGAGAACCCAATTTTTCATACGAAAATGGGAATAAGCCTTATAAAAATCCGGGAAATTTTCCTTTTTCAATTTCATATGCAGCACACAAATCTAAATCATTTTTAACAAAATTATCTTCACCAGCAATCTTTAAACATTTTAAAGAATAACACAAATAAAACGCTTCCTCCAAACCCAACTGAAACCATTGCTTATCTTTTTCAGCGGTAATTATGGGTTTGCCAAAACATGCACGAGTGAGAAGTTCAGTCTGTTCTGTTTCCACTGCAAGAAGCACACTACAACCTGAGAGCGACGCACGAGCATTTGACTGAAGAAGAGAAGATTGAAGCCGTGAGACTATTTCTGACATAGGATCTGCTAGTGCTTTAGCTTCTGCTCCTTTTCCTTTCCATCTTGGCCCCATTTTTCAAAGAATTACACTTTAAAAATCTGAACAAATCAGACAGATAAATAAGCTTTAAGAACCAAGGGACACAAAGGGAATAAGGTTTGTGGATTTTCTCACTTACCAAACAGAACAATTTCCCAGAAAATCCACCATGAGAGAGGGGAAAAAAAAAGGAATCGTTGCAGCCAAGGAAACCTTAGGGCTTTTCTCTCTCAGTGCTCGTCAAATTGAGAAAGCTTGGCTGTTTTTAGAGTGTCTCAGACTTCAAAGGACTGTTTTACTCTGAACTAACTGTCAATAACAAAAATAAGCGTTGAACAGTAAAATGGTTAACAAGTTTAGGGTATTTTCTGACTGATTGACCGTATCAAAACTAGATTTACTTCTTCCATTTGATCGAAAGCTGTCAATTTGCCTTTCATGACCAAAAAAAAGAAGAAGAAGATAAAGAAAAAGAAAAAGAAAAGGTCAATTTGCCTCAGGACTAGAGCACATATAATAGTAAGTTTCTATGCACACCTTTTACACTGTAAATTGCAATATTTCTCAAACATGTTCACAACGATTTT
>Ga0307507_10009651_pt1 | contig 12761 bp, 21 predicted proteins | sample 7_EM_MG_FD_207223 | JGI IMG/M metagenome (GOLD analysis project Ga0307507, IMG submission 207223) | Populus trichocarpa ectomycorrhiza microbial communities from riparian zone in the Pacific Northwest, United States - 7_EM | ecosystem: Host-associated > Plants > Roots > Unclassified | place... | reverse complement strand
TGTGACGTTGAGCTGTATCTGACGTTCAGCTGTCGGGCACGTCGTAGACGTGCTGCAAGATTTTGGAAATGCGCGCAGTTACATAATCGGCAGGAACCTTGGCACGGTTATATCATGGCACAGCAGAGACATTCTGGATCTTGGTTGAAGATTGCGACGGCGAAGAGATACTGTTCCACGATCAATTTATTCTACGCAAGCAATACGCCGAAGGCGAGAACAACCACCATCTGGTTGAGTTCACGGTACCAATGACAGAGCCAATAGAGGCATTCAGCCCCGCAGTCGAAAAAGAGTTCTCAAGTGCCAAGTTTCTAGTTGATCTTCAAGTTTTGGATGCAATCCGGCGTTACACACGCCAAAGTTTTTCGACTCGAAAAACCTGCATAATCGTTTTTCAACCCCGGGGCTGAATGCCTCTAATGCCTCCTAATTATTTTATCACTGGTATTTCCGATAGATGGATCCACTCAGAGACCAAACTGGCCAAATCGTTTAGGAAATTAATTCTTCCAGAGAAATTCCCACCACACACACCCTTAGTGGATCTTGTGCCTTTACCCGTTGAAGCGTTGAAAAAGCTGGAATTTGTCAACTTCTGCCCTGAATGGCGGCGGTTTAACAAGATACACACTCAGGTTTTCAAGTCTCTATTCGACACAGACGATAATGTGTTATTGGAGCTCCGACTGGAAGCGGAAAAACGGTTTGCGCTTCTCTGGCATTGGTCTAAGGACGAAGAGTCCGGAAGGGCCGTATGCATTGCCCCCTTCCAAGAACAGTAGACCAGAGGTACACGGTTTGGAAGGCGAGACTCAGCAAGATCGATGGCGGCAAGGAAATCGTCAAGTTAACTGGGGAAATAAGTACAGATTTAAAGCTTCTTGAGAGAGGTGACCTAATTCTAGCTACACTAACACAATGGGATGTGGCAATGACGGAAGAACGTACAAACGGTAGAGCTATTCATTCCCGATGAGCTTCACATGCTGGGGGGACGAAATGGCTTCACTTACGAGATTATTGTATCCAGAATGCATTACATCGCTGTGCAGACGGAGAACCCAATGAGGATCGTTGCCCTCAGTGTCTCATTATCGAACGCTAGAGACCTGGACGAATGGATTGGAGCCGACAGGCACACTATTTACAACTTTAGTCCTAGCTCACGCCTTACCCCATGGGAGATCCACATCCAGTCCTACGGCATCCCGCATTTCCCATTAATGATGACGGCAATGGCAAACAGTGTTCCCAGTCGTCCAGTCCGTCCGTCTTCGGAGTAGGATGGGACGGACTACGGCTCATAGTCCATCTTTTGGGGTGCTAGGACGGACTACGCCTGGGAAGGTTAGGACCGGACGGACTGTAGGGGACTACAGTTCAGCGCTTGGACCTCCGGCACTAGCCGAAGTTGAAATCATGCACCTCCGAACCAATCATATAGCATCATGAGCCATCATTTGTGCCATCCCCCGCCGTCTTCTATCATTTCCTGCCCCCACCCTGCCCTAAACACACATGTCTCACTCTATAGGGCCCGCCGTCTGGCCCAAGGACAATCGTCCTGCAATTTGACCGCCCTGGACGGACTACCGAAAGCAGTCCCGTCCCTTCGAGGGTTCTTGGCAGTCCCCCTGGATGGTTGGGAACACTGATGGCAAAACCTGCCTACTTAGCCATATCCTTAGTGCTTCTAGATAAACTGGTAATTGTTTTTGTCCTAAGTCGAAAACAATGCCGATCTAGCGTACTGTGTCGCCGACGATAATGAGGACAATATCCGGAATGTCAATTTGGAGGATATTTCCTCGCATTTAAACATTATCCAGGAGAAGCCGCTTGCAGAGAGTCTATCGCATGGGATTGGATATTACCATGAGGCACTGAACAAAAATAACAAGCGTATCGTAGAGAGCCTATTTGAGGGCGGCGCTTTCAAGGTCCTCTTGGGCTCCAGAGACGTTGCTTAGGAACTAAACACCACCGCTCATATGGTGATTGCCATGGGTACTCAATTCTTTGAAGGGAGGGAACATCGCTATATTGATTACCCTCTTAGTGAAGTTCTTCAGATGCTTAGGAAGACTTCGGAGCCAGCCGAGGACAAATTTGGCAAAGCCGTTCTGATGACCACTGCGGTTAAGAAAGACTACTACCGAACGTTTTTCAACGAAGCTCTCCCTATTGAAAGTCATCTTCCAGCGTATCTACACGATGCTTTCGTCACGGAAATAAGCACGAAGACCATCGGGTCAACTCAGGACGCCGCTGACTGGCCAACATATACATACTTTTACCGTAGACTTCTTGTCAACTCAAGCTATTACAGCCTAAGAGATACATCTCACGAAGGACTGAGTACACATCTCTCCGAGATGGTAGAAAACACCCTGAAAGATTTAGCCGAAGCCAAAATCGTTGATATCGATGAAGAAGACAACACCGTCACTCCCCTCAACCCTGCCATGATTGCGGCATACTACAACATCTCCTTCATCACAATGCAGACATTCCTGCTCTCACTCACGGGCAAGACAAAATTCAAGGGTATTCTAGAAATCGTCACCTCAGCCACGGAATTCGAGTCTATCCGGATTCGCAGACATGAGGACAGGGTACTACGCCGCATTTGCGACAACGTCCCAGTAAAGATGTCACAACCAAACTACGAATCCCCGCACTTGAAGCATTAGTACTTCTCCAAGCCCGCTTCTCCAGAATGCAGCTACCTGCGGACCTAGCAGCTGACCAGGCTGTAGTGTTGGGCAAGATCCTCAACCTCCTAAGCGCTTGCGTAGACGCTTTGTCTTCAGAAGACCACCTGAATTCCATGAGCGCTATGGAAATGAGCCAGATGTGCGTTCAGGCAATGTGGGACCGCGACAGCGCACTCATGCAAATCCCCTTTTTCACGCCAGAGCGTGTCAAGGCTGTTGGCGAACTCGGATACGTTTCATTCCCCCTCCCAAATAGTGATAGTAGAGACCAAATTAACAAGTGTCATAGCATCGGAGCAGTCTTTGATTTCATGAACGCCATGGGCGAAGACTCCACCCGCACCCACCTCCTCTAGCGAACCTCCATCACTGAGTCCTAGCTCGGCAAATAGCACACTTCACTAACAAAAAATACCCCCAATATCGACCTCGCCTACGAGCTCAATGACCTCGACTCCATGATCGCTAGTTCCCCCTCCCTCCTACATCAAGGTCAAAATCGAGCGTGAGCTCGACGATGAAGATGAGAAAGCAGAGGTGGACAGTGGACACAACTGTGCACGCGCCCTCCTACCCCCAAAACAAAATGGAGGATTGGTGGATTGTTGTTAGCGAGGAGAGTAGTAAGAACCTTTTGGCGATCAAGAGGGCTACGATTGGCAGGAGGCTGGATGTCAGGTTGGACTATACCGTGCCGAATCTGGGCAGGCATGAACTCAAGTTGTTCTTGATAAGCGATAGTTATGTCGGGGGATTCCGAAGTTGAAGCTGCGGAGGGGCTGGATGAGGATGACGATGAGCAGGACGATGATGATGATGGGTAGATTTTTGTTTCTTTCGGCAATAGGGTTGATCGAAAGAGAAAGGGGGCAATTGGGAGATTGTAATCTAGTTCTTTTCTAGTCTCGTTTCTTCGTTGAATGGGGGGAATGGTGGGGGTTTCGTTATCAAAACTCCTTTTTTTTATTTTTTATTTTCAATGGCTAGGTTTATGAACAGCGTAATGCACTGTAGCGGTAGATGTTAAAAAAATGACTAAATGTCTATCACATCAAAACCCCCCATAGCAAAAAGAAAACCCAGTCCGAATCACGTCATATCACTCTCCACGCTAAACACAGCCCTTGTTGCCCGGAGCGCATTGTAGTTATTGGAGAGGTTGGTCTTGCTATCGGCATTGATATGAGCAGTGCGATGGGAGTGATCATGGTCTCGGGAATGGAGGAATAGCAGGAATCTCTGGAATGTCGAGCGGCATGAGAGCAACTATGGAATCTTGGAATCTTTGTATTCTAGAGGCCGCGCTGGACTAGGAAACTTGTATATATTGGCTGTTGTGGTTATTATAATCAACGATAGTAATATAAGATGCTATACGGTAAGGGTTGACTTCGGATTTCAACCCCCATTGTCACCGCCTATCATAATTTAACTTACCACTATATCATGGCTCCAGAGATCGGCCCCTACCGTGTCATAAAAATTTATCACGCTACTGCATTCGTCATAACCATATTCTCCTCCCCCTCCTCCCCACCTCCTGCAACTCGCACCCCTTTCTCTGGTGTTCCTTTAAATCTGCTAAACTCCATGTTGATATGCCCTCCTGATCCTTCGGCGCAAACGGCTCTGCCATGGTCCTCAGAAACTTCTTTGCGATGGCGACTGGCATATCCGTCGACAAGTTGACGTCCGACTCTAGGAGGGCTTGGTTGATCCACTTGGGCAATTGACTTCGCTTCTTCTCGAACCGGTGGTCAGCGAGTACCATTATCCCGTAATCATCCTTCCCACGGAGGACACGACCCACACATTGTGCTGCGTGGCGCATCGCGTCGAAAGAGAGGAAGTAGTTTTCTCGGATACGGTGGTTTTCGCGGAGGAATTCGAGGCGGGCTTTTAGGATCCGGGATCGGGTGTATTGGAAGGGGACTCCTCTGTACATAATTGTTAGTGGTGAGCGCCAGTGAGTTAGAAGACTTACCTATACAGAGCACGGTTCGACTGTAATGGTGATCAAAATCTATTCCTTCTGAGACTTTGCCACGGGCGACACAGAGCATGACTGCGCCTCTCCCGTTACAGCAAGCTGTTCGGTAGGTTTCTAGTGCTAGACTGGTTTCTTGACTGTCGGGAGTTTCTACAAGGATCAACTTGTATTTCTAGACTTCGTCTAGAATTCCCTGTGATCAATCAATTAGTCTGAGCTTGTGTTGTACTGGGACCGAAAAGATCTACCATTCCTTGCCACATACTAATCATGCTCTCCATGTATAGATAACTAGGAAAGAACACAACCATCCCATCAGGCATAATCTTAGAAAACCGGACTAAAAGACTCCCGGAATTTCGGACGACCCTAGGGTCATTTCTGATACTCCACCCATGCCCCCAGAAAAGAGCACCTTCAGAAGAAAGGATACGGCGAGCACTGCATAATGGAAGGGGAAAGATTGGAGGCGCTGGGCTTTCCTGAACCAGTTTCATTTCTAATTCCCGTATTGCACAAAAGGCCTTACTGTGGCTTCTTGAGGCAACCACACAAATTCCCCTCCCGCGATTGGACTACGCTCTGAATGGGTACCCTAAATGTGCCACACCCACAAAATGTCACCTCTCATCCCCCATGGTATTTTTTTTCGTGTTCCCATATGGTATTTTTGTTTTTATTTTGTGAGTAGATATACAGGCCCCTGATGTCCCCCCTTAAACTGAACAAACTTCTGAGGGGAAGGAAAATCCAATTTTCCTACCACAACACAGGGCATCACTCATGATGTTTTTTCTCCCATTTCTTATGGTAACCTGGATTACGGCGCAGGCAATGGCATCTCTCCTCCAACCAAATAGTGTTAGGCTGTCAGATCATTCGCTCACAGAAATTATAAACCGCGATATATTGAGGCCGATCCTGGAAAATGACGATCGAAGCGTGTGCTAACCGCTACTTGGTCATTACCCCTAGTGACGATCATTGGTAAGAAATTTCTTCACGTAAGTGTCATGGAATACGACTCTTGCACGACCGTATTGAACTGTAACATCTTGAGATACATTTCTAGTCGAGGGATGGTTCCCGAAGTGATGACAACTGAAGAGAACCTCTCGAAAACTGAATTGATAGCAATAGAAGCATCTAGACAAGTAAAGTGGAGAATGGGATTCGGCACAGTAGCTGCCTCAGACTCAAAAGGCTCGAGAATAAGCCAAAACCCTTTCTCGTATGTCACAACCAAGGTTGCAAACATCGCCACCTCATGCAGCGACTTGTAGTCCTCAATGTTCGCTAACTCTAAGGTTCGGACGAGCGGGGCTAAAAATTCGGCACAGAATCCATAATCTTGTCAGACCAACTAATCTTCTCCCGAAAGCTATTACAGACCTCAATGGCGTCTTCCCGATAAAATCCAAGTCCTTCAAGTGCTAAAGAAATGAAGAGGGTGTTTCTAAAATGACATGTAACACCTTCACTCTTGTCTTTACTCAGTCAGCCCTCATATCTCTGCCCAGACGGAAGGTGCAAACACCTTGAGACTCAACAAACCGTTTCAAAAATGCCAGGAAGTGTTCAGCTTTTCTAATATTCCCGGGTACCGCTTCCTTCAACAAATCCTTAGGTAACACTTCTAAAAGTGAATCTCCGATCTTGCTAGAATAAATCTAGTAACCTTACCTGGATTAGCCATGAAAGAATCTGCTTCGATCCCCCCATTACCGTCCTGCAATGCTTCAACAAGTTTTTTGTACTCGTTTTGTAGCTTCCCCGCGTCTGTTGCTTTCATCTCACTAATCTTCTTTTCAAGATTCTGTGCACCTCTAGCTGCTCTACGGAGCGAGCCATCTGTCAAGTTAATACTAAGAGATTCAATGCATACGTTGTCTATGCAATCCCGGACAAATGATTGATTCAAGTCATCCGTGAAGCTCGAGACGGGAACCAACCAATATTGTGTGCCTCGTCAAAGACAACTATACAGTCTTTGGAAAGCGCTTTGGAAACCCTCTCGGCGATCTTAGGATCTAACAGGTAATGGTATGAGTAGATTATGACATTGCAAAACGGCATCTAAGGCAGTCTATTAGCACAGAGCTCGGGCAATCGTGTTCGATAGGCTACCAACCATTCTTCGAGCGGTAAAGTAAGGACATCGCGTATGCTTCTCTCCATACTTCAACATCCCATCAAGCGAGTAAACCCCAGGCGGAATCAAGTTGTGCGGTTCGAGATTCTACCAAAGTCAGCACCCACCCAGAATCACAGCCCTGCTGTCACCACCAACCACGGGAACAAGAAATACCCACATCATGAAATACACAAACTTCAACTTCCTCCCCCTTTTCCTTCTCCTTGACGAACCCTGCCGTAAGGCTCCTACACCTAGCATCGACCACATTGCCATTCCTCTCCCTTCTCACACTCGGATGCAGGCAAAGATTCTTCCGACTCGTCAACCCCAGCCCCCTGAACTCCTACACGTATCGGAGCTCTTTACTCCTGTATGCCATGAGCGCTTTCAACTCTGCCAGCGCCTTCCCGATCTCGGACATGGTACGGGAGCAGCAAATTAACTTCCTTGGTTCGGGGAACGGTTGCTGGTAGGATACGATTAGGGAGAGCAGGGAGACAGTTTTGCCGGTTTCTGAAGGCATCTCGAGGACGCAGTGGCCACCGGCGTCCAAGGTTCCTATAAGAATTATTAGCACTTCTGCACATCGTGGAAGCTAGAGGAGAGCGAAACAAATACTCTGTAGATCTGCCATGTAGCTTCATCGGTAGCAATGTCAGTCTGAATACGGAGCCCGAGAACTCAAAAATCCGAATAAACATATGCATATTGCTCTAGCCAGCAGCCAACGTTAGCAATCGCTCCCTCACAGGCTCGACAAAGGAACCGCCACTCACCAGGGTAAATCCTGGGGTAAAGGAAGAGCACCTCCAGCTCACTAAATAGCCCGACACTAACTCGCTCTTTCTCCAACTTGGAGTCATAGAATAACATACTCGATCTTGAACCTTGCCAAGATTACATTACATCTCCGACTACCGTAGTGTCCTGCACTAGTACACCCTACAAACACAACCTTCGCCGCAGGAGAATCTCCAATGATGTGACAAACCACATTCTCATCATTATAACTTATAACACCCATAGCTTGACTTTCGTGCGGTAGCTCACTACCGGTGTGGGGTTCTTTCTCAGGACTCACTGAGAGGATGGTGTGTTGACCATGCCCGTATCCCGCTCCTGTTTGTATAGATCTGACCTACTACTAGCTTGGGTAATAGACCCTTGCTATAATGACTTGAGGATAGGTAGTCTAGGTAGCTGAATAGGAGAGAGACAACAGAGAGAACACTGAGACCAATAGAGAGAGATATGAAGTGGTATTTATTAGGTAGTGTTGTGGTGTGGTTGGGTTGTGTCTAAGCTAAGGTACATGAGTAGGTGCTTTATAGGAAAAGGTCTCTCTGCCAAGCCCCACTACTGTGGCCTTGTAGCCAGGGGATGCCCTCCTCCACACCGTCACAGCTCACTCTGAAACCACCCCTCGCAAGCGTCAAATTCCTGAGTCCCCCTGTGTTACAGTGTTGGGTACGTCTAATACCCACACGAGTGATAAATTATGCACGATAGAGGGCAAGGGTTCGTCTAGTGAACACCCGTCACCAGATCCAATTTGCATTCCCAGTCCAAAGCCAAAAACCTGCCGATATAAAGTACACAAGTTTCAAGAATAAAATAATAAAAACAAAGCCAGAGAAACGAATTCAGAAGCTCTCAATTATTCATATAACGTGAAATACGTCTTCCTCTCCAGCCACAGAAACCAAGGACGAGACCACCGTAAACCCCAATCAATTATGCTGCTCCATATGCATGATCTACCTCCTTCTTGTACTTCTCTAGGATACCCCAATGATTCAGCTTTTGCGCGCAGGTGACCAAATTCTATATCACAATTTCTTATTAGTAAAATTTGACAATACCACTCGGAAAGTAAGGCTTACGTTTGAGGCGTCCACTCTTCCTCGGTGAGGACTACCCCCTCGACCAACCCAATACCAGCAAGACCACCTTGTCTCCCTGCGGAAATGAGCTCTCTCAGAACAGCTGCCTTATCATCATGAACAAGCTCCTCAGGCCCACCCTCAACACCGGCCTCAGCGGCCAGCTTCTTGAGTGGGCCCTCAACAGGAACAATGAGTGCGACCGGCTTTGTCTTATTCTGGTCTGCATAGACCCAGATATTGGCCACCAGCGGGCAAGCGCGGTAAACAGATTCCAACTAACACCAGATCAGCATCGCTAGAAACACGTGTAGTCCCTAAAAACTGGAAGCTAACCTTTCCAAGAGCAATGTATTCTCCGTTGGAAGTCTTGACCAGGACGGTTAATGATCTTGAGATGACCATTTTTGTTCCATTCACCGATATCTCCGGTCTTAAACCACCCATCTTCAAAAGCCTCTTTACTCTCCTCCTCCTTATTTTTAAAATATGATGTGGCAACGGCGTCACCGCGAATCAAAATCTCACCTTGTTCAGGCTCGTTGGTGGTAAAGTATCCTACATCAGGGAAGTCGACGAGCTTGATCTCGACACTTGCGGGGACCGTTCCGAGGCTGTTGATCCACTCGGTGGGGATCCATAAGAGCACCAATAGTAATGACCTAATTTATACTCCAAAATAGAACTTACGTTGAGCTCGGTCGAGCCGTAACTAATAATCATATGGCAGAGGGCCATACCAATGAAATGTTGGGTCTCCTTGGCAACCGGATTGCTTCCGCTCATGCATATTTTCAACCTCCCACCGGTAGCAGCCTTTATCTTCTTAGAAACGACCGCGTCCAACACTGCAGTTCCGGGAATACCAGTCTGGAAAAGGAAGTTCTTCACAGCTAGAGCTCTCCAAAAGAGCTTTTGGGTCAAGGCAGGCTGTTTAGACACCTGGTCCATAATTTCCTTCTTAACGGTTTCCCATACAACCGGTACACCAACGAGAAAAGTGGGCTTGAGCTCCTGAATGTCGCCTTTGCAATTCCTCATGGATCTGTCGGAAATGGTTTTGGGGCTTCCATAGCCCATAGTTCCCCCCCAGAAAATACAGGCATTCTCAAAGACAAGCTAGGGAACTATAACTCGCTGGTTGTTAGCAGTATCTGTATCCCCTTTCTCCAGACAACACTTCCTACCCACCGTAGCTTTCCCCTCCTCTCGTCTGTATCATGTCATTTTCTAAACTCACTAGTTTCTCGTACCCAGGTCCCCTGCTGTTGAGTCGGTCGCCCCTCACAGCTTGGTACTGTGGCTACCTTTCATATGGCAATAACTAACCTAAATTTTGATATCCCGCGGCGTCTATTTCGGTAATGAAGTCGACGATATTGATGAACGAGTTATTCTTATTAAACGAACTGAAATTACAATTAATCTACTGCTGCCAGAACATCAGTACTATACCAGAGCCTATTTTCCGAATTCCTTTCTTCGTAAGTGTTAGGGAGGGATCAAGAGATTCCGACTTTTTCTGGAGCCCGAGGAAATCGGAGGAGCTGAAGAAAGAAGGGGGGGTCGTAACTCATGAGGCTCTGGTGTAGCACAAACCTGCATCGGCAAAATCGTTATGGCTAATGGTCAAGAAGCAACCTACTCGCAAGACGCTTATCTGCAAATGGGTTCTTTCGCTAGATCAGCTTTTGATTTCACAGAGAAAAATAAGTTAACTTGTACGATCGTACGATACCTAAATGTTTGAGCGCAGAATCTATTCGCAATAGAGGTGAAAGAAGCGATGGAGGGGAAGTGAGTAACCCCGCACTTTGCTTTTTCCAATCCGCAGAATCAGGGGAGGTTGGGCACCCGCACGCAAGCCACTCTGTGGTCACGCTGGTTACACAAATCTCCCATATTGCCGCTGGTATCTGACCATAACAGTACAGTACCGGTACTCACCATACTAGCATTCCTCAGACAAGGCTCTAAATACAGAAGCACTTTAATAAGGCCATCGTCCTAAATATTTTGCTCTTTCTAGATTGCGTGCAGCTTGAGCTTACACGGCTTAGTCTAGTGAAGTTGCCGTTGGGGGCGGGGAGATGTAAAACCCAACACCCCAGACGCAGATTATGGCCGGACACCGCTCGCGTGGGTTGCCGAGAATGGCTATGAAGAAATATTGAAGCTGCTGTTAGGGTAGCAAGGTGTTAACTCCAATATAATATTATCTAGTAAATCCGGCTCACCTTCGTGGTCGAAAACGGGAACAATAGAACCTTAGAGCTGCAACAGGCTCGACATTCCCGACATTTCTGTTAACCGGAGATCATTATCTTGTCCCATAGAAGTCATTTTCTGTTAGCATAAGTGTCAAATCACTGTGAGTTTGTCCAGAGTAGTCGGAGGCCTTTGTTTGTTTTTTGCTTTCAGTTTTCCTTCCGCGTTTTAAGGGTCAAGTTAGAAGCTCCCGAGATAAGTTAACTTTCCCCCCGCATATGGACAATCTCAGTCTTTTGTTATTGCTAGAATATATTTAGGCTTCGGTAGGGGTAGCCATATTACTTGAAATTTATTTTTGGGTAGTATGTGTTATGGTCTTGTATAGTGTGATAACTCTTCGAATGCAATTGATAATGTTTTATTAGAGTTGTTTTCTTTTTTTCAAACACTGGTACACTGATTCCAAATGCAATACGAGCACCTTGGCTACGGAGTAGGAGAAATTAATATTTTGTGGCGTCCGGGCACAGCCGGCAGTGGGGGTGCGGGTACGAGACTGAGGAAGGTTGGGACGGTACAATCACAGAGAGACTGGCTTCTTGCTTATTTGACAGAATGAAAACACGGCACCGAATAGCCACTAGAGTGGATAGCGCGTAACGTTGTTCCCTTCTTGCTTGCTAAACTAACAGTAAAGACAAGAGTAACTTATATATGGAGAACGCAATGCATCTAAGTCCTTATTCTTCCAACGATCACCACTCATGTTAGCTTTTTTCCACACATGTTTCCCCACCGCTTCGTCTACCCCCATGGTAACAAAAGAAAGGAAAGAATCTGCATAATCCCTTAACAAAAGAAATGCTTCATAAGGACTCTCGTTCTTCCGAGCATTTGGGGCAAGGCTAGACCCTTATCCTGCCTCCATCTCCCTGGCCTTCATGCTTCCCTTTCACTATCCATACTCTCACTAGTGAATTAAAGGAAACATCTTTCCGGACTTCCGAGCGCTCATGAAATAAAAGAAACTGTCCAGAACATTCCGAGCAACATCAATCAATTTCTAGCCTGATATTGCGTCTTTTGTTTTTTAAGCATACTCATAATATGCCTCATAATTCTTGAATGTCTGATTTTCATCGGGTACAACAGGAGATCTTAGAAATATGGCCTGCCGAAATACTGCATTGGGGTCACTACACGAATGCACAGTTGGGCTGGGGGGCTGCAATAGATTGGACTGAGGGTAGGCATCAAATAGGTTTTCTTCAGAGAGGATTCATGTTGTACAAAAGCCTTCTTATATTATTAGTCTTACACTGCCACCTGCTAGGAGTGAAGACGAGTTCTACGGAGGTATAGCCCCTAAGCCTTGTATGTTCCACAGGGGGTAAAGGGCAGCAAACCTCGCTTGTGGAACATACAAAACTTAGGCGCTATACAAGTAAAGTACGGGGACAAAAAGATTCGTCCGATGGTGGTTTTAGGGCCAAATTTAACATTTTCAACCGGACAATTCCCAACACTGTGTGAATGGATACACATCAAATTTTTCCTCCAGCTAGAGAATCATAATATAATTCAAACCTCTAGAAGTAGAAGTGCAAGGAATCAAAGTTGCTTCTATTGTTGATGATTGCATCAGCCTGTGTGAAAGTGACCTAGATTTTTGTATGGGGCCCCATACAAAAAGGTACATGGCAACCAATTCCTGCTACTTAAACAACCATTTCTCCATCCCTTTGTGATATTTAGGAGTTTTTTAACTTCTATTATATTATCTACGGATTTTCTAATACACAGCAAAATTTTTGTGGATT
>Ga0307507_10009649_pt1 | contig 12763 bp, 1 predicted proteins | sample 7_EM_MG_FD_207223 | JGI IMG/M metagenome (GOLD analysis project Ga0307507, IMG submission 207223) | Populus trichocarpa ectomycorrhiza microbial communities from riparian zone in the Pacific Northwest, United States - 7_EM | ecosystem: Host-associated > Plants > Roots > Unclassified | place... | reverse complement strand
TTTAATACCCTAATAGCAATAAATGCAATAATAGTAATAATATTTATTTTATAGCCAGAAGCTGGCTTATTGCTGCAATATGTATAGTATTACGCCCTTTTAGCTGGCGTAGTGCTGGCGTATAGCCTTAGGGTTTGGCCAATATGGCGAAAAGCCAGCGTACAGCCCTAGGGTTTGGCTGATATGGCGAAAAGCCAGCGTACAGCCCTAGGGTTTGGCGAATATGGCGGAAAGCTAGCCCTGGGCCTAAAAGTACTTTTAGCGAAACCAAATTTCCTGCGCCACTCCCCGTTTTCCTGACGTAGTAGACCTTTATTCCCTTATACTAGGCCAGTAAAAGAAGAAGGGAGTAAGCTGCTGTATAGTTATTCCCGTCTCTATTTAAGTTAATAATAAATAGGTAATATAAGACTGCCTTATAAACAGCGGCGTGACTATAGGGTTTATTTCTTAATTACTAGTAAAAGAATTGGATTTGGACCTTAGTAGCTTATAGGTACGCACCATTTAAAGTATTAGAGGCTACTAGATTCCGTGCTATAGGGAACAAACTTTTTCTATAGCTAGCTAGGACCGTAATAGTCTATGGGATGCGCAGGAGATGCGCTTCTATGCCGCGGAAATTAAGGGGTATAACCTTATTTTAGGATACCTATAGCTTTAATAAGTTAATCTAGATATTAATTGGCCTTTAGCCTTATATTGACACTGGAAGTCTTAACTGTGCATTATAGTTAAAGATTAAAAGACTTTCTTAAACTATATACAAGAGGAAGGGTGGGCGTATACTATATATACCACTCTTAACACTAAGAATAGGGATATAGGGTATTTATTTTTGGATATCTGGCTATACGCAGTTTGTAACGGAGCCTTGTAGTAGGTACTACAGTGGACTCGTTAATAGGCTAGGTATGTAGGTAAATAGGAAGTCAATAATGTAACAGTATAAGATAATAACTGGTGGAGTGGTTGCCTAAGAGATTAACTTTAATTATATTCTGAGATTTACTATAAAGAAAGGAACTATCTAGGTAGAGACTGTAGGTCCTTAAATACATAACCTTACGCCTAAGAAAGTCCTTGCTCCGTCTACTCTATCTGCTCTATTTACTCTATCCTAGATCTTATAGATTATATAGATTACATAGATTACATTACATAACCTCAGCTATTATTCCTTGTTATATGGTTCCACTAGATTTATTCTAGATCGTGCCTATATTAACCAACTAGCTTCCACCAACTCTTCTCTAAGTAGTTATAATATTGTACTTAAAGCGTCCGTAACACTATCTCCCTTCTTTTTATCCTCGTCCTTAAAGATTCCTAACATCTCCAAGTTATCTACTAGAGGTGTAATGTCTGCTTAATTAACTTAGTTAATATTGTTGCTTATTATACCTAAAGCTCCTTCTTCTCCTTCCACAGCCTATTAGTCTTATACCATTGCTGCAATATTATCTCTTAGTGAGATAATGCTATCTTTATATTCTCATTGTGTAAAAGAGGGGTTAGTTTATATTGCGTTAGCAAGTCCCTTATCTTAGCAACCCTCTTCCTATTTAGAGTACACTAAAGCGAATATGCGGTCGTCCTATAACGTTCGCTTAACTTCTAATACTAAGTATGCGTGTTCTATTACTCTTAACAACCTCCTAGTTCCCTAGTTAATTGCTCTTAGGGTCTTATATTTAATCTGCTGCTACAAAGCTTAATAACAAGCTCTTAGTAGCGCTAGCTAAACTCTATTGTTCCTATAACGCTAAGCAAGAGGCTGCCGCTGCTTAATAGTGTGCTCTTAATTCCCATCTGGCTGCTTCCGCTTGGTTAATTTATCTTAAGAAGGTGCGTAAGAAGGTTTGTTCTAAGGAGTGGAAACTTATAGAATAAGGTCTTTAGAAACTTGGTAACAAAAGAACGGAAGTTCTTCCTATAGCAAGGGAAATAGCTCTAAATACCTTAGCAGGTGCTCCTCTTAAGTCCCCTTTAGGTGGTTTATTCTTTAGTAATTTCTCCTTATTAATGTTACCTAACCTATTTTCTTTTAATACTCCTATACCTTTCCTATAGCATTCTTTAAATTATCTAGTGGTTCCTAGGTAGTCTCCTTATAGCCTATCTACTTTACTTTATACCAAGTTTCCTTATTAATGTCCTTGTAACTAATAATCTTTAAAACTTACTATTTGTCTTCTTCCTATCCTCTATATATGTCTGCCTTATAGACTGGTGGCTTAATATTCCTATATGCTGGCTCTAGCATTACAACATACTATATAGGGTAGATTTTCATTTTCTCTAGTAAGTTAAGTCTGTATATAACTTCTAAGATTTTTGCCTTAACCGTAAACAGTCCTAGTTTAACATAGTCTAACTTCTTACTTGGTTATTAACTCTTAAAAATTTTATATAGTAGCTATACTTTATCTCCCTCCTTAAGATCTGGTCCCTTAGATCTCTTAGCATTATAGTACCTTTTTATCCTTTCTTATACTAGTTTTACTACACTTTTAAGGTAATTATAGAGATTTATTAGTATCTCCATTCTTTCTTTAGCTATACTACTCATTTTCTTTACTTATTATAGCAATAATGATGTTCTTAGTTCACACCCGTAGTTCGCCTTAAAAGGTAATATACCTATCCCTTCCTATAGTGTTGCATTATATATAAACTGTGTAACTGGTAATAACAATACCTAATTATTTTATACGTAATTAATATAGTGTTTTAGATACTGTTCTAACGTTTAGTTCAGTCTTTCTATTTATCTATCTATTTATAGGTAATATGCAGTTAACATTACTGCTTAAACCCCTTGTTTTGCTAAAAAATACTTCCCAAAATACTGCTATAAATCTTGGATCTCTGTCTAATATAACCTTGCTTAGTACTTTATGTCTTATAAACACTTCCTTAATATAGATTCTAGCTATATCCTCTACTAATATTTCCTCTGTACACGCTACAAAGTAACCTTACTTGGTTAACTTATCTACTATTACTAAGATTATATTGTAATCTTATCCGGTAATAGGGTCTCTTAACTTTAGTAACTTAATAATAAAGTCCTATAATATAACCTCCTATAGTCTTTCTGGTATTTCTACTAGTTATAGCCCTCTATACGGCTTATATCTTGCTAGTTTATTTCTTTAGCAATCTAGATATTTCTTTATAACTTATCTTACTAGTCCCTAGATTCCTTAAATAATATACTCTTTTTAAAGTTTTAATACTAAGCCTATAGCTCTACTATATCCTTATATTATTTCTCTATAAAAGTCTCTTATAAACTCTTCTACTATGCTTCTTAGCACGTACATAGCTTCTTAGTTCTTATACTACTCTAACTCTAGATCCTTACTCTATTCTTCTTGGATCTTTTATAACTATTCGCTCTTTAGTAACTTATAGGTCTAAGTTTCTTCTTTAGTTGCTGCAATCTTAGGATGATTATACCTAATTAATCCATCTTTATCTTTGCGTAACATTACTCCTAACAGCTTTTCTTTATTCTACAACTCTGCTTTTCTACTTAGAGCATCTACTCATGCATTGTCTGTGCCTTTGGTATGCTATATTTTAAAATAATATTCTATAAGCATTTCCGCCCATCTAACCTATCTTCTATTTAGTTCCTTTATTATTAAGAACCCTGTCTGTACGAGTAGAGGTTGTAAATAACGTTACGCGTAAAGCGTATGCGGCAGGGGCCGCATGGCGTAGCGTAGGTCACCTGACTACCTACGGCCCGATAGATAGCCCGACCTTAGCCCCCCCCTATTTAGGTACCGCGATCCTTACGATCCTCTGAAAAAGAAGACACGAATAAACCAAGAACCAGAACTACTTATTGCAATTGCAGTACCCCCCGGGTGATACCGACAAACCCTATTAGGTTCTTATGGTCCATTTTAACTATAAACAGTTTCTCTATGCCTTGCAAGAATGCTCTCTACTCTTTAAGTGCTGTAACTATACTTAATAACTCCTTATTATAGATGTCATAGTTTAACTCTGGTAGTGTTATTTTTTAACTATAGTACGCTACTAGATACCATCCATCTGGATTCTTTTATAGTAGGCACGCTCCTAATACAAAGTCTAATACATCTGTTTCCACAACTATGTCTAGCTTTAGTTAGTAGATTTTAAGGATTAGATCTTAGGTAAACAACTCCTTAAGTTCTTTAAATAACTTCCTTTGTTTATTTCCCTATATCTATAGTTTCTCCTTTTTCGTAAGTCTTATAAACAGTTTAATGTTTTTTAACTATTGTGCCATAAACCTTCTATAATAGTTGCAAAACCCTAGAAATAATCTTAACTGTGTAACGTTCTCTAGTTCTTGCTAACTAACTATAGCTTCTACTTTCTTTGGGTCTATACTAATTTTTTCTGGTTTAATAATAAATCTAATAAAATCGGTCTTCCTAGTAAAGAACTCACACTTCTTAATTGCTACTAGCATCTTTTCTTCTTATAGTCTCTTTAAGACCCACTTAATATATTCTTTATATTCTTCTTCGCTCATTAAGTAGATAATATTATTATTAAGGTATTCTCCTAACACACTATTAATTCTTTTCTAAAACGTTGCTGGTGCGTTTATAAGTCCAAACTACATTACTAATAGTTTATATAGTCCTTCCTTTAACCTAAAGGCTGCCTTTTATTTATTACCTTCCTTAATTCTAATTTAATAGTACACCCACCTAAGATCTATCTTTGTAAAGATCTTCGCATTACCTATCCTATCTTGGACTTTGCTAATTAAGGGTAAAGGATATCTATCCTTTTGTGTAATGCTATTCAACTATCTATAGTTAATGTATATCCTAAGTTTTCTGTTTTTCTTTAGGATAAATAACACTAGATATCCCACTAATAACTATAACGGTCTAATATATCCCTTTTATAAATTCTTCTAGATAAACTCCTTAAGCGCCACTAACTCTATTTTAGTAAGCTTGTAAATTAAAAAGAACCTTAGACTTATTTCTAGTTTTAACTCTATCTTATAGTCCTATACTGTATACTCTAACAGCTTTTCACTTTCTAGTAACTATAACTTTCTACTATACTTATGGTATCTCTTTAGTACATAACTTAAGCTTTACTTAGTCTCTTTATATATTACTCCAACTTAGTACTATACTAACTTAGTTTACTGTTACATTTTACGCCATTAAGTATTTCTAATATTAACTTAACCTATAACCCAATCAACTTTTAGATTATATTCCTGTAACCAAGGCATTCCTAGTATTGCCTTATCTTTTCCCAACAGTAGGATATTAAAAGATATTTTAACCTGTTTCCCTTTAATAGTTAGCTAAATAGGTCCTATTTTAAGGTTTATAATGCCTCCTTTATAGGCTATTTGATCTCTTAAAATTGTTATAAGTGGATATAGGTGTTTCTTTTATCTATATAGTAATCCCATTCTTTCCACTGCTGCTAGTAATATGTGGTTTCTTATTACTCTACTATCTATTAATGCTTTAAACTACTAATCTCGCCACTTAGCTTTTAGGTATAGGTGCTATCCCTAAATTCCTTTAAGGGTCTAAGGCTCTACTACTGGCTCCCTTGGGTCCTATAGGCCTCCCCTTTTCCTAACTGTTGGCTGCTAGATCTTATTTATACTTGGTCCGCCTTTAGCTAATACTTAGTTCGCTTTTTATCCTCTACATGCTATAGACAAGTATTCTCTAGATAGTTCCACCACTGTTGTCTATCTAGGCATTCTTTTATAAGGAATCTCCCTAGTTAAAGCATTAGATCTCCTTAACTCTGTACTTCTACTAGGTGCCATCTATATATATACTTAGCGTCTCTATACTTCTGATCCTCTAGTGCCTAATATATCCTTATTAGGTACTTCCGGTTTTTATCCTTTAGTGCCCTATATATATTGCACGTGTTATCTATATAAGCTATCCATAATAGTGTATAATATGCTAAATAACTTAGGTTAACTCTTGGCTTGTCTCTATCCTTAAGTTTAAACCTCTATTTTGCTAATCTAACTATTAGTCTTTTATTTGCGGGTACTAAGACTTATTACTTACTTCTCTAGTCCCTAGATCCTTCTTTTAGATCTTTTAATATTATAATTAATGCTCCTTTAATATAATTCATGCGTTTTTCCGTAATAGGTTGGTCTTAGACTACCTTTTTGTCCAGCTATATATAAAAATCTTTTTATTTGTCGTTGTGTTATTGCCTATACCACTTTCTATACAACTGGTTTAGTGTATATAGTCTATCTATTAGAAAGTACCTTGTTATTACTACATTATAACATCCTTTAGTATGTCTTTTTTTAAACCTAGTTAAAATCCCTAGATCCTCTTCTTGTTCTAGTTTATTTAACTACTTTACTCTAGGCGTCTCTGCCTTAGGCCTATTAGTAACCCTTTATATAGGTGCTCTGTCCCTTATACGTTCTAGCGTAGCTAATCTCTTATCTAGCTTTTATTCTTGCTACATAATAATTCTTTGCCTAAACTTATTTACAGTTTCTTATTTTCTACGTCTTGCAGCTAGATCCTTAAAGTCCTCTTACTTTTTAATTCTGGTATTAACTTTTTAATCTTTAAGCTAAACACCATATTTGCTTGGTACTAACGCTATTACTTATTCTCCGAATTCTTAGTTCTTAAACTTGCGTCCTATGCTTATATAAAACCTTTTAAACTAAGCTACTGCCCTTTCCTATTAGTTTTCATCTGTTATAGGTTCTTAGGTGTGTCTTATTTTATCTTAAGAATCTTAACTTCTTCTTATCTTATCTTAAGAATCTTAACTTCTTCTTATCTTATCTTAAGAATCTTAACTTCTTCTTATCTTATCTTAAGAATCTTAAGTACTTAGCCTTTTACCTTTATTAAGTGGTAAGCTAGCACTAGCAGTTGTCTACTTACTTAACCATTCTTAGGTATTGCTCCTTCCGTCTTATAAAGTAATGGATGCTATATCTAATGGTGTTATAACGCCCATTATCAAACCGCGTTCTATGGTGGTTTTAGTCTCTGCTTCTATTGCGTTTTTAAGGTTTAAGTGCTCCTAGTTGGCCTCCTTATCTTCCTTATTACTATTAATTAATAAGTACTTTAACTCCATTATTATTATTGCTAATCTTTATCCGCATATTGCTGTGATGTCTTAATCTAGCTTATAGAGTTAATCTTGTTCTTTATCTAACTCTCTAGTTCCTTTAAGTCCTCTTAACTCTGGCTCTTATGGCTAATAGCTTATGCTATACTTAGCGTCCTTATAAATTTAGTATGTGTTATTATAATAAAACGCGAAGTGTTTAACCATATACTCCTATGTTCTATGTAACCTTTTTGTTACTAGACCTAGTTCTCCTTACTTAGTTCCTTTTACTGTGTAGTTACTCTAACTACCTTAGCAGTCTCTAGCATAGTGACCTTTCTTTCTATAATTTATGCAAGCTCCTTTAAACCATTCTTTTTATTATAGAGTCTGCCTAAACGTCTTTTATTAATAAGATCCCTGGTTAAGCCTCTGCTCCTTAGTCCTATAATTACTTAATCCTTAACCCCTAGGTTTCCATGGTTTTCTACTCCATTATCTAGATTCTCTAGTGCCGCTTAAGTCTATTGGCTCTGGCCTATCGTTCCATAGTTTTTAACTTTAACTTTATTAATGCGTGCTCTACGCCTTATACGACTATAAAACTCTATCTTGTCCTTTTTTAGCTTGTTCCCTTTAATAGATCCTATTATTAATCTTTATTACTTAATCTATTAAGTTTTATAGACTTTCCGCATCTTCTATTAGGATAATTGCGTCCTGGACTTTAGCCTTAAGTCCCTATTTATACTGTGCTATAAGCGCCTTATTGTTCCACTTAACTTATATTACAAGTGTCTGAAACTGTGTGGTATACTTAATTGCTAAAGTGTATTGTACTAGGTTCTATAGCTTTCTCTCTACTATAGTTACTGCTTCTAGATCTCTAAACATTTGCGTAAGTCTTTCTATAAATCTGTTCTAACTTAAGAACATATACTAAACATCCTTATTAGTAGTTGTTATTCCGTTAACTTAAATTTCTATAAGGTAAGGTTTAAACTACTTAAGTGCTCTTCCTGTTAAGAATAGTCCTATATATACTACTTAATCTATAGTTATTGCTAGCTTTGCTCCTTCTTATACAACCTTAAAGTGCATTTATATTAGAAACCCTTTAAGTTTTAACCTCTTACCTAAAAACCTTTTAATTAACAGTAACTTGACTTTGGCTGCTCTGATGCCATTAATTCTTTCTTTAAGTACCCTATTGTTACCCTGTAGCTAGTTAACCATTTCCTATAACTATCTAACCGTAACTAGTTACAAATCAGTATCCCTTATACTAGTGTCCCCGCTGGTACCTAAGGTAGTTACCACTGTCGGCGTTGACGTAACTAGTGCTTTTAGTGGCATGTTATTTAACTTTGTTAATACCGTAACTAGGTAGTAAATGTGTAATGGAGCCTTATAGTAGGTACTATGGTAGACTTGTTAATGGGCTAGGTATGTAGGTAAATAGGAAGTTAATAATGTAACAGTATAAAATAATAACTGGTGGAGTAGTTGCCCAACAGATTAACTTTAATTGTATTCTGAGATTTACTATAAAGAAAGGAACTATCTAGGTAGGGACTGTGGGTCCTTAAATACACAACCTTACGCCTAAGAAAGTCCTTGCTCCGTCTGCTCTGTCTGCTCTGTTTACTCTGTCCTAGATCTTATAGATCACACAGATTACACAGATCATATTACGTAACCTCGGCTACTATTTCTTATCACATGGTTCCACCGGATCCATCCTGGATTGTGCCTATATTAACCAACTAGCTTCTGCCAACTCTTCTCCAAGTAGTCGTAATATTGTACTTAAAGCGTCTGTAACACAGTTAAGGAATTAGAGATTCTATAGGAATATATAAACCTAAAGGATATTGCTAATAAGGAAGCTACGCACACCTTACCTAACCCTATATTAGTAGAGTATAAGATAGATATAGAAGATAAGAAACCTCCTTTTAAACCACTATATAACTTATTAGAAAACGAGCTGGCAGTATTGCGTTAGTATATAGTGGATAATCTTTAGAGAGAATAGATTTAGCCTTCTATAAGCTAGGTAGGGGTACTGATTATATTTATACCTAAGAAGGACAAGACCCTTTGCCTCTATGTTAACTATTAGGCGCTAAATAAGATTACTATAAAGAATTACTACCTGCTACTCTTAATAGGGAAGCTTATTAACAGGCTGTTAGGCGTAAAGATATTTATAAAATTGGATCTAAAAGATGTATACTATTAAATCCGGATTAAAGCCGGTGATAAATAGAAAACGGCGTTCCAAATATAGTACGGCCACTTTAAGTACCTAGTAATGCTATTTAGGCTTACTATCGCACTGGCGATATTTCAGGCCTATATTAATAAGGTATTATTAGGCCTATTAGATACAATATATATAGTCTACCTTAATAACATTATAGTCTACTCTAATAACTATAAAGCACATATATACTATATGTAAATAGTACTAGAAAGACTATAGGAATATAAGCTCTATATAAACCTAAAAAAATGCTTATTCTATATTACTAGCATTAATTTTCTAGGCTTTATTATTAGCGTTAATAGAGTATTAATAGAGAAAAGCTAGGTAGACGCTATTAGGGAATAGCTATACCCTATAATGTTTAGAGAAGTATAGGTTTTTATAGGCACGGCGAACTTCTACTAAAGGTTTATTGTTTATTACTTATAAGTAATGCTCCTAATTACTAATCTGCTAAAGGGATCTAAGGATAGCAAGAAGTTAGGACCCTTTATATTTAGGAAAGCTGCTAAGTAGGCTATAGACCAGTTAAAGGATTTATTTACGTTAGCGCCTATCCTAATATACTTCTGCTAGGAGCTATATATATACCTTAAAACAAATATATCCAGCTTTACCCTAGGGGCAATATATCTTAATTAAAAGACGGAGAATGGCATCCTATAGCGTTTTAGTTAAGGAAAATAACCCCTATAGAGCAGCGTTATATAATGCATAACCAGGAGCTGTTTGTAATAGTTATAGCAATAAAGTACTGGCGATATTATTATATAGAAAGCAATTATCCCATTTAAGTCCTTATAGACTATAACAACCTAAAATACTTTATAACTATAAAGGTATTAAGTGGTTAACAGGCTAGATAGGCAGAGGCACTACTATAGTACAACTTTAAAATTATATACCGCCTAGGAAAGATAAATCCCGCTAATAGGTTGTTAAGATATTTAGATTATAAAATAGGGAGGATCTAGGATAGTATAGGGGAAATAATTCCTATATTATAAAATTTACTTAGGAAGAAAGAAGAATCTTTCCCTAGAACTATAGAATTTTATAGCAGGGTAGAGGTCCTAGTAATATAGCTATAAAGCACTATAATAATAGAGTTGTAGGATATGGTTATGGACCAGGTTATAGACTAAGTAGATATTATAAAGTTAGTATACCCTAGAATTAGCGAGAATTCTATGGGATGTGCTAGAGGTGTTACGGCACCTTTAACTTAATAGCGTATTAGCTGCAAGTTTCCAGATCTAGAGGGGATAGGCGAGATACCTATTTACAGCGTGGTATACTATATAACGGTAGAAGAATCTGCTAGCACTAATAGTTTAAAACGTCTTATGCTACACCTAGAGTTTGTAATGGCGGTAGGTAAAATGGAAGTAAGTAATCTATATAAAACCTTTCCAGATCTTCTTTTTTAAGCATAATAGAGGTGTCACGAAGTTTAAATAGATGAGTCCATTGATGAAATAGGTTGATAGATTGATGATCTGGTATTGTGTCTTAAGTGACGTGTCTTAGGGGCCCTAAAGCTTTGAGCTACGAAGAGATTTTATAATGCACGTGCTCCGTGCACGTGACTCGTGCACATGACCCACGCCTTTAGAGAATATAGATTATCTAATATACCCCCTTAGCTTTAAGCTCTTTAAGGTTAAAGCTAGCCACCTTCTCGTGTCCGTTAATGAGTTAATTAAACCGTAATCTTATCTGAATCCTTCTATCTTGCTCTGATACTGTCCCTTAGGTCCTCTAGTTGCTTCTCCTTATCTAGCTGCTCTTTAATATCCACTATCCTAATTATATTAACGAAGCTTTAAAACCTCTACTTGGGCAGGGCCTTTGTAAGTCTATTGGCGATTATCTCCTTTATTACTATCCATTGAAATTGTACTTGTCTTATTACGTATTCCTAACATAGCCAGTGTTAATAGATGTTAACGTATTAGAGCTTTATAATTAGCTTTGCCGTGTCTTCTATGATTAGTTAAAGCGTCTATATATTATCGCATTTAATAATTAAGGGCTTATTTAGGTGTAACATCATTGCTTTAAACAGCCTACTAATAAAGATAGCTTCCTTTACTATTTATAATAGGGCTAACAACTTGGCTTCTGTGCTTAACGTTGTTACTATACCCTGCTTATTTACTCTCTAGGCGATTAGCCCCCTAAATAGCTTTATAATATATCCTTATAAGCTCCTTCTATTAACGGAGTTGTCTATAAATAATGCATTGCTGGCATAGATAAATAATTGCGCTTTACCTCTACCATCTCTTCTATTATCTTGTCCTTTGTCACGTATTCCTTTATCTCTCCCTCTACTATTTGTTCCTTCCTTATCTCCTCTATAGTAGATTGCTCTGCTCCTTATGCTATATAGGTACTAGATTACTCTATCTACCGCTTAATAGTGCTCTTAGCTTGGGTTCTAATTAAACCTTGCCAGCTATAATACTATAAAAGCAATATCCGGACGTGTTGTAGTAGCTATATAAAGTATTAAACCCATTTTTCTTTAATATAGCATTATAGAAGCTGCTTCTCTTGGTAGGGATATAGGACGGACTAGTAGGTCTGTATTAAGGGACGGACGCATCAGATAGATTAATTGGTAATTAGTAAGGAGGAGTTCTAATTTTGCCATAGGAGTGTCTAGAAGACGCCCTCTAAGATCTATCTTATACTAGTTAGCTATCTTCTTAATATAGGCTTCCTAGGATAGCTACAGGAGCCTCTAGCTACAATTGTATAGTATATGGATTCCTAGGAACCATTTTAGCTTGCTAAGAGTACTTATCTGGTATTCCTTGCATAGCTCCTTGATTACTTCTTAAGCTTTTTTCTTATCTGTCTTTTAGTAACAGAAGATAATATTGTTAATATAGAAGAAGATAACTATTCCACTTTTTAGTATAACATATGGCTCCTAAGGTACCTCTTTAAAGCCCAATTCGTTTAATAAGCTTATAAGATTCTTCTGCTATAATATTGGTGATTATTATAGTCCATATAAGGCTTTTCTTAAGTGTAGTACTTTGTCTATCTTTCCTTTATTAAACCCTGGCGGTAGCTTTATATAGACAACCTTATTAAGATTGTAATGGATAAACATATTAACTATATCTATCTGTGTTATCTCTAGGTTAAATTTTGCGGTAATTGCTATAAGGGTTTAGAAGGTCATACTAGCTAATATAGTAGCTCTTGTAGGTAGGTCTGTAACAGTGCAAGTGTGGGGATTGAATGAGCAACTTTTTTGTAAATCTATGGAAATCAAGTGAACTAAATACATGAAAGTAGACCCGGAACTCCGTAGTCTATGACTCAATATTTGACCGTATCCGAGACATACAAGGGTAGGGTCGA
>Ga0307507_10009648_pt1 | contig 12764 bp, 11 predicted proteins | sample 7_EM_MG_FD_207223 | JGI IMG/M metagenome (GOLD analysis project Ga0307507, IMG submission 207223) | Populus trichocarpa ectomycorrhiza microbial communities from riparian zone in the Pacific Northwest, United States - 7_EM | ecosystem: Host-associated > Plants > Roots > Unclassified | place... | reverse complement strand
GCTCGGCTGAGAGCAGCTATCAGCCATCAGCTTTCAGGCTGTGGACTGAAAGCTGAAAGCTGAACCTACTCACAAGTGTTCGCGGAAAAACTCCGCCGTGCGCTTGGCGACGGCGGCGGAGGACTCGGGATCCGAGACCATGTGCGTCTGGCCGATGAGCGGCATGAACTCCAGGGGACGTCCTGCACGGGCCATCGTTTCGGCGAACCGAAGCGAGTGCACCAGATAGACGTTGTCGTCGGCCGTGCCGTGGATCAGGAGCAACGGACGCGTCGGCGCCTCCGCCGTCACCGGACGCGCCGCCCACGTGAGCAGTGACTGCTGGTCGTACGCATCGTTGTTGGGCACGAGGCCGAGGAAGCGCTCCATCAGCGCATCGTAATCGCGCAGATCCGCCACCGGCGCGCCGGACACGCCGACCTTGAAGACGTCGGGGCGGCGCAGGACCGCGAGTGCGGTGGCATAGCCGCCGCCGGACCAACCGTGCAGGCCCACGCGCGAGCCGTCCATCTCGGGGTACTTCTTGGCAAGCTCGCCGATGGCTTCCGCGTGTCCATTGATGGCCACCTCACCGTAGTTGTGCGGGGTGCGGCTCCACGCATGCCCGCGTCGCGCGGTGCCGCGCACGTCGATGGCCACCACGATGGCATCGGTGACGTCGGCGAGCCATTGCTCCTCGATGTAGCGAAGGGCGTCGGAGTGCACCTGGTACGACTCGGGGCCCGCGTAGATGTAGTCGATGATCGGGTAGCGCCGCGCCTTGTCGAACGTTCGTGGCCGAAGAATCGCAGCGCGGTAATCGTCTTTGCCGACCTTCGTGTACTCGATGTTCGGCTTGAACGGCGGCGGCTCGGCCACCGAAGGAACCGCGATGTTCACCGCCCCATCGACGCTGCGCACGGCATAGCGATGTTCGCCTTTTTGCGTGCCCTCGTAGAAGGCATAGATGCGCGAACTGTCGCCGAAGCGCACATCGACGGTGCTGTCCGTGTTGCGCGAAAGCGGCTGCGGCGCGCCACCGCCCCAAGGTGCAGCCCAGAGCTCGTCGCGGATCGGTTCCGCGGACGCGCGCACGTAGGCGACCTTCTTCGCGGCGTCGATGCCGACCAAGTTGCGGTAGCCCATCGACTTGGGCACCACGGTCGCGACCTTCGCACCGTCGCGGCCGCGCAGCTCGAGCTCCCAGTCGCCACTGCGCTCGGTGGACCAGAGAAAGCCGCTGCCGTCGGGCAGCCAGCGCGGAACGGAGGGCTCCTCGCCGAGCCACGCGGAGTCTTCCTCTCGGACCAACTCCTGCGTGGTGCCCGTCTTCCCGTCCGCGGCCACGACGGCGCCATGCCGGTACTCGCGATCGGCCACGTAGAGCGTGAGCGGCGCGTTCTTCGACCACGTCACCGAAATCACATACGGATAGCGCTCCGCGTCCCATTTGATTTTGCGCGCGGGCTGCTGCGGCGCGGCCACCTTCGCGACGCCGAGGCGGACGATCGCGTGGGCCTTTCCGGTCTTCGGGTACGCGACGATCTGCGGCGGCTGCTCGGGCTTGCCCGGATCCGCGAGCGTCCACTTCTCCACCTTCGATAGATCGGCGTCCTCGTAGGCGATTTCGCTGCCGTCGGGCGACCACCAGAAGCCGCGCTGCCGCGAAAATTCCTCCTGCGCCATGAAGTCGGCCACGCCGTGCGGGTTCGTCTCCGTTCCGCCGCGCGTGATGGCCACCGGTTTGGCGGCATCGCTTTCGAGTGAGAGGACGTACACATCGTTGTTGCGCACGTACGCGACCTTCTTCGCGTCGGGCGACAGGTGCGGATCGATGACGCCGGCGCCGGTGGCGAGCTCGCGCGCTTTGCCGGTGGCGCGCTTCCACAGGTAAAGCTTCCCCGAAAGCGACACCACGATGACCGAGCCATCGCCGTTGGCCTCGAAAAAGGTGAACCCTTTGCCACGAATGCGTTGCCGCTCCCGACGCGCTTTCTCCTCCGCCGTAAGAACCTCCGGCCCCGCGAGCAACGCATCCGGCCGCAACAACTCACGCGTCGCGCCGCTGGCCACATCGACCTCCCACAGCGCATTGCTCGGATCGTCGGCCGTCGCGCGCAAAAATACGACGCGCTTGCCATCCTCCGTCGGCGTCATCCGCTTCGGATCCCCGAGCGAAAACCGCTGCGTCTTCGCATATTGCAAAGGAAAATCGGTCGAAATCGGCGGCTTTTCCGCGGCAGCCGGCACACGCGGAGTCTGCGCCACGGGCGCCTTGGCCGACGTCGACGTCGGCGCAACGGGCTGCGGCGGAGGGTCGCCGGCACACGCGGCGATGAAACACGGAAGCACGAGAAGGGCAGATCGGCGGATCATGCCGCGCACGATACCCCGAATACGAAAGAAGAAGATTCACAGGAAGACGGGAAGACGGGAAGGTTTGAGAGGATTTCCGTTCTGGCCGGCAGGCCAAATCAAAAACCCTTCCCGTCTTCCCGTCTTCCCGTCTTCCCGTCTTCCCGTGAATCTCTCTCCTCTCCTAGTCACCGAGCACAGAGTGCATGGCGCCGCGGGCGGGGCCTGACGCGTCGCGCAACTCGGGGTGGTCGTTCAGCATCCGTACGCAACGGTTCCAACGCAAAACGGGATCGGCGCTGCTCTCGGGCGGAGCGATTTGCTCGGCGCGGGCGAAGTGCTCCAACGCGGTTTCGAACGAGACGAACGCATTGTGCGCTTGCCCATGTTCCAGTTGGGCCTTGGCGCAGCGTTCGTAGGCAATACCTGCATAGTACACACGCTCGTATTCCGTGGCGAGCCGCTCGAAGACGGCCAACGTCTCGTCGAACACGTGCGTCCACGCCGTGCGAAATTGATCCGTCAGCGACAGACCGAGCAATTTCAACGCGTCGTCGTGATCCGGCCGCACGGCGAGGATGTCGCGACAAATGCTCTCCGCCTCCTCGGGCTGATTGAGCTCGCGGTAGTGGTCGGCCTTGGAGAGAGCTTGCTCGATGCTGTTCGTCGGTAGCCGTTTGAGCGCGTACATGCACTCATTGTAAATCGAAATTCGGCGCCCGTTTCGTTACGGTTTGCCCTTATTTCCGTGCCCGCCGTCGACGCGGTGCGTTCCAGAGACATCCGCCGTTTTGCCCGCTTCTGTTGGCTGCGCTGCAACTTTGTTTGCCCGGGAATTGCCTGTGACCTTGCGCAGCAACCAACGGACGGGATCGTAATAGTCGTCGGCCACGCGTTCCTTCAGCGGAATGATGCCATTGTCCGTGATGGTGATGTGCTCGGGACAAACTTCGGTGCAGCATTTCGTGATGTTGCAATAGCCGACGCCGAAGTCCTTCTTGACCATCTCGCGTCGGTCGAGCGTGTCGAGCGGGTGCATGTCCAACGTGGCCAGGTGAATCAAGAAGCGCGGCCCGGAGAAGACTTCCTTCTTCTGGTGGTCACGCACGACGTGGCACACGTCCTGGCAGAGGAAACACTCGATGCATTTGCGGAACTCCTGAATGCGATCGATGTCGATCTGCTGCATGCGCCAGTGCCCGTCGGCATCGCGCGGACGCGGCTTGAGCGGCGGGATCTTCTTGGCCATCTCGAAGTTCCACGACACGTCGGTGACCAAGTCCTTGATGATGGGGAACGCCCGCATCGGTGTCACCGTGATGGGCTCGCCCTCGGGAAACGCGCTCATGCGCGTCATGCACAGGAGCCGCGGCTTGCCGTTGATCTCCGCGCTGCACGAGCCGCATCGCCCCGCCTTGCAGTTCCATCGCACGGCCAGATCCGGCGACTGCTTCGCCTGAATGTCGTGGATGGCGTCGAGCACCACCATGCCCGGGTACGTCTCCACGTCGTAGGTTTGGAAGTCTCCGGCTTCTTCGGTGCCACGAAAGACGCGCAGTCGTGCTTTGGGCTCGGCCATTATTCTTCCTCGAGGACTTTCTTGATCTCGTCGGGAACGGGCGGAAGCGGAATCTCGGCAACCTCCATCGTGCTCCCGTGCTGGCGCGACACGATGTTCACCTTGGCGAAGTGCTCCTTGTCGGTCTCCGGGAAGTCATCGCGCGCGTGGGCGCCGCGGCTCTCTTTGCGCAAGAGCGCGGCCCGGGCCATCGCCTCCGAGACGATGAGCAGGTTGCGCATGTCGATGGTCTCGTGCCAGCCCGAGTTGTAGTGCCGGTTGCCGTCGATGCGGATGGTGCGCGAACGCTCCCGGAGGGCTTCGAGCTGGCGCAAGCCCTCGCTCAGGTCTTCCTCCGTGCGGATGATGCCCACGTGCGTCTGCATCATGTCCTTCAGCTCTTCGTGGAGCTGGAACGGATTCGGCCCCTCGTGCCGATTGAACGGCGCCAGCGCCTCCTGCGCAGCATCCTGGATTTCCCCCGCATCGAGAGATGGCAGCTGCGTCTGCTCTTTGGCATACCTCGCGGAGTGCAGCCCCGCGATGCGCCCGAAGACGAGAAGGTCCGACAGCGAATTGCCACCGAGCCGATTCGCCCCGTGCATGCCCGCCGCGCACTCACCGGCCGCGAAGAGCCCACGCACGCGCGACTGCTGCGACTCCGGATCGACGCGGATGCCGCCCATGGTGTAGTGCGCCGTGGGGCCCACCTCCATGGGTTCTTGGGTGATGTCCACGTCGCCCAGCTCTTTGAACTGGTGGTACATCGCTGGAAGCTTTCGCTTGATGTCCGCCGCCGTGCGGCGCGTGGCGATGTCCAAAAAGACGCCGCCATGCGGACTGCCCCGCCCCGCCTTCACCTCGGCGTGGATGGCGCGGGCCACGATGTCGCGCGGGAGCAGGTCCGGCGTGCGGCGCACGTTCTTGTCCATCTGCCCCGACGTGCTCAGCGCCAGCCAGCGGTCGGCTTCCTCCTCCGTCGGCGCCGTTTCGTTGGCGTACAGCGGATGGATGTAGTCGAACATGATGCGCTTCTGGTCCTTGTTGCGCAGCGTCCCGCCCTCGCCACGCACGCCCTCGGTGATCAAGGTGCCGCGCACCGACGGCGGCCACACCATGCCGGTGGGGTGAAACTGCATGAACTCCATGTCCATGAGCTCGGCGCCGGCCAAGTACGCGAGCGCCTGCCCGTCGCCGGTGCACTCCCACGAGTTGGAGTTGATCTTGAACGCGCGGCCGATGCCGCCCGTGGCGAGCACGATGGACTTGGCGCGGAAGACCACGAAGCGGCCGCTCTCGCGCCAGTAGCCGAAGGCGCCCGCGACGGCGTCGCCCGCTTTCAACAGGCGGGTGACGGTGCACTCCATGTACACCTTCATGCCGGTGTGAATGCCGTGCTGCTGCAAGGTGCGGATCATCTCGAGACCCGTGCGATCGCCCACGTGCGCGAGGCGCGGGTACTTGTGGCCGCCGAAGTTGCGCTGAAGGATGCGTCCGTCCGCCGTGCGGTCGAACAGAGCGCCCCACTCTTCCAGCTCGTTCACGCGGTCGGGGGCCTCCATGGCGTGGAGCTGCGCCATCCTCCATTGATTGAGGTAGCGGCCGCCCTTCATCGTGTCCCGAAAGTGGACCCTCCAGTTGTCCTTCGGTTCGACGTTGCCCAAGGCCGCGGCGACACCGCCCTCGGCCATCACGGTGTGCGCTTTGCCAAGCAGCGACTTGCACACCAGCCCCACGCTCAGGCCCATCGACGAAGCCTCGATGGCCGCGCGCAGACCCGCTCCCCCTGCCCCAATGATGATCACATCGTGTTCGTGCGTCTCGTAATTCCCGGCCATCAGAGGATCCTCACGTCCTGGATGACGCCCATCGCCACCAGGCGCACGTAGACGTCGGCGCCGGCCACCGCAAAAAGGCTGGACCAGGCAAAGAGCATATGGTTCTGGTTGAGGCGCGACACACCGCGCCAAAGCGTGTGACGGAGTTGGCCGAATGCGGCGGTGGAATAGCTATCGACGCTGCCACCGACGAGATGACGCAGTGAGTGACAGGAGAAGGTGTAGCCCGACAGAAGCGTGGTGTTGAGCGCCAGCACCAAGGTTCCTACGCCGACGCCGAACGTGGTGTCGTCGCTGCCGGGGACGGGAAACCAAAGGGCCTTGTAGACATCGTGCCAAAGGATGACGAGGAACAAGAGCGCGACATAGAGCGCGAAGCGATGAAGGTTCTGAAAGATGAAGAGCTTCGTTTCGCCGTTGTACCGGTGGCGATTGCGCTCGCCGACCGCGCATGCGGGCGGGTCCATGGCGAAGGCGCGGTAGTAGGCCTTGCGGTAGTAGTAGCAGGTGAGTCGAAAGCCTGCGGGGCCCGGCAAAATGAGCATGGCCGGCGACAAAAACGGGATTCCCCAGCCCGAGGTGGGAATGAGCGGCGAGTAAAACGGCGAGAGGTAGGGGCCGACTTGGTAGTAGTCGTTTTCGAAGGCGCGAAACGTCGCGTACACAATGAAGCCTGTAAGGATGACGAAGGTCGTCGCCGGCCCGACCCACCAGTTATCCTTCCGCAACGTCGCCCCGAGATTGAGCACCGGCAGATGCACGGCCTTGTTCGCCATGGACAACCTCTCTTCCCCTCTCCCTGAAACTCCCCCGGGGGGGAGCGTGACGGTATCCCGCGCAACCGAAGAAGGCCGGCTTGCCGCCGCCGACGCTCAGACCGGAGGTCGGCGGCTTGCCGCCGCCGACGTTCAACGTCGGGGACCCTATCACAAATCGCTGCTCCTCTCCCCATTTGCGCAGGTCGTCGCGCTTGCACTGCTCGGGATTCTCTTCGGGGCCATTTGGCCAAATCTCGGCGCATCCCTGAAGCCGCTGGGCGATGCCTTCATCCGTGCGATCAAGATGGTCATCTCGCCGCTGGTGTTCTGCGTCGTGGTCACCGGCATCGCGAAGGCGGGCGATCTGAAATCGGTGGGGCGCATCGGGCTGAAGGCCCTCGTCTACTTCGAGGTGGTCACGTCGGTGGCGCTCCTTCTCGGCCTGGTGATGGCCAACGTCACGCGCCCCGGTTCGGGTTTGCACATCGACCCGGCGACGCTCGATTCCGCTGCGGTCGCAAAAAAGACAGCAGGGGCTGCGTTGCCCGGCGTTGGCGGCTTTCTGCTGCACGTGATCCCGGAGAGCGTGTTCGCGGCCTTCGCCGAGAACCAACTGCTGCAAGTGTTGCTCTTTGCGGTGATCTTCGGATGTGCGTTGGTGCACGTGGGCCAGGACAAGGCTCCGCTCGTGCTGTCGTTCGTCGAACAGGCCGGCGAGGTGATCTTCCGCATCGTCGGCTACGTGATGCGCCTGGCACCCATCGCGGTCTTCGGCTCGATGGCGTACCTGATTGGTCAGTATGGCCTCTCGTCACTGGCCATGTACGCCAAGCTGATCGCCGCCTGTTACGCGGCCGCGGGACTCTTTTGTGGGGTGCTCGCGATCATTTTGCGCACCTTCGCGGGCGTGAGCCTGTGGCGCTTTTTGAAGTACACGCGCGCGGAGTTCATGCTGGCCATCGGCACGGCCTCGAGCGAATCGGTCATGCCGCGCATGATGGACAAACTTCGCGCGTGCGGCTGCCATCCCGCGGCCGTCGGGCTGGTGCTGCCCACGGGGTATTCGTTCAACCTGGATGGTGCCTCGATTTACTTGTCGCTGGCCACGTTGTTCATGGCTCAAGCGGTGGGAGTCCAGCTGAGCCTTGGGCAACAGCTCACGGTGCTCTTCGTCTTGATGCTCACGTCGAAGGGCATGGCCGGCATCCCCGGTTCTGCTTTCCTCGCTTTGTCGGCGACCGCGTCCGCCGTGGGGGTCATTCCCGTGGGTGCGGTGGCGTTGATGCTAGGCGCCGACCGCATCATGGACACGATGCGCGTCGTGACGAACCTGCTCGGCAACTGCGTCGCCACGTTCGTGGTCGCACGCTGGGAGAACTCCCTCGACCTCGAAACCGCGCGCCGCGAGCTCGGCTAGGAGAAGTTGGACAGGAAGACGGGAAGACGGGAAGTTTTTTTGAAGGTTTGAGCTCTGTTCAAAAGGTGGAAACGGCCTCGAATCACAAAAAAAATCTTCCCGTCTTCCCGTCTTCCTGTGAATTCTCGCTTCTAGAGTTCCCGCGCAGCGAACGTGTCGCAGGACTCGATCTTGCCGGTCGTGTAGCCCTGTTTGAACCAGCGCACGCGTTGTTGCGAAGAGCCGTGGGTCCAGCGTTCGGGGCTCACGGTGCCGCTCGACATCTTTTGAAGGCGGTCGTCGCCGATGGCGGTGGCCGCGCCGATCGCGGATTCGACGTCGCCCGATTCGAGCAAGTTTCGTTGCGCGGTGGAATGTGCCCAGATGCCTGCGTAGCAATCGGCTTGCAGCTCGAGGCGCACGGAGGCGCTCGTGGGACCGGTCTTCGAGGCGCCGCGACCCATACGCTCCTCGGTGCCGAGCAGGTTCTGCACGTGATGGCCGATCTCGTGGGCAATCACGTAGGCCTGCGCGAACTGCCCGCGTGCCCCGAGGCGGCCGGAGAGCTCCTGGTAGAAGCCCAAGTCGATGTACACGCGTTGGTCCGGCGGGCAGTAAAACGGCCCCGTGGCCGACTCGCCGTAGCCGCATCCCGTCGCGGTGCGATTGGTGAAGAGCACCAGCTTGGCGCGTTGGTAGCGTTCCTTGCGCTCCGCGAACTCCTTCGTCCACGTATCTTGCGCGTCGTCGAGGACGAACGACACGAAGTGCACGAGCTCCTTCTGCGGATCGCCCTGGGCGGCGGCGGGCGCGCGATCGCTGTGGACGGCGCGGCTGCCTCCACCGCCCACGAGTCCGAGCTGCGTCACCACGTAGTAGCCACCGATGCCCAGCAAAATGAGCCAGCCGATGGGGCTTCGAAGAAGCGGACCGAGAAGCGGCAGCAGCCCGAGCAAGCCCGGACCTCGCATGCCTCCTCCTCCTCCGCCACCCCCGTCGTCGTCTCCGCGCCGATCGATGACGTCCCGACTCTCGTGATCTTCGTCCCAGCGCATGGTGCCGTAAGGATGCAAGCAAGCGGCCGCCGTGTCCAACGTCTGCTATGACCCGCTGCGCTTTGACCTTCTCCCAGCGCAGCGCCTTCGATCCACGCCCCAACACGCTCACGCTCGCGCTCGACCGCGCGCGCGGCGAAGGGCGAACCATTCTCGACCTCACGGTTGCCAACCCCACGAGTGCGGGCATCCCCTACGACGACGCGGCCATCCTCGCTGCGCTCTCCGACGCGCGCGCCCTGCTTTACGAGCCCCACGCCTTCGGGTTGCCCCGCGCACGGGAAACGGTCGCGCGCGATGTTTCGGCATGGGCCGGCGTGGAGGTCGACCCGGCCCAGGTCGTTCTTACCGCCAGCACGAGCGAGGCGTATGCCTTTTTGCTCAAGGTGCTCTGCGATCCCGGCGACGACGTGCTCGTTCCGCAGCCGAGCTACCCGCTGTTCGAGCACCTGGCCGCGTTCGAGTCGGTGCGGCTCACGCCCTACCCTTTGGCCTACGACGGCGCCTGGCACATCGACTTCGACGGATTGCGCCGCGCGATCGGTCCGCGCACGCGCGCCGTGCTCGTGGTGAGTCCGAACAACCCCACGGGATCGTTCTTGAAGCGCACCGAGCTCGCCGCGCTGGCGGCGCTGGGGCTCCCCATCGTCTCCGACGAAGTGTTCGCCACGTACGTGCTCGACGACGATGCCACACGCGTGCGCTCCGTGTTGGAGACGAAGGACGCCCTGGTCTTTTCCTTGGGCGGACTCTCCAAGCTCGCCGCGCTGCCGCAGATGAAGGCCGCCTGGACGGTGGTCTCGGGCCCGTTGCAGCACGAAGCCCTCGCCCGGCTCGAGCTCATCGCCGACACCTTTCTCTCGGTAGGAACGCCGGTGCAACATGCCCTGCCGACGCTCCTCGCCACGCGCGCCCGCGCCCACGACTCGATTTTGCACCGTACACGGCGAAACCTGGCCGCGCTGCGCGCATCGCTCACGCAAGCGGCATCGCCCGCGACGTTGCTGCGCGTCGAGGGCGGTTGGTACGCGACCTTGAGGTTGCCGCGCACCCGCAGCGAGGAAACGTGGGTGCTCGAGCTTCTCGAGCACGACAACGTCTACGTGCACCCCGGCGCCTTCTTCGAGTTCCCGGGCGAAGCCTTCATCGTGCTGAGCCTCCTCACGCCCGAGCCCACCTTCGCCGAGGGCATCGCGCGCATCATTGCGCGCGTATCACAGGCATGACGCGTCGGAAGTCACCGCGTTCGCCCATCTCCGGCGTCGCTCACAAAATCGCGAACGGATCCCGATCGCGCTCGCTCCGATCCACGACGATCTCCGAGGCCCGGAGTCGCTGAGCGAGCGCTTCGAGCGCCACGCGCTCGCTGTTCGAATGGAGCGCGCACACCACGGTCATCCCCGCGGCAGCGGCAGCCAGCGCATCGTGGTGACGAAGCTCGCCCGTGAGGAACACGTCCGCTCCCGCAGCCAAAGCATCGCGGTAGAGATCCCCGCACGAGCCCGCGCACACCGCCACGCGACGCGCTTCCCCCGCCGTCGGCCCCGCAACCAGCGCGTGGGAAACGCCGAGCCCCGCCTTGATGCGCGCGATCAGCGCCGCTCGCGCGATGGGCTCCACATCGCCGACGCGTCCCATGCCAAACCCCGCGGGCAACGGCTCGCCACCCTTCGGCGGCTGCGCCCGCAACGGACCGCGCGTGACGAGGCCCACCACGTCGCCGAGCACGTCGTTCGTTCCGCCCGGCGCGACGTCGAGCGCCGTGTGCGGGCTGAAAATGGCCATGCCATCGCGAATCGCCGAAAACACGAGCCCTGGCGAAGTCACCCGCTTGAGCGGCTGAAATATCGGCGGATGGTACGCCACGATCAGCTCCGCGCCGCGCGCACGCGCCTCCTCCGCCACCGCCTCCGTGCAATCGATGGCCAGAAGCACACGCGTCACCGCCGCGGCGGGATCGCCAACGAGAAGCCCCACGTTGTCCCAAGGCTCGGCAAAGCGAGTCGGGGCGATCCCTTCGAGAACAGCGACCACATCGCGCACGCGCATGCGCGCGAGCCTATCGATGCAGAGGCTTGAGGGCAATCACGGCGCCGAAGCCCTCGGAGCGCCCAATCAGCTCTTCGGCGGCCCGCGGCGCCACCCGGCACCACGTGAGGAAGCCATCGACGGCCGCGGGATCGGCATCGCGCATGGCGCGGAAGTCCTCCCAACCATTGCGACTCAGCATGAAGCTGCCAAGTGGCTCGTACGGATTGGCGACAGCCCACCGAACCAGCATGCGCACGTGATCAGGCTGCTCGTCCTCCCAACGAATCAAGCGCGCGGCGCTGTCGGGATGATCGCTTTTCCAATCGCGGAGCATCTTCGCCGGGAACGGATAGCGCTCCCGCCATTCCGCCGCCGTCTCGGTCAGCGGCATGGGGTACTTCTGATCCTCCTCCATTTGCTTTTGTATCGGCGTGGCGACGATGGGTGGCGGATTCCGATCGCCGTAACCGGCCGGTAGCTTGAATTGCACACTGGTGGTTTCGGCCGATGTCAGCTCCGTTTGAGCCGTCTGGGGCGGGGGTGAAGACGATGCGCACGCAACGGCGCCCAAGGCGACGGCGGCCACGGCGAGCACGTTGGCGGGGATGCGAACGACATTCGAGGTTGCCATGGAGGGGCCTCCTGCCGCCGACATCCGTGCATTGCTCGCGCCAATCCGCTCGAGCTGCCCGAATTCCCGCCACGCGGAAAACGGACGCCCCCAGGACCCGTGGCTTCGACCTCCATCGATTCGATGTGTGGCATGTGGCGCGCGTGCCGCGTTACGTTTATGTTCCGCGCAATGGACCGCCCAGTTCGTAGGGGAACCGTCCCCATCGGGTATTTCGCGGCGCTGGTTCGCTTCTTCCGCGACTCGAAGGCGTCCAAGCTTGGCAAGCTATTCGTCGTCCTCACGGTGGCCTACATCGTGTGGCCGCTCGATTTCGTGCCGGACGTGGCGCCCGTCGTCGGTTGGTTGGACGATGCGGGGTTTGCGACGGTGGCGCTCGCCTATCTCGCGCGGGTGGCCGCCCGCTATCGACACGAATCGCTTCAATCCCCTGAAGTTACTCCCGCCCCAGGAACCCTACCGTCGTGATCATCATTCTCAAGCCGGACGTCGCCCCCGACGGACCGGAGGTTCAAGCTCTCGTCACCCAAGCATCCCGTTATCCAAATATCGCCACCAAGGTTCATTCCTACCGGGGCGAAAACCACCTATTGACCGAGGTGCACCTGATTGGTGAGACCAAGGTCGTCCCCGCGGAGCCTTTTGCCGAACAGGCCTACGTCGTTCGCGTGGTGCGCGTTTCGGAGAAGTACCGCGTTCTGGGCCGCCACAATGGTCAGGTGGAAGCCGTCGGCTTCGAATACCGCGGCATTCGTTTCGGGCAAGATACGCTCAACGTCTTTCCGGGCCTCTGCGCCGTCGACAATCGTGAAAACGTCGAGGCCACCTTCAAAGCGATTGGCGCGGCCGGGGTAAAGACGGCACGCATGGGCGCATACAAGCCGCGCACCAGTCCGTACGATTTCCAAGGGCATGGCAAAGACTGCCTGCCGTTCGTCTTCGAGCTTGCCGGGAAATATGGAATCGAAGTCGTTGCGATGGAAATCACGCGCGAGCAACATTTGGACGAGATCCGCGAGGCGCTGCGCCAAGTCGGGAATCCGACCGGCGTCATGCTTCAGATTGGAACGCGCAATGCCCAGAACTTCGAGCTGCTGAAGGTGGTTGGTCAGCAGAAAGAGTTCCCCGTGCTGTTCAAGCGTGGCATGGGCATTACGCTGGAA
>Ga0307507_10009647_pt1 | contig 12764 bp, 15 predicted proteins | sample 7_EM_MG_FD_207223 | JGI IMG/M metagenome (GOLD analysis project Ga0307507, IMG submission 207223) | Populus trichocarpa ectomycorrhiza microbial communities from riparian zone in the Pacific Northwest, United States - 7_EM | ecosystem: Host-associated > Plants > Roots > Unclassified | place... | reverse complement strand
CAATCTTACCAGAAGTTACCAGACTATTATATACAAGGAGAACACATTCTTGTTGACATTCCAGGATCCACTTGATCCATTCCATACCACGCATTCCCATTGTATAGTCCATTCCATACCAAGCATTCCGGTCATTGGCATGTGGTTATCAAGAAGTCCTAACAATCCTCCGCCACATTACAACGGAAAACTCTCCATCTATAGTATAACTCTCTACATCCATTTAGGCCCGAGCGTGCCCACACATGTCATTAATTTAATGCTTCCTGTTACCTGCCATACTTGATACAACTTGGACGTTCAACTACCAAGATAATATGCCATAACATGTTGAGTGCTCACTGTTGGATATATTGGCTGCTCACGACATACATATTTTCCCATTCCCGCCGCACACGAAACCCCACCGCGATTACCTCTCACATATTACTCTTCAGGCACTGTTTCACTACTATTAGGTTCATACTCGCTCAAACATCGACCCTGCATATCTAGTGCGACAACACCAAGCACCGACTCACCTACAATGAAACACGAACGCTTCTGATGCCGAACGACAACCATACCCTCGGCTCACTGGTCAACTACAACCTCGGGCCTTCGGTTCTCATCTCAGAAGCTATTGCGAATAACCAGTGGAATTACATTCAAGTAGATGAATCTCATGTGATATTTGGCATGCACAGGAAGCATGTTGAAAGGGAAGGTTTCCTAAGAAGGAGGATATAAGAGAGCTAGTTCTTCCACTTGTTCATTTGATATCCATCGGTTCATCGCACATTCGTTTCCTCTCTCTCTACTCTGATACCAAATTTTCCTCGCAGAATTTCATTGTTATCTTTTGTTTAGTTACATCTTTCAGTATTCTGGTTCGTGCCAATAAAAGTTTGTCATCCGGAAATCCGAAATTGCATCCACTGCGCGAGCCCAGCCTGTTGTTTAAAACTCACTAGCAAGTTTCAAACTATACCTAACTGTTGAATAGGTAGTGCCTTTCCTATGGGGAAGCCGAAAGTAGTGAGGGCCACGATCATGCTGGAGCATAAACTTTTGGTGTGATCGAGCATGGGCCAAATTTTCTGCTCCAATATGGTTGTGGCCATAACTAGCTGAAAGCTTAAAGCTGTAGGGAAATTTCAGCCTCTGTACTGCCTTAAGTAAACACTCACGATCCCTACATACTCAATTAGTCTTATTATTAGACTGCAGAGCGAACTGCACATTAGGGAAAACTGATCAAGAAAATCAAAGAAGATTATGATCAATAGAGTCAAGTCAGAACCAAGGAACCACCCCAAATTCCCGATCCCTTACAGTACCCCATTCCGAAGCAGCTATGTCTGGCCTTGTGCTAGCAGGTGCCATCCCTGGTATCGTTCTTGCCACTTATGAGGTATTCAAGCACGTTGATGGCAGTGATAGTACATCCACTTTTGAATGAGGCAAAACAAAATGGCGACGGCGGAGCAAATTGAAACTCTAAGGGTTTATGCCACGGAAAAGACTTTGATTTCCAATAAACAACTTGGAATGGTGAAACTCGCCCTTATTCACTTACACACTCTCATATTCATTTTCAGCTGCAGCACGACGAAGTAGCAATAAAGACAGGACTATTTATAAAGACTGCGTAGTTGCCCTCCCATCATTTAATCAACTCTAGTTTATTGCTGCACCTTGCATAGAGGATCTCTACACCAAGTCATCCTGACACTTTTGGAATGGCTGAGTATATCTGCAGGCTTCCAAGTGACCAAGTACGATTGCAATTCTAGCTAGTGCCCAGCCTAACCGTACCGCACCTTCCATTCTGGTAGCATTCCACGTATGTCTCCATTCTGAATGTCCACTTATACTCTTGCCTGAATGCGTGTCCAACAATTTTATTCATACTAGACAAATTACGAAGGCTGCCACTCTTCCAGGCATATGTATAACCCGACCGCATTATGATCCCGAGATAGGCAATCCCAATTCCATAGTTCTATAGCGGATTTGAAAAGTTCAACCTGAGCAATCTGTACAAGATTCACCCCTGATATAATGCCCGAACACCCGACCAAAAAGGTGCGATCTCTAAAATAATGTTGGAATTATTGGATGCTGTTCAACATACTCGACCTATCCAGCATGCACACAGCCCCACAGATACACACACGCCCGACCCGTTAACGTTCAGACAAAGAAGTTCACGGCATATGCGATACGAACAGATACACTCTTCGGGAGCAAGTTCTTTGATGCTACTCGGCATGTTGAGCATAGGCGCAGCCTATGCTTTTATCGTTCGACAAACCACCGGATATGCGCTTTGGATCGGTGAAGGAAAGGTCGGATCCGAGTAGGCTACCGAGCTTGAAGAGTTTTCTTTGTGTCGATTGTTCTTTTCTTTGTCAGCATGATTGTTCTCTGCGTGGAAGGAAAGGAGGCATGCGTGGAAGAAGGGACATGCATGGAAGAGAATAGATCTCTGCCACGACTGATGGAAGGATGGGAAAAGGAGCCTGGAAGGCTTCGTTGTCGTTATATATGTTCCTTTCTTTGCCGTCAGTTAGATAGAAAGTGGCGTGGTACGTCATTGCTGAGGGGGCGAGTTGGGAGTGTGGGTGTGAGTCGCAATCAATGAGAAGTTTTCCTATCTTTTAGTTGGGCGTTGGTGATCGAACTCTTTATTGTAGCTTTGATCATGGCTTTTTTTTTTTGTGAGCCAGTTGCTCCACCATTGCACCAGTATTTTGCGCATTTTGTATCGTCGAGCCTATGGTTTATTAATGGCGGGTTGGAACAACCCAATGCCAATTGGGAAAGCCCATCGGATAGCGCTGGGAGCACGGGTTCGGCTGCAGGGAATGGCGGAAAAAGGTATATCCGATTTCGGGGACAGTGCGGGGTCATAGCTCAAAAGCTATAGGTCCGTGGACCCCCTAGACATATCCCACAGCAGAATCCCGTGCCTACGACATCACTATCCTCTCTACACCTCGCGGTTATTAGTCCCTATACCACGCGTTCTTTAGTTCCTTACATCTCGCGTTCTTCATGCCCACCCACCCCCCCTCACATACGTCCTAATGCGCCCTCATTGCCATTGGGGATACTTCGGCGGTAACGATCTCCCAAGGCAAGGGCAGCGGTCACCTCACCAATTCCTCCTCAGTGGATCAAGCGGACCTAGATGCGAGCGAACAGCGCGCTTCTGTATTTCCTTTATCGTTATCAGTTTTACTTTTCTTTCTAAGCTTATTTCTTCTTGTTTAATATATTTCAAATGAATGGGTTCTGGCTTCGGGAAATTGGTTTTTACTAAATAATAATATTGCACCATCGAGGGCTGTCCTGTCTCGTTTTCTTCTTCCAAACTCCAAAATTACTATCAAGTAGTATTTGAAATGTTTGGGATGCAGAACCGTCTGCTTGAAGAGTGCTTGGAGAACCATATTGTGGTCGGGAATTACTCATTATGAAAAGGAGGGAGAAGAAGATAACGCAATGGTGGAAGAGTAGGATGGGAAGGATGAGTAATTTATTTGAATTTTGTGCGCAAATCTAGCGGTTATGGAAACGGTATCCTGGCCATCACCCGACCTGGTACTGTGTCAGGAGAACCGATATCCAAAATCTTCCCCAGCATTCATAGGTCCGGCCAAACCACAGGGGGGAGGTCCCTCTATCCGGAGAGGGCGCGAGTCATGCTTCACCAAGCTATAACGATTCGTCTGGAGGTCTATGATGTCAACATAGGCTAATGCTGGAGGCCTAAGCGCTATCACCGTAGCCCCACACTGTCCACCCAGTCCTCCCCTTCCCTGATTCAGCGCCCCCTCGCATCCCAAAAGACGGACTATGTGCCGTAGTCTGTCTCGTGATGGCGTGAAGACAAACGGACTGGACAGCTGAGAACACTACTCATAACAAGTTTTGATCCTCTATGAGGAAGCGAAGGAAACATGATTACCTATAGAGACATGATAAAAGAGAGTGAAGGCGTGAACGAGGAAAGACTGATGATTGAATATGACAACGAGGAAAAGATCCTGCTCTATCGTATGAAAACTGTACTCCAAGAAAATAACTAGAAACCTTTTTCCTCAGCATGATACAGACTACTGGTAGTCGGTAACAGGAGTGCCCCAGATGTTATTGGCGAAACGAGAAGAAACAGGAACTAATGCAGGATAGCAGAGAAACCAAACATGGATCAACGGCTCCGGTCACAGGTTTCAACAGCCTTCACACCGCCGAATGGCCAACCCCCCAAACAGTAGGTTCAGTGAGACCGGCAGCAAAAAATATCTAAGGACAGCTTTTTAAGTTCCCATGGCGGTAGCCGAGCTCTCGCTGTCGGTACAACAGTTGAACGCTCGAGCCCGAATAGGGCTCGGCCAAGCAAAAGTATAATCATAATCCTCGTTCACACATCTTCCTCAAACCAGCCAGACAAAACATGCGCATATAACGCCCCCGGAGGGGGAGCCTGGAGGGGGCACGAGTGCCAAGTAGGGACTAACCGACAGAACCCGCCAATAAAGGGGGTACTTTTCCGTTGAACATTTTCCACACCAAGCCTAATAACCCGATCTACCGCCTGATTCTGCCGAGCAGTACTTGGCACTCGCTCCCCCTCTAGGCTCCTCCCCCCTCCGGGAGCGTTATGAGCCATAAGGGAAACGACTCGATTGTTCCGTCGATTCTCACCCCGCCGATCCCCCCCATGAATGCCCCATTTGTCTGCGTACATACTTCAGTAATAAAAATAAAGGAAAGACATACAGCCCTCTCCATCAATCATTCAAACTCCGGAACAAATGAAGTAGCTAGAAGCATTCTCTAATCTTCACGGCCAACCCCAACACTCTACGCTCTCTATAGCCCTCCCCTCTATCTTTGTCTGCCAAGCTGATCACCGCCCACCCCCCCCGTCGACTCTAAAATTTCTTAATCGGGAGGCGAAAGAGTCCAAGGAAGAGAAAGGGAACTTCCTTCCTCCCCCCCTTGTTATATTAAAAAATTAACTATGACGTGATATTTAACTCACGCACGTCTTTGCCAAGAATATCTCCGCCAGCCGAGATTGTGCTGGAGTCCTCACCAAATATTCGGCTCAAAGAGGAGTTCTTGGCAAAGACGAGTGAGTAATTTTACTCCAACTAGTAAGGCGCTACGATAGGCTGCCATGGGAATGAAGTCGGGAGCCCTGTTGGTGCATGTATCATAGTTAGAGTATAACTGTCTGCCAAGACCGAATCCAGCGAATAGCATTGAAATTGTTTTCTAACAACGATTCCTCAGACCGAGTGATATTTTATGAGCACCGCTCCATCTCCATTCATGGGCCAGCAAGAACCCCAGCCATCCAAAGTAAGGCCATTATAAATCTGCCCACTGGGGTATCATTTTTGGAGAATTGACTCCCCTCCCAATTTTTCGAAGCCAAAACCCATGTATTACAGATACCTTAACGGGGGAAGAAATTATTTAGAGAGAAATATCAAATGACTAACCCCAACGAAAATACATGACTATATCCTCCGCTTGGTTATCTGTCCGTCGGTTCCACAGTCGGAGACGTTGGTGAGGTTACCGTTGCCCCTACCTCGGGAGATCGCTACCGCCGGTGTATCCTTGATGGCAATGGGGGCGTATTGGGATGAGTGCGGGGTGGGTGGGTGGGTGGGAAGTAAAGAACGCGAGGTGCAGGAAGCACGGTGATCTCGTTGTCGAAGGAGTTCGGAGGTGCTATATGTATGGGGGTCCACGGACCCGGAGTTTGTGAGCTATGACCTTGCAGTGGCCCGGCAACCGGGGATACCTTTTTCCACCATCGGAGATCTCAACAGAAACCACAGTCTGAACTACAAATAGGCTTAGTAGGGCATGTTAACCAAATTACGAATACCAGTTAATGAGATTCAATGGCTCATCTTCAATAAGCTATACCGCGTCTGGAAAACGCTAATCCCTCTCGGGGTGTTTTGTCTCTGATCGGGGGGATCCGTGGCCGCTGGGCGATGGTGGATTTAACGAGAATTTACGGTACTATATTCGGCTGTCTTGAGAACCGTCCGAAAATGCGATGCGCATTGTGCTTTGTCTTGGTGGAAAATTCCGCCATCGTGTGGAAGGGTTCGATTTTTGGGAATATTAAGAGGAACTTTGCTACATTAATGTCATGTTTTGAGATTGGCGCCATGTTCATTCTCACAGATTCTTAACCGCCTAGCGGTGTTACTCTGGATGGGGAAGAAGTAGCGAATTGGGTATGAGGGCGGCGAATTTGGCATGGTAACTACTAGATTGACCTCACCTCTTGCGAGCTCAACATCGCTTGCTAGTAGGGTGTGCGAGACTTTGCCGCTCCGCTTCCATATTAATTTTTAGGTTTGGCACTTTTGACAGCGATTGTTGTATCTGCGCTACTGCAAGAGAACAGCAACTCAATTTTTTTGCCAGATGGTTTCTTGGCCCTCGGTATAGAACCAATTGCACACCCTTCCGCAGAATAAGAATACCAGACAAAAAAGTAAAACACACCCTAGTCTGATGAATATCAAAATAAAGCAAATGAAAGAAAACTATAGACACAACTAATTATCATTTTCCTCCCCTATAGTAGCACGCACAACAGAAAATTCTCCCTTGCTTTAGCGACCAAAATGTCGCGGATATCAGTTGCGGAGGAAAGACTAGGCCGCGGAGCGGGCGGGATTCGTGGGCTCGGATCCAGCCGAGTGAGAGTAGAAGTGTAGAGTAGGAATAGAAGAGGTCGAGTGGAATTGACTTGGTCATAAATTATCTAGATATAGAGAAAGCCTCTTAGCACCAAGCCAGATAGTTTTACCGTATCCTAAAGTTTCCTTCCCCGCAAAGGGCCCTCCTGGTCGCCCTGAATTGGGTTGACTATACTAGATATAAATCTTTCCTGGCGCCAAGTAGTTTTAATATCCGGATATTTTATGAATTGGTGAGTAATGACACCACAATTTACCCCGTCCATACCACTTTTGCCCAACACGACAAGGATCCCTGCCCGCACCGTGCTACCCCATACCGTAAGAACTCGAATAAACGATCCTTGTGCTACTATAGGTAGTCCGAAATTTCCTCCTCTAGAAAAGGTGCGAAAAGCTCACCAAAAATCTACCCCCCCAAGACAAAAAAAAAGAGAAAAACCACCAGACCTTACTAAGAGAGGTAACTCCAACGACCTAGCACAATGATCGTTTATTCGAGTTCTTACGGTAGTCAGTTGTGTGCTGCGCCCAAGAAAACTGGTTAAGGAAATAACAAATCCTGCCAAGAAAATAACGAGATCTGGGAAATATCCTTCGCCATTAAATCTATCTATAGTAAATAAGAACCGCAAAGAGAGAAACAATTGAAAACTTGAAATCAGAACCTCTAATACAAAGCGTGACCATTCTCCCTTCCCATATGTCCTAGCATTCATTTTCCACAGTCGGAGGCTTTGGTGGAGGTGGATTGCTGCCCTTGTCGCTCGAGATCGTTGGCACCGGTATGTGCCGGCTGACAATGGGGGCGCATTGAGTTGAGACCAGGGCGGTGGGAACAAAAAGACGCGAGCTGTAGGGAGGTTTGAGGATCTGGTGTTTTGAAAAGATCTCGTGTTTTGTGGATAGGAAAACGCGTTTGGTGGAGTTGGGAGTTGGAAGGTATTGTGGGTAGCTCACAGACCGAACAGGGTGGAGCTATGACCCTGAGCTTCGTGTGTGGTCGGTTATACCTTTTCCGTGATCCTCCGAGACAGTCCTGCCCTATTCCGGCCATCCCATCTGTCCTTTGCCCAATTAGCAATGGGTTGTTCCAACCCACCATTAATTACTAAGGGTTCCAAACTGAGACCAGTTCCACCTCTTTTCTTGTGCGCGCTGACGGGCTAAGGGATATCCAATGATCGGGAACCGAGACCCTAGGGTATTGGCTTACCCTTGTTGGACATGCGATGGTGGTCGGCAGGGTGGAAACCTAGCTATCCTGGGTTGCTACATAAAAAATTCCCACGAGAAAGGTTGAACGGTTGTAGCAGGATGGTTCGGCTAAACAATGTTAGTAATGTTCAAGTAATCAAAAACGTGAATGTCGCATATTTTCGTGAACAGATGTACAGTGAGGACGATTGTGTTTACCCTAATATTCCCACCGTGGATCTCGTTCTAATTGTACGTAGTCGTCGTCGTATTGCTGGTATTGTACGCGTTGCTGATATTATCGACATTGGTGCAATTGGAACCGTAGGTGGAACTGTTTTGGGAGTACTTGTTACTAGTAGCGTAGTGGCTGGATACAGGGGGATCTGTCTGTGGGTTGGTAGTTGGGGGATCTCGGCATGGGGTGGCAGGTGGTGAATCTGCCGGCAAAGCTTTATGAGAACCCGGTGAAGAACGGCGAAAAAACTAAGAATATATTAGTATAATTAATGAGAACAGGTGGGAGTAGACGAGCCTTGATAAAGCGTGAGGGCAATAAAGAGGACGTCGGAGGACTGCGTCGCTGATATCGGTAAGCCAAAACTGCTACAAGTAGAGAAAGAGCAGCGAAAACAACTCCGAGTATAATTGGTAGGGCATCGTTATTGCTACCATTCCCTCCGGTGGTCTCCGTTTGATTGCGCTTGTTGAATTGCGATTGTAGGCTTTTGGTGGGATATAATGAGCCGGGGGGCATGAGGGCATGAGGGCTTAAAACAATGCAACTTGAGAGATTTAGCGATATTGTGCTTTGGGGGTGGGGAAGGCAATATGTACTGGTAGGGTGAGGGATTCCACAGAGTTGATTGTTCGAGAGCAGTTTTGCGGGGCGATGGGGGGGATTTATTCAAGCCAGCGGTGGTGCCAGGAGAAGTGGGATGAGAAGAATATAAGTAGTGGTCAGTGACGGCGCCTGTAGAAGCTAAGGGTGCGGAACCGGGCTAGGTCACTCACGGGGTGCCAACCCATAGCAAATGCTCCGCAGGGAGGTGCTTAAAAAAACGGTTATGCAGGTTTTTTGAGTCGAAAACTTGGGTTCGTGTAACGGCTCTTTGCCTGCAAAACTGACGGAACGACCAGAAACTCAGTAACCGACAAACGCCTTTTTATCCCCAAGGCTGAGTGGCTCTGACGAGCCTCTAATTCCATCTGTTGAGTGAGTATCGACTGAGAAAGGAGGCCTAAATGTATGTTTTATCGTTTCCGGAATGGAGTAGTCTGGGGGAGAGTGGAGTCTACCATTGTGGAAGCAAGGCAGCATTGTGTTCAATAAAGTCAAACTGCCGCCCATGCCGGAGACTTGAACCGATCAAGTATTTCCTCTGATTGCAGCCCGCTGTAAAAAAATCGGAAAATGACCATTGAGGTTTATTCAATTGGAGCCTTTAATGTACTAAAACCAATTAAGAATGGGCAAATTTGTTTCTGACAATTGAATCCTACATTCTAGGATATTTTATTCCCGCATGGTGGTGGAGCCGCGGCAAGAGGGTAACCGGGCACTACTCGAACCGAGAAGAAGTCCTGAAACAACGGGCGCAACCACAACAGTGATGTCTGCTACGATTAAGGCTTCTATATTAGAGTACCTCCCTCTCTTTAGGAGTCCAACGTCCTAGCACAAAGTTCGATTATTCCAGTTCTTACGGTGCGTTGCCGTGGGCTCAGGGCGGGGGCCTTCACAATATCGTTCTTAGCAAAAACATTCTCTCCATCAAGTTTTGCCTAGCTAAGAACAAGCAAATATTGCATACTTTCACCTACGTTTTTATTCCTCAAATAACTCTAAGGGCCTGTTCACCTATAGGCCGTGGTCTAGCAGCTTGTGACTCTGCACACCGTGAAGGAGGGCTAAGCAGTTGGAGGTATGTGGAGGTGTGGAGGTGTGGAGGTGTGGATACAAGTAGATTGTGTTTACCTACAGTAGCCCACCATCTAGCTTCGAGTGGAAATTTCAAATTTACCTCCGAGGCAACATCACATTTTGAGTGTCTAGCAACAAGAACCTAGGGTCGTAGTAATTAGATAAGCTCTTTTGCACCCTCTAGTGGGAGGTGGTGCCAATTGGGATCCCACAATTGTTTTATCACCGAAACTGCAGAATTAGATGATTAGGTAAACGTGCTCTAAAGCGCTCTAAAAAGAATACTGGAAAAAGTCTCTTATGCTCGGGCTATTGTCGACACAATGAAACACTATGCTCTGCATTAAGGCAAGAGCACCGCGGTATGGCAGTCCCTGCGATGGTAAGGTAAATCTATCAAAACCACAACCCCTATAGAAAATAATTTTTGCCGATAGACCAGGGGACCTGGAATCTAGGATCGCTCTCGGGGTATGAAACAACCACATTTTGGATAGCCAGGGCCCGCCTTGATTGGACTTGGGGAGGGCCACGTAAGTGGGCTCGAAAAAGGTGCGCCACCAGTCAAAGGATTCATGCTAGCCGATGACAGTGCTTTCCCTTGTTCAAATGCTCCCTAACTATTTGCTAGATTCAAAAGTATTCGGAAATAGTCGGCAGACCTCGCGCCAAGAGATTCTGACTGCCTGGGAAGGAAATGGCTGAGTGAGGAGCAGAAAAAGAAAGAGGAGTTGAACAGGAAAGATAAAGGGCAGGATAGAGAGAAAAGGATAGAATAATTGAGGCTTGAAATGGCAAGAAGTGGTATGGCAAGAAGTGGTGACATGAACAGATCAATCATCAATTTCAACTCAGATTGGCCCACTTACTGAATTTCCCAATACTTTTGAATCTAGCAAGTAGAAACCTAAGTCCACTCGCACCGCAGTCAATGGTGTCGCCCCAGGAGTAACTTAATTCCAATCGAAATGAGATTGCCCACTCAAAAGACCACCATCATTCATCCCACTCCCCCTCCCCATCCAACTCACTAGTAGAGGCAAAGGTACGGTTCCGTGGAATTTCCAACCCCTCTATGTTCAACCTAGCTGGGGTATTTCCCCGTACGGAAGTCAGAAGAGACAGCATTGCGTCCCTTGGGCACTTCCATGTGGTGGCGAGTGGAGAGCCCTATTGCTCTCGATTAGCCTTTCAGCAGGTTGTCCGCATAGACACTCTCACCTCGATATCGGGACGGGTGCTGTTGCCGTGTTGGTCGTTCAGCGCCCTCAGCGTAATTAGTATAGGGAGAGAGCGGCACTGGAGTTTCTGGGTGCACTCTTTAGTACTCGCGTCTCCGCGCCAAGATCGGCACCCGGTTTGTAATAGCTACCACGAACCTATAAAAGGCATAGTGTTCGTGCTGTTTGAAAGATTGTGGTGGACAGTGCTAGTAACCGATGAAGGACATACCGGTACCAGCCTGGGACAAAAAATGAAAGGAAAACCACTGATTTGAACCAATCCCTACAGTGTGATTTGGGTGGCAGCAAGTTAGGATTTTGGCTTAACATGAGGAGCAAAGTGATGTGAAAGCTGAGGATCTGCATTCCAATCACTTACCCTTCCACCCAGGTACATGAGAATGACTTCACACTTTAAAATTGTTGAAACATACTATGACTGGGCCTAGTGTTTCACGCCCCCACCTGAACTATAGTTTGGAAAACTCTTTTGTACCTTTGACTTGTATATTGGAAACATGGAATGTCAAAGATCGAACAGACTAGCACTAGCTATCAACTATGACACTCAATATGTATCTATATAGTTTAAGAAGGGAGACAGTGGTGGATTCCCTAAATTTCCATTCCATCCTTTCTTTTCCTGTCTCTTATTTTTTCAGACTCTCTCTCTATAAGAGACCCTGGGGCTTTCCCTTCCTTTCATGTTAACATTTGCTCATCTCATCCGCTTCCTTTCGCACTTATTGCCTTCCGTATCATAATTTTAAACCAAGATGCCAACGAATTCATGGCTTCCCACACAAAGCCCCCTAGAACAATTCCAAAAGTCGGATCGAACGGGAACCGACGGAGGCGATTGCAGTAATGGAAATACCTGGCTAGTTCCAGCGGGAGTCGTAATCGCCCTCCTAACTTTACTCGTGGCGGTTATGTCTTACAGACACGAGCGACATTCCTCTTTGTTCCCCTCGCGCTTTGTGAATGCACGTCTACCCCCCACTTACTTTCATTAATCATATTAATATATAGTATTCTTAGTTTTTTCGCAATTTCGTACTGTGGGCTCCCAAAGCTCTGCTCACAGATAACGCAGCTACCATCCCACAGCGCGATCCCCTTGAGGCCAGCCATGTCACTATCCGTAACGAGTCCCCCGAAGCAATTTCTCTCCACAATTATGATGAGGATCCCGTTTCCAGACTTGGCAATGCTCGTCCGGGCACAAGCTCGCCCCAGTGCTCTCAACGGGGCAGTCCGTCGGTCCTAGAGCAGGACGAGGAGGGACGACATTACGTCGTCCCGTCCCTCTTCAAAACTTGCCCCGCAACCCACCGCCAAGGACGGGGGCCCCACCATCCCCTAGGAGAAACGCCACATATTAGTCATCCTGCCATCCCCCGCGGTCCCCGGCAGTCACCCGCAGTCCCCCTATTCCCTAATGTTGACCAATTTTCCAAAGACAAGTAAATGTATTAGGAGAACTTAGCTAAAAGTAACGGAAAGAGAACCCAAGAAAAACCTAAAATAGAATAAGGCCCAAAGAGAATACACATGTGCCCCGGGCCAAACGCATATCTGATTCCACTGTCGGAGGCGGTGCATGGGAAGCCGCTGCCCTTGCCACGGGAGATCGTTACCACCGATGTTTCCCGATGTGGCAATGGGGGCGCAATTCGGATTTGCCAGGGT
>Ga0307507_10009646_pt1 | contig 12764 bp, 3 predicted proteins | sample 7_EM_MG_FD_207223 | JGI IMG/M metagenome (GOLD analysis project Ga0307507, IMG submission 207223) | Populus trichocarpa ectomycorrhiza microbial communities from riparian zone in the Pacific Northwest, United States - 7_EM | ecosystem: Host-associated > Plants > Roots > Unclassified | place... | reverse complement strand
CTTCCCGTTTTTCTTACCTTCTTTCCTTACGCAACGTCTTAACTTTGTTATATAGTTTATTTATGTAATTACGGACCTGCAAAAGGAGCGTGGAAGCTATTGCGTATTAATTGGATCTCTGGCTATTGCGTATACGCTATAAATAGTCTAGAAGTAAAACTTGACTTTAGAGTGTAGATTAGCCTTCTTTTTAGAGTTGCTCCAGTGTCGGAATATTAGTTATGTGACGTGGTCATGAGACCGCGAAGCGAGGCTAGCTAACCTGACCTTGGAGCAACCCCTTACTTCTAGACAACAATAACTACCAACTTCAACACCGCATACGTATCGCAATACAGTGATATTCGTGCACGTTGATAAAGCGAGTATACCGACAAGATCTTACTGCCCCCTAAATATTTTAAAAAACTATATCCTATATTTTTAGATATGGAACTTAATAGAAATAAATTAGAAGTTAATAAATAGGAAATAAAAATTAATAAGCTAATAGAATACAAATATAAGAATAATATATAGATAATTAATATAATAAAAGTAATTTAAATAGGAAAACAATAGTATAAGGATATTATGTTTGCCAAATACAAAATTTAAAATAATTAATTGTACTATTAATAGAAGATAGTAGTTCCGAATTCCAAACCTTTATAATTTAAGATACTTAAATTTATATACAACTCCCCTATAGTAGGGTATCCTGGCTATATAAAGACCTATAAAATTGTCTAATAGGTATACTACTGGCCTATAATGCATAACTATATATAAAAATACGTTTAAGCATGCAGAATATATGTGCGTAGAAAAACCTCTTATATAAAGAAGCAAGGAGTACTTTAACCGCTACTAATTCCAATATAAAGATAGCGCAATATCTTAATTAACTTTATAGTTAACTTGCTTAGTAGTAACAGGTTTACAAATATTATAGTAATAGTTAACCATCTTATAAAAATGCGATATATAATTCCTATGGACTTAATTAATACGATATTAGTAGCTAAATATTTTATTAAGCATGTCTTTAAGCTATACAGACTTCCTAATATAATAATATCTAACTATAAAAGCCAGTTTATTTTAGACTTCTGGCAAGCTCTATATAAACAATTAAGCATTTAAATATAACTCTTAACTGCATTTTATCTAGAGATAGATAGTTAAACTAAAATTATAAATACAATTATAGAATAATACTTATAAATATACTGCTTCTACCCGTAAGATAATTAGGAAAAATAGCTACCTTTAGCTAAGTTTACCGCGAATAATATAATAAATATATTAATAGGCGTAACACTGTTCTATGTAACCTACAGATAAGACCCTTAACTTAGATTTAAACTACAACCTAAAATTAACATAATAGGACCCACGATTAAATAGATCTAGTTAATTAATATATATAACTTTGCTAATTAAATAAAGCAGTTAATAGAACTATTATAAAGTAAATTAATATACGCTTAAATGTTATAAGAATAGCATATAAATAAAGGATAAGCTCCTGTATAGGACTTTAAGGAAGGTAATATAGCTTACCTAAGTATATAAAACCTAAAGACTTAACGGCCCTTAAAGAAACTTAATTGGAAGTTCGCGGGCCTATATTAAATTAAGAAGAAACTAAACCTATATACCTATAAGCTTAAACTACCAACTAAGATAAAAATACACCTAATGTTCTATGTAAGCTTACTATAACCTTTAAGAGATAATCCTATAACTTATAAAATTCCGCCGCTACCTCCTATAATTATTAATAACGGCAATAGTTTATACTTTATTAACTTGATTAATAATATATAATAGAAAATATAATTTAAATAATTTAAACTTCTTATTAAGTGGGAAGGATATAAAACACGAACCTAGGAAACCTATAAATAAATTAAGGCCGACACGCCTTCCTTAGTAAAAGAATTCTATAAAAACCATCCTTCGCGGCCTGCTCTGGCTAGATAGATATAACATAAAGGTAAATAACTACCACCTAATATAAATACACGAAATATAATAGCAGGAAACTCGAAATTAAAAAGAACTTAAAATGTATTACAATATTTGTAAAACGATTACGTGACACGCAAGATGTTAAGGAACTTTAACCGCCAGTCGAAGTTGTCTAATTGGTTAAATTTACCTTGCTAAGAACGCCACCTAACATAAATACACAAAACGCGATAATACGAAGACATAATAAATTATAAGTCTTAACTAAATTGAATTGTTTTAGACCTTTGGCTAAAGGGGGGGGTACTATAATGGGACTACCCCAGTTACAGTAGGAATGTCTTGGTAAAACACTTGACAGATAACTATCTGCAACTGTCTACGATTGTCCACCACAATCCATTAAATTCCACCATATTCCGCCGACTTAATTAAATTCCACTAAATTCTGCCAACTTAATTAAATTCTACCAAATTCCACTAATATAATGGAATTTGGTCAAACCCTGTCAAAACCCGTGTGTATATGTGCGCACGCATCGACTACCAAGACCCCTAAGTATTTAATTATATAATTCTCTCATTATCCTTTTCTCTTCTTTACGCAACGTCTTGTACTTAGCAAGAGCTATATACCCTTAGATTTAGATAGAATTTATATCGTTCCTTTAAATCTTCCCCAAAGCCTCTTCGCGCCCTCATAATATACTAGGATATTGTTAATATAAGTAGTATAAAAAACGTCTAGGTAAGGTTATAGGATATTATTTATAAAGTGTTAGAATAAACTTAGGGCATTTATAAGGCTAAATAGCGTTACTAAGTATTTAAATAGTCTATATCTAGTACGAAATACGGTAAGCTATTTATCTCCTTTTATAATATAAAGGTGGTTAAATGCATAGATAAGGTCAAGTTTTATATAGTAGTAAGCTTTACTTAATTGATTTAATATCTCTTAAATTAATGGGAGCGGGTACTAATTCTTAACAGTAATAGCGTTAAGAGCTTAGTAGTCTATATAGAAGCGCAGACCGCTGCCAGGTTTCTTAACAAAAATTATAGGTACGGCTATAGGTAAAGAGCTTATTTTAATAAATTCTTTACTTAGGTACTCGTCTAAGTACTTTTATAGTACTTTAAGTTTGTTTTAGGATATTTTATATAGGGGTCTAAATCCTAGCTGTTTTCCTTCTTTAAGTATAATCTTATAGTTATATGGTTAGTATTCTGCCAACTTATTAACTTCCTTTTATAAAAATACCTCCAGGTGCTTATAGTGGCATACTAGTACTTTTGTGGTAGGGTTAGTGTGCTTCTTTAGTGCTAAAGCCTTCTTAATATCGGCCATTATAATAGTAAAGATTATATATTCTGGTTTTTTAGTAAGTTATACTAACGGGGTAGCTCCAATTATATAGATATCTAAGGTGTTAAGTAAGCTTAGATTATCCTTAGTTTCTTATACGGTTTCTTATTTGGGTTTAGGTTTAGTATTAAGTATAGAGTTAGTATTAGATTTAGGTTTAGGTTCTTTAAGTATCCTTTTTATAGTAGAATACCAGTTCTTCTAGTACCTTTATATATTAAGCTTGGACTTCTGCTTAGTTTAGGGCGGTATAGCAGTTAGGATTGGTTTATGTGGTTTAGTATAATTTTTAGGTTCTTAGTAGACGTTAGTAGAAATCTTATATCAGTGGAATTTAGTAAAATTCTTAGGTTAGTAAAATTTGGTAGAATTCTTAGGTATAGGGTAGATATTAATAGAAATTTTAGACTAGTAGATCCTGGTAGATTTTTTAGATTTTAGTTTAGGGTCTAAGTAGCGAGTTATAAGGCACTTTTGCTTATAATGGGAGGCAGTAAATAAAAGCTTAAGGTTGTCCTAATTAATAGTTACCTTATATAGCTTTATCTAGGGTTATCTAAGGATTATTAGGTGGCCTAGGGTAGTTATAAAGAGCTTAATTAATTCTTTATAGTTTAGGTATTGTGTTACGGACGCTTTAAGTACAATATTACGACTACTTGGAGAAGAGTCGGAGGAAGCTAGTTAGTTAATACAGGCACGGTCCAGGATAAATCCGGTGGAACTATATAATAAGGAATGGTAAGCGAGTTACATAGTGTTATACGCAGTGTACGGAGTATACGCAGTGTACGTCCACGTATAATACGTATAACACGTACCTTATGTACAAGAGAGGATTTCTTAGGAGTATAGTTGTGTATTTAAAGGACCTTAGTCCCTACTATAGATAGTTCTCTCCTTGTAGTAAATCTTAAAATATAATTAGAGTTAATCTGTTGGGCAACCACTCCACCAGTTATTATTATGTTGTTGTTTTGTTCTTACCTATATACCTAGCCTAATAATAGAACCCACTATAGTTCCTGCTACAAGGTTCCGTTACATATTCACTATTAAGGTTACGGTATTAAACAAAGTCAAATAATATGCCACCAAGAGCAGCACCAGTCACAACGGCGTCGACGGCAGCTATAACCTTAGGGCCAGGTAATACCAGTATGGACAATAGGGATTCTTAAGTAGTTACGCGAGGTCAGTTATAGGAAATGGTTAATCACTTATAAGATAATAGTAGGATACTCAAAGAACGCATTAATGGAATTGGAGTAGTAAAGATCAAGTTACCTTCAATTAAACGATTCTTAGGAGAGAAGTTAAAGCTCAAGGGATTTCTTACGCAAATGCACTTTAAGGTAGTACAGGAAGGAGCGAAGTTAGCAATATTGTTAGATTAAGTAGCCTATGCAGAATTGTTCCTAACGGGGAGGGCACTTAAGTGGTTTAAGCCGTATCTTACGGAAATATAGGCTAATGGCATAACAACTACTAACCAGGACGTAAGGTATATATTTGCCAATTAGAACGGGTTTATAAAGTAACTAACGCAGATATTTAGAGACCTAGAAGCCACAACCATAGCGGAACGAAAGCTTTAGAACTTAGTACAACGTACTTTAGTAATTAAGTATATAACACAGTTTTAAACACTAGCCACTTAGGTTAAGTGGAATAACAGGGCGCTTATAGCATAGTATAAATAGGGACTTAAGGCTAAAGTCCAGGACACAATTATCCTAATAGAAGATGCGGATACTCTAAGAGAGTTAATAGATTAGTTAATAAAGATTAATAATAGAATCTATTAAAGGGAACAAGCTAAGAGAGGGCAAGATAGAGTTCCACAGTTATATAAGGCGCAGAGTACGCAACGACAGATATAGAGTTAAAAACTATAGAATGGCGCAGAGCTAATGGACCTAAGCGGTACCAAAGAAACCTAAAGATAGGAAAAGAAACTATGGAAACCTAGAGGTTAAGGATTAAGTAATTAAAGGACCTAGGAGCAGAGGCTAAACTAGGGATCTTAATAGCAGAAGACATTTAGGCGGACTCTATAGCAAGAAAAATGGTTTAAAGATAGAGCTTATATAAATTGTGGAAAACAAGGTTATTTCGCCAGAGACTATAGAGGTGGTTAGAGTAACTACATAGTAAAGGGAACCAGACCAGCAGACGGCACGTACGTATAGAGGGACAACGGTGCACTACGAGGAATAAAAGAGTGTTTAATTAACAGTTTTGCGTATTGTTATAACAACGCATGCCGAATTTATAAAGACGCTAAGTATAGCGCAAGCTATTAGCCATAAGAGCTAGAGTTAAGAGGACTTAAAGAAACCAAAAAGTCAGATAAAAAACAAGATTAACTCTATAAGCTAGATTAAGATATCACAGTAACATGCGGACAAAGATTAGCAGTAATAACAATAGAGTTAGAGTACTTATTGATTACCAGTAATAAGGACGAAAAGGAGGCTAACTAGGAGCACTTAAACCTTAATAACGCAACAGAAGTAGAGACTAAGACCATCACCAAATAAGGTTCAGTAACGGATGTTATAACACTATTAGATACAATTTCCATCGCTTCACAAAATAATAGGAGTAACGTTTAAAAGAAACTAAGTAAGTAGATAACTGCTAGTGCTAGCTTATTACTCAATAAAGGTAAAAGGCCACAGGCTTAAGATTCTTAAGAGGAGATAAGAGAAGCTTAAGATTCTTAAAGTGAGATAAGACATACCTAAGGACCCACAACGGACGAAAACCAATAGAAAAGGGCAGTAACTTAGTTTAGTAATAAACGAATAAGTATAGGACGCAAGTTTAAGAACTACAAGTTTAGAGAATAAATAAGAACGTTAGCAATCCTAGGTAAATATAGTATTTAGCCTAAAGATTAAACAGTTAATACCAGGATTAAGAAGCAAGACGACTATAAAGATCTAGCTACAAGACGCAGAAAACAAGAAACTATAGATAAGTTTAAAATAGGAATCATTACATAGCAAGAGCAAAAGCTAGATAAGAGGTTAGCTACGCTAGGTTATATAAGAAATAGAGCACCTATATAAAGAGTTACTAATAGGCTAAGTGTAGGGACACCTAGGGCAAAGTGGTTAGATAAACTAGAATAAGAAGAGGATCTAGATATTCTAACTAGGTTTAAAGAAAGATATACTAAAGGATGTTATAATGCAGCAATAATAAGGTACTTTCTAATAGATAGACTATATACACTAAACCAGTTGTACGGAAAGTGGTATAGGCAACGACATAACAATAAATAGGAAGACTTTTATATATAGCTAAATAAAAAAGTTGTCTAAGACTAACCTATTATGGAAAAACGTATAAGTTACATTAAAGGAGCATTAATTATAATGTTAAGGAACCTAGAAGAAGGATCCAGGGACTAAAGAAGTAAGTAATAAATCTTAGTACCTACAGCGGAAATACCAGTGGTTAGGTCAACTAGGTATAGGTTTAAACTTAAGGATAAAGACAAACTAAGAGTTAACCTAAAATATGCAGCGCATTATACACTATTGTGGATAGCTTGTGTGGATGATATATATAACATATATAGAGCACCTAAAGATAAGAACCGGAAGTACCTAGTAAGGATATATTAGGCACTAGAGGAAAAGCGGTTTAGGAACACTAAGTATATATATAATTGGCACCTAGTAGAAGTATAAGGTTAAGGGGACTTAATACTTTAACCAGGAAGATTCCTTACAGAAGAATACCTAAATGGATAATAGTGGTGGGAGTGCCTAGAGAACACTTATCTATAGTATATAAAGGAAAAGAAATAAACTAAGTATTAGCCAAAGTTAAACTAAGTATAGGTAGGATCTAGCAGCCAATAGTTAGGAAAAGGGGAGGCGTATAGAACTAGAGGAAACTAGTATTAGAGCCTTAAACCCTTAAAGGAATTTAAGGTTAGCACCTAAATTTAAGAGCTAAGTGGCAAGATTAGCAGTTTAAAGCGTTAGTAGATAATAGAGTAACTAGGAACCATATATTACCAAAGATAGTAGAAATAATGGGGTTACTACACAGACAAAATAAACACCCATATCTACTTATAACAATTTTAGGAGATTAGATAGCCTATAGAGAAGGTATTATTAATCTTAAAATAGGACCTATTTAGATAACTATTAAAGGGAGACCAGTTAGAATGTCTTTTAATATCCTACCGTTAGGATAGAACAAGGCGATATTAGAAATACCTTAGTTATAGGAGTATAATCTAAAGATTAATTGGGTTATAGGTTAGATTAATATTAAGGATATATAACGGTATAAAGTGCGACAGTAAACCAAGTTAGTATAGTACCAAGTTAGAGCGACGTATAAAAAGACTAAGTAAGGCTTAAGTTATATACCAAAGAGATACTATAAGTATAGTAAAAAGTTATAGTTACTAGAAAGTGAAAAGCTGTTAGAGTATACAGCATAGGACTATAAGATAGAATTAGAAGAGGGAATAAGTCTAAAGTTCTTTCTAATTTACAAGCTTACTAAAACAGAGTTAGTAGCGCTTAAGGAGTTTATTTAGGAGAACTTACGTAAGGGATATATCAGACCATTATAGTCGTTAGTAGGATATCCAGTACTATTTATCCTAAAGAAAAACGGAAAACTTAGGATGTGTATAGACTACAGATAGTTAAACAGTATTACTAAAAAGAATAGGTATCCTTTACCCTTAATTAGCGAAATCTAAGATAGAATAGGCAACGTAAAGATCTTTACAAAGATAGATCTAAGATGGGCGTACCACTAGATTAGAATTAAGGAAGGCAACAAATAGAAGGCAGCCTTTAGGTTAAAGGAAGGACTATATAAGCTATTAGTTATGCAATTTAGGCTTATAAATGCACTAGCAACGTTCTAGAAGCAAATTAATAATGTATTAGGAGAATACCGAGATAAGTTTATTATAGTATACTTTAACAACATTATTATCTACTTAGAGAGTAAGGAAGAACATAGAGAACACGTTAAATAGGTCTTAAAGAGACTACAAGAAGAACAGATGCTAGTAGCAATTAAAAAGTGCGAGTTCTTTACTAGGAAAACTAATTTTATTAAATTTATTATTAAACTAGGCCAACTTAGTATAGATCTAAAGAAGATCGAGGCTATAGTAAATTGGCAAGAACCAAAGAACGTTATATAGTTAAGATTGTTCCTAGGGTTTTGCAATTACTGTAGAAGGTTTATAGCACAATAGTTATAGGATATTAAGCCATTTACGCAGTTAACAAAGAAAGAAGAACTATAGGTATAGGGAAAGGAGTAATAAGAACTGTTTAAAAGAATTAAAGAGTTGTTTACCTAGGAGCCAGTTCTTAAGATCTATTAACCAGGTCTAGAGACGGTTATAGAAATAGATATATTAGACTTTACACTAGGGGCGTGCTTTATATAGAAACATTAAGATAGATGGCACCCAGTAGCATACTATAGTTAAAAGATAACACCATTAGAGTTAAACTATGATATCTACAACAAGGAGTTATTAGGTATAGTTACAGCACTTAGGGAATAAAGAGCATTTTTATAAGGCATAGAGAAACCATTTATAGTTAAGATAGACTATAAGAACCTTACAGGATTCCTAATAACAAAGGAACTCAACCAAAGATAGGTTAGATAGGCGGAAATGCTTATAGAATACCATTTTGAAATTCAGTATACCAAGGGTATAGATAATGCATAAGCAGACGCTCTAAGTAGAAAGGCTGAACTATAAAGTAATAAAAAGCTATTAGGAGCTTTATTACAAAAGGATTAAAATAGATTAATTAGGTATAATTATCTAAAGATTATAGCAACTAAGGAAAGTTAGATCTATAAGTTACTAGAGAGTAATTAGATATAGAAGATCTAAGAGGCATAGGTAGAGGATCTAGACTTAGAGCAATATAAAAATAGAGAAGTAACGTATATACCTAAGTCTATTATAAAAGAATTTGTTAAGGAATTCTACAAGGAAATAATATAAAGACATAATAGAGCTATAGGCTTAGTATTAAGACTTTAAGAGGAGTATATTATTTAAGAAATCTAGGGACTAGCAAGACAAGTTATAAAAAAATATCTAGATTGCTAAAGGAATAAACTAACAAGGTATAAGCCGTATAGAGGGCTATAACCTATTAAGACACTAGGAAGACTATAGGAAGTTATATTATAGGACTTTGTTATTAAGTTACCAAAGTTAAAAGATCCTATTATAGGACAAAATTATAACGCGATTTTAGTAATAGTAGATAAGCTAATAAAGTAGAGATACTTTATAGCATGCACTAAAGAGATATTAGTAGAAGATGTCGCTAGAATCTATATAAAAAAAGTATTTATAAGATATGGAGCACTAGATAAGATTATATTGGATAGAGATCCAAGATTTATAGTAGCATTTTAGGAAGTATTTCTGGCGGAATAAGGGGTTCGCGCAGCAATATCTACAGCATATTATCCGTAGATGGACGGATAAACGGAAAGACTAAATTAGACACTAGAACAGTATCTAAGGCATTATATTAATTATGCACAGAATAATTAGGTATCGTTGTTACCAGTTATACAGTTTATATATAATATAATACCACAAGAAGAAATAGGGATATTACTATTTAAGGCAAATTATAGATACGAGCTAAGAATATCGTTATTGCCATAATAAGTAAAAAGGACGAGTAGCACAGCTAAATAAAGAATAGAGACGTTAATAAATCTTTATATAGACCTTATAGAAATAGCTAAACTAGTACAAAAATAAATAAAAAGGTACTATAATACTAAGAGATCTAAGGGACCAGATCTTAAGGAGGGGGATAAAGTGTGGCTACTATACAAAAATTTCAAGAGTCGACAACTAAGCAAGAAGTTAGACTATATTAGACTAGGACCTTTTAAAATTAAGTAAGGAATTTTATTAGTTATATATAAGTTAAACCTACTAGCTAAAATAAAGATCTACCCTATACAATATATCGCAATGCTAGAGCCAGTATACGGGAATGTTAAGCCACTAGTCTATAAGGCAGATATATATAGAGGACAAGAGGAAGACAAATAGCAAGTTTTAAAGATTATTAGTTACGAGGATGTGGATAACAAAACATAGTATAAAGTAAAGTGGGTAGGCTATAGGGAGACTACCTAGGAACCACTAAGTAACCTAAAGAAAGCTATAGAAAAGGTATAGGAGTATTAGAAGAGAGTAGATTAGGCAATATTAATAAAGAGAAATTGCTAAAAAATAAATCGCCTAAGAGGGACCTAAGAGGAGCAATTGCTAAGCTACTCGGAGTTATTTCTCTTATAGGAGGAGAGCCAGTTCTTTTATTACCTAGTTTGTTAAGACCCTATTAAACTAGTTTCTACTTCTTAGAATAAACCTTCTTATAAACCTTCTTAAGACGGGTTAACTGAGCGAATGCAACCTACTAAGACTTAAAGGAGTGACGTTAAGCCTTAAGGGCCCAAGCGGTTTCTTTAGCAGAATGGTAGAGTTTGGTGCGCGTGGCGGCCAACTTAGACTTAAGTTTTGCAGCGGTAGATTAAATATAAGACCCTATAATAAGTTACTTAGGGAACTTAAAGACTGTTAAAAGTTATAGAACGCGTATACTTAGCGTTAGAGATAGAGTAAACATTATAGGACGATTAAATATTTACTTTAGTACACTCTAAGTAAGATAAGGGTTGTTAAGATAAGGGACTCGCTATTATAATATATACTAACCCCGCTTTCGCATAACGAGAATATGGAAACGATATTATCTCACTAAGCAACAGTATGGCAGCCACGGTGCGAGCACAATATTATACTTATAAGGAAGAAGAAGCTTTAGGTATAATAAGTAAAAATATTAACTAGACTAATTAAATAGATATTACACCTCTAGTAGACGACTTAGAGATATTAGAAATCTTTAAAGACGAAGATAAAGAGGAGGGAGATAGTATTACGGACACTTTAAGTACAATATTATAACTACTTAGAGAAGAGTTGGAGGAAGCTAGTTAGTTAATATAGGTATAGTCTAGGATAGATCTGGTGGAACCATATAATAAGGAATAGTAAGCGAGTCATATAGTGTTATATATAGTGTACGGAGTATACGCAGTATACGTCTATGTATAATACGTATAACACATACCTTACGTACAAGAGAGGATTTCTTAGGAGTATAGTTGTGTATTTAAAGGACCTTAGTCCCTACCATAGATAGTTCTCTCCTTGTAGTAAATCTTAGAATACAATTAGAGTTAATCTATTAGGTAACTACTCCACCAGTTATTATTACGTTGTTGTTTTATTCTTACCTATATACCTAGCCCAATAACAGAACCCACCGTAGTTCCTACTATAAGGTTCCGTTACATATTAGAGTCTTAGGGCCGCTATATAAGTAATATAGCCTAAAATAGTGCGTTTACTATTAAATCTAAATACATTAATATACTGGTTAAGGGGTATTAGGGTAAACCTATTATCTTATATAAAGATCTTATTAATAAATCCTATACTGCTAGCTCCTATATTAATTAGGACTTAAGTATTAGCCTATTAACCCTTCTGCTAAAGACAGTAGTTAACAGTTATACTATAATTCTAAGAGTTAGGGTTTACTATATTTAATATATTTAACAAGATCCTGTAATATAGCTGTCCTAAAGAGCGACTTAACTTTAAGACATGCCTTTTAGTGGTAAGTAGGAAGGGGTTCCTCTAGAATATTAGTTATAACTTTATTTTTAGGACAGAGGTAGAGGGACACCCCCCAATTGATATTCGCATACCCCCTCCTAATAGAGTTTAATTCCTTCCTGATTAAGTTAGAATATCACGTGAATTTGAATTGTTTGCATCTAAATCATTGCGCGACCGTCGCGCGACAGTCGCGCGCCCATACCCAAAACATTACCTCGCATTTGCCTTACCTATCTCCACCCCAGCCTCTAACTATTAAGTGCCGCCGTGCCCGCCTGGTTGGCCCTGTTCGCGTTGGTATATCAACTTGTCGCGAGCCATCAGTATTTGAACAGAATACCGGGTATACTACGCGTGGGCGCGGGCGCGGGCGCAGGTTGGGGCGCAGTCGCAGGCGTGCTCGCAGAGGCAGTATGTAAACGGCAGTTTGTAGACAGGTGGTTCTTAGATAGGCAGTTCGTAGACATCAAGCAGAGGTAGCAGAACCTAATAAGTTCACGCGGCGCCTCATAGGGTACTGCGCAATCGATGTTACGGCGCTGGTGGAAAACGGTGGATCTTGGCAGACGTGGATTATGGTAGACGCGAGTCACATGACTCGAGGACCGCATAAAATATCGAGCGGCGCTGCTATTCTTCTCCTTCCTTTCTCTAGCTTTGGATCCTCGTTTATAGACAATCCAATCGTACAGG
>Ga0307507_10009645_pt1 | contig 12765 bp, 9 predicted proteins | sample 7_EM_MG_FD_207223 | JGI IMG/M metagenome (GOLD analysis project Ga0307507, IMG submission 207223) | Populus trichocarpa ectomycorrhiza microbial communities from riparian zone in the Pacific Northwest, United States - 7_EM | ecosystem: Host-associated > Plants > Roots > Unclassified | place... | reverse complement strand
TATTACTAAGCATAGGTCATGTGTCTTTCATATCCACCACTAAAACCTCCCTTCCCAAATTAGTACAAACCATAGCTAACCTGTGAGTACCATGCTGGAAATTATGGTCATAATATTGATACTTGTTAAGCATTCAAAAGAAAGCTCTTACTCTTGAACTCTCTGCCTAATCATGCCTCTAGTAGCGGGAGAGTAAATGTTATAGAGTTTGGAAGGAAGAAAGAAAAGGTTTTGAGGGTAACTATGGATAGGTTGTATGACATGCTAGTGCAAGTTGGGTACTTACCAACAAAAAATAAATCAAGTTCAAGGAAGTGTGATAACTTTTATATGTTCCATAAAGAAATGGGACAAAACATCGATGGATGTGAGGAGTTTCACTAAAAGGTGATACAAATGATGACTGGGGTCTACTACAAATAGAAAAGAAGGAAAAGGATGATGTCATAAGCATGATAAGCTTGAAAAGGAAGAAAGTAGAGGCATGTAGGCTCCAACATACCAAGAGCAATCCATCGAAGCTCGTCTTTACAAGGCCTGTCTTTACCTATAATAGGAATTATAATGCATTGCCTCATAACTATAGTAATCCACCCAATGTTGAGGTACCTGCTTTTATGTTCCAAACCAAGATTGATTAATTAACTTGAAGTGGCAGGTGTTTTACGTCTGAAGAACTAAAAAAACAATGAAAAGACAAAAGCAAAGAGGTTGTAAATGCCATTAAAGGTGTGGAACTAAACAAACCTGTGAATGAAAAAGAAACCGGTGAATTCCTAATGCTGATGAAACACAGTGAGTATAATGTGGTAAAATAGCTGAAGAAAACCCTTGTCAAGATATCCCTGATGTCTCTTATCCTAAGTTCTAAACCCCAACACAATGCACTGTAAAAGTTTTGAACAAGGCATATGTGCCCTAAGAAATGGCCTAAATGACTATAGAGCATCTAGTCGAAAGAATCTATATGACAAATTACTTATACTTTACTGAAGACAAGCTCGATGTTGGGGGAACAGGTCATAATAAACCTCTATACATCACTATAAGGTGCAAGGATTGCACCATTGGCAAAGTATTGGTGGACAATGGTTCAGCTTTAAATGTACTCCTAAAACATATGCTGGATGAAATGCCAGTTGATTCAACGCATATGCTGCCAAACACCATAATGGCTAGGGTTTATGATGGTTCCCCAAAGAAAGTGGTAGGGACCGTTGAAATAGAGTTGTTCATTGACCCGCGGGTTTTTTAGCAACTTTGCAAGTGATGGACATCCACTCATCATACAATATGTTATTAGGAAGGTCTTGAATACACTCCACTGGCACTGTGGCATCATCCTTGCATTAATGTTTAAAGTACATCATGAATGGAACATTGGTTATAATTAAGGTCGAAAAGACCTTAACAATGGTGCAGAATGTGGTAGTCCCTTACATAGAAGCCAAAAGGAGCGATAATGAAAATCTTTATGCTTTTGAAATTATTAATGCAGAATAGGTGCCAGAAAACATGGTATTGAGAAAACTAGTAATTTCTAAAGTTGCAAGAATGGTGGCCAAATATCCTGAGAGGATAAGTCTAATAAGGTTGAAGACCGTTAATCATTGATTTGGGCTTGGCTTTAAGCCTAGAAGGGAAGACTATAAAAGGGTTATCGATATCAAACGAGAAAAAAGGATGGTCAGGCTGAAAGGAAGGGAACCAGAAGAAGAGGAGATTGTCATCCCTTAATCAATGTATCATTCCTCAAGATTGCTTATGTAACACACTTTGAAGATATGATGGATGTCCCTACCCAAGGCTTGACTACTATGGGAATCAACACATTGGAATAAGATGACAGAAAGATCAAGAGCTACAGCGAGAAAGGAAAGGTTGTGGAAAGAGAAGAGTTGTTATCGCAACTGTCCACACTGTAGATGAAAGTAAATGACATTGTTGTTCTAGTGTGCTTTTTATGCTTTCTATGTTTGTCTTTGATACCAAGTTGGTAATTTTGGCTCATGATGTCAAACATATGGTTTTCATTATAGTTGAGCCTTTCTTTTATCAATGATCATGCATTTTCATAGATTTTTCTGTCTCTTTGTAAATTACACACTTATATTGAAACACCTTTCTATTTCAGGAAATATGAAAGCAGATCGTCTGCAAAATCACGAGCATATTACACTGAGAATGAATGGCCAAATTTTGATGAGTACACAATTGCAATTATAGAAAATGAATGGGAAGAGGATGATGTAAAAGAATTCACTAAGCTATTAGAGCAATCGAAGCGAGCTTGAAAACCAACAAAAGAAAAATTGGAGACAATTAATGTCGGTATAAGGCAGGATCAAAGAGAATTAAAATAGGGACTCTAATCACTGCTAGCAAAAAGGAAAACTTGATCTCACTGCTACACGGGTTCAATGTGTTTTCTTAGTCATATGCAGATATGTCTAGTTTAGTACATAAGGTACCATTAAATGAAGAAAGTATACTTGTGAAGCTGAAACTACAAATAACTCATCCAGATATGGTGCTCAAGGTGAAAGCCGAGATAAAAAGGCAATGAGATGTTGGTTTTTTAAAGGTGGTTAGGGACCCCCAGTGGGTATCTAATATAGGGGTGTTTCTAAGAAAGGCGGCAAAATAAGGTTATATGTAGACTACAGGGATTTAAATAAAGCAAGCTCGAAAGACGACTTCCCTTTACCACACATTGATGTCCTAATTGATAATGTGACGTGAAGCTCAACGTACTCTTTCATGGATTGTTTCTCTAGATACAGCCAGATCAAAATGGCCAACAAAGATAAAGATAAGACAACCTTTGTTACTCCGTGGGGAACCTTTTGCTACAAAGTGATGCCATTCGGACTAAAAAATGTTGAGACCACTTATCAAAGGACAATAGTAGCTTTGTGGACGACATGATTGCTAAATCCAAAGAGGGAGAAGACCATTGTTAGAATATAAGAAAGCTATTTGAAAGGTTAAGAAAGTATTAGTTGAAGTTGAACCCTACAAAATGCTCATTTAGGGTAAAATACAGAAAGCTTTTATGATTTAAGGTAAGTAGCCAAGGTATTGAAGTCGACCCTGATAAAGTAAAAGCAATTCAAGCCATGTCGATGTCTAAAACAGAAAAAGAAGTGAGAGGGTTTTTGGGTCATTTGAATTACATTGTTTGGTTTATATCTCAAATGACAGCAACTTGTGAGCCAATCTTTCGACTATTTCAAAAGAAAAATCCTAGGGTATGGAACGTGGAATGCCGAGGAACTTTCAATAAAATCAAGCAGTATTTGCAAAATCCACCTTTGTTGGTTCCTCATGTTCTTAGTAAACCGTTAATTATATATTTAACAACAACCAAAAATACAATTGGATGTGTACTCGAGCAACATTATGAGTCTGGAAGAAAGGAGAGAGCGATTTATTATCTGAGTAAGAAGTTCACAGATTGTGAGTCCAGATACACAATAGTAGAGAAGCTTTGTTATGCACTTGAATAGGCTACAAAACAAATTCAACAATACATGTTGTATTACACTACATGACTGATTTCAAAACTAGATACTCTCATATATATCTTTGAAAGCCTTATTTATCAAGTAGAATAGAAAGCTGGTAAGTGATGTTGACTGAATATGACATAGTGTACATGACAAGAAAATCTTATGACAAGAACATTGTTGAGATTTTTGGATGGGATAAAAGCAAAAAAGGTGCCCCAAGAAGCTCACGAGGGGATTTGTGCATATAACAGCTAGACAAATACAGAGGTTAGGATATTTCTGGATGACCATGGAAAAGGATTGCATAAAATATATCAGAAAATGCCATAAATTTTAGGTGTATAGTGATAAGATAAATGCACCTCCAACTCCTCTATTCAATATGACAACTTCATGGTCATTTGTAATGTGGGGAATCAATGTAATTATTCCTGTCAATCCAAAAACAAGCAACAGGCATCGGTTTATCTTAGTGGCCACTGATGACTTCACAAAATAGGTGGAATCAATGTAATTATTCATGTCAAGCCAATTCATATGCTCATGTAACCTAGAAGGTAGTGAAGAGATTCATCAAACGAGATTTAATCTGTCGATTTGGAACACCTGAAAGGATAGTGACTGATAATGCTCAAAACTTCAATGAAAGAATGATAGTAGAGCTTTGTGCGAAATGAAAAATCAAGCACTCAAATTCATCTCCATACAGGCCAAAGATGAATGGTATTGTAGAAGCTACCAACAAGAATATCAAGAAGATGATGCAGAAGATGGTACTCACATACAAGGATTGGCATGAAATGCTTTCTTTTGCTCTACATGCATATCACACCATAATAAAGAAGTTTACAGGAGCTACACCTTATTTCTTGGTTTATGGGATGGAAGCAGTAATACCGCTAGAAGTAGAAATCTCATCTCTAAAGGTATTGATGGAATCAGAACTTGAGGAAGCTGATTGGGTCAAAATGAGATACGAGTAGTTAAACCTGATCAATGAAAAGAGGTTAGCTATAATTTGTCATCACTAGTTGTGTCAACAAAGAATGGCTAAAGCATGATAAGAAGGTCAGACCTAAGAAATTTTGAGAAGGAGATTAAGTGCTAAGAAAGATCTTACCTTTACCCGACGAATATTAGAGTAAGTAGGCACCCAACTATGAAGGCCCATATATAGTGAAGAAAACATTCTCTAGGTTGCTTTGTTATTGACAATAATGGATGAAAACAACTTGCCTAAGCCTATGAGCTATGATTATGTAAAAAAGAACTATGTATAATGTACTCTTCTTTTTTAAATCAATAAAGTTTGGTTATTCATTCTCGTCACGTCTTGCGCATTTTGCAAATGATCTCAAAAGACTCAACAAAAATCTTTTTCAAAAATCATTTTCTCTTAAACAAAAATTTTTAAGATTTGACTTTGGCTAATAATTTCAAAAAAAATCAATGATATGTCAAGAGCAATGATTCACCAAGAAACTCCCTAGGACTAAACACCTAGAAACCCAAATAAATGACCTAACCATCAAAGTTTGTCGTGCAAAAGATATATTAAACAAAGATGACAAAGTTTTAATGAATCATGAACTCGAAAAATAATTCCATGCAAATCTTTACAGTGATGAGGTTAAAATTTATCAGTCCTGACCAATCTTGTTTGAAATGAGGAAAGACCAATTTTGATACTCCCTAGAAATGAATATATCCCTTGCAGTTCCAATTTGAGTTGAAGTGGAGTTTTTTTTTCCTTCATAAGATAACCCTGGCTAGGATCATACCCCACATTAGGGCAAGCATTAGAAAATGATGAGAATGAAGAAGGTATTTAAGAATGTCCATTAACAATGAGAAAGTGGTCGGAATACCTAAAAAAGGTAGAATACATATGAATGGAATCCACAAGATCTTGATTAAGCCACAAGCTCAACAAGCCAAAAATAAAATGTGAGGGGGGGTTTTGGTAAGTGACAAATCTTGAAAAAGACACACGGGTATTTGAAAAGCAAGCAAATGCTTCTCTTGTAACTTTGAAAAACAAAGAAGAGGAAAATCATTGAGGAACTCACAAACAGAAGAAACATATTTGGGTTTTTTATCAAGGGCTTGAAATAGAAAAGGACATTGGTATCTTGATTCGTATAGAAAATTTTATATAAGCAATAAAGAGATTTCAGGAAAAGCCAATTAGGTGTTCAATTAAAGATTTAAAGTGAAAAGAAAAACCTAGAAAGATCCATTGTCTCAACTTCTAAGAGCGAAGGTCTCTGCTAGCATAACATATGTTGGAAAGCAAAGAAGGATGAAGTGGCATAAAGGAGTGAAAGTGATCCTAGACCCATGAAGACCCTCAAACACCATTTGAGCCTATAAATTCCTTTTCTTTGGTAGCCATGAAACTCAGCCTTCATTACATACTTTGGAAAGTCTATTCTAATTAAGCAAGCGAGAAAGACTGATAAATACGCTCTCAAAACATAAGAAACCATTCATGAGAGTCATGATAAAATGAATAGTTATTCGTCTTTGTTGAGAAAATTCAAACACAAGACTTCAAACAAGTATTTGATCTTTTTTTAACCCAATACAATATAGGTCATCTCCTAAACCAATCACCATGATGAAATACCTTTCTTCAAAGACTAATACAAATCATAAGAGTTGCATGAACATTGATATTTGACATGACATTGAAAAATCTTAGGCTTTCAAAAAGACAAAGTAAATTTTGTGAAATCATTGTTAGGGAAAACACCCTAAAATAAACCAAAATATGTGTCACGTGTTTGATGAAATACCTTTCTTTAAAGACTAATACAAATCATGAGAGTTGCATGAACATTGATATTTGACGTGACATTGAAAAATCTTAGGCTTTCAAAAAGACAGTAAATTTTGTGAAATCATTATTAGGGAAAACACCCTAAAATAAACCAAAATGTATGTCACGTGTATTTGAGAAAAGCACATGAAAAACAACATTATTATAAGGCAAGGACTTCTAATGCATTCCCAATTAGGATAGTATTCAACATATCCTAAATACTCATAAAAGGAGAAGGCTACAAAGGCAGCTTAATGCTCAAGATTTAAAAGTAACTCGTATGAACTTGCTCGAGTAAACTAGGAAGATGAGCCGGCAAAAGTGATCACCTTGAAAATTACAAGCCTCGGCAATCAAAAGAAGAGATTGTGAAGAAATGAGGGTTTATATTTCAAAAGGCATGCATTGGATATGGTTTAACCTCAACATTGAAATAATGTTGGTGGAGGATTCATCAATTAAGAGGAAAAGCGATGAAATTTGAATGGGTGAATGGAAGTCTAGAAATGGAAAAGAAATCTCATTCATATGGTGTGGATAACTAAGGTCATAAGACAAGGCACTCGTTTTAAGATTTTACCTTCGGGGGGTATTTTGTTTTGAATTTTGTTTTAGAAAAGTTTTGAAGGATTTTGATGAAGATCCTAGTTTAAATTTCAAAATGGGCATGTCGCCCGTGAAAATAAACTAATTTTAGGGAAGTATAGACGCTTGCTAAAGTTCTTTTTGAAATTTGAAAAGAGTAGGTCGCCTATGAAAGTAGACCAACTTTTGAATTTCAAAATGGGTAGGTCGCATGTAAAAATAGATCAATTTTAAGGAAGCATAGGTGCTTGTTGGAGTTCTTTTTGGAATTTGAAAAGGGCAAGTTGCTTATGAAAATAGACTAATTTTTGAATTTCAAAATGAGTAGGTCATCTTTGAAAATAGACCAATTTTAGGGAAGCATGGACGCTTGCTAGAGTTCTATTTAGAATTTGAAATAGGCAGGTCACCTATGAAAATAGACCAGTTTTTTAATTTCAAAATGGGTAGGTCGCCTGTGAAAATAGACCAATTTCAGGGAAGCATGGACGTTTGCTGGAGTTCTTTTTTAATTTCAAAATGAGTAGGTCGCACGTGAAAATAAACCACTTTCAGGAAAGCATGGACACTTGTTGAAATTGTTTTAAAATTTTAAAAGGAGCAGGTCACCTGAGAAAATAGATCAATTTTTTTAATTTTAAAAGCAAAGTCTTTGGATGGGTGGATCACCCAGCAAGTTGGACAAACACTTTTTCTTTACAAGCTCATTATGCAAAATCTTGATGAGATTTTGCTTTGTAAGCATTGTAAGGAAAGAAAAAAAATAGAAAAAAAATACAAAATACAAAAGGATATACATGAAGAAAGCCTAGAAGATTTTCCAAGTAGGTGGTGAAGGAAACAAATGACAAGTGAAAAAGTTAGAGGACTAGAATGTATAAGATTGGCAGAATTGGCGATCCAATTATGATTGATAAAAGATCCATTTAATGAAAATATTTTATTTAGAGTAAAACAATACAAATTTGGATGAGTAAGGTCTCAATGAGGATTTTGAAAGGCTTAATTAATTTTATTAAGGACTTAATTATAAGGAAATCAAGTTTTTAGAGTCAATTTTATATGTTAATTAGAAGAAATTAAAGTTTGGCGACTAAAATTGGAATTTGAAAAGTTTAATTGGCCAAATCAAGGGTTTAATTATGAAAAATTAAAGTTTGATAGTCAATTAGGGGTTTGATTGAAGAAATTCAAAACCAAGGACCAAATTGTAAAAGTCGCAAGACTTCAAAGGTTGAAATTGACCAAATTAGGGGTCAAATTGAAGAAAATTGAAAGTTTGATGGTTAATTAAGGGTCCAAGTGCACAAATTAGAAACCAAGGACCAAGATGAAAATGACACCAAATTTTGGGGCTGATGATTGAGTTTGGCAGGGGTGAAATTATATGAAATTAAAAGTTTGAAAGGCAATTACGAATGCAATTAAAAGCAATTAGAAGAATAGGGATTAACCTAGACGACACATCATTCACCCACTATTCATCTCCTTCTTTGGCAGTTTTGGATGATCAGGTTGGCACCTTTCAAAAGCTCGTTATGGAGTTCTAGACCTCTAAATGGCACGAGATTTTTTTGAAAATGGAAGAACTTACCCTCTACAACCACATTTCCATGAAATTGGCCATTTACATCCTAATTCTTTCATAGAAGTCTCCAGCATCTTGTCCTTAATCAGTCATCCTGCATTTTTAGATTTTGGGTTGATCGTGTTGACACCTTCAAGCAAATAACTATGAAGCTATACACCTCCAAATGGAGCAAAGATGGAACCAAAAAAATGTGTGCTCCTTTACCAAGTTCAAGTGGTCTCCGATGATGTTTACATCGGAGTTTCTCTACCGAAGCCTCGAAAGTGGCCAACTCAATCAGCTTTGACTAAGATACCTGTTTATGCAAAACCACCTAATCTTTTTCATGTGTTCGCATGTAAAAACTCCTAGAGGGTTCTTGTGATATCCCACATCGGCGGGTAAGCACTTAGGGGAGGGCCTTATATGAGCATGTTCACCTTGACTAGTAAGACGTGTTTTGGAGCCATGCGTGGCTGCCAAGAACGAATTCGTGGGCCAAAGCGGACAATATCTTGCTAGTGGGGTAGGGTGGGGTGTTACATTTGGTATCAGAGCCCGGCTCACTGGCTGTCTGATGGTGCCGACGGGGTCGTTGGGCTCCTTAAAGGGGGTGGATTGTAATATCCCACATCGGCGGGTGAGGACATGGGGGAGGGCCTTATATTAGCATGCTTACCTTGACTAGTAAGACGCGTTTTGGAGCCATGTGTGGCTGCCAAGAACAAATCTGTGAGGCCCGTGGGCCAAAGCGGACAATATCTTGCTAGTGGGGTGGGTTGTTACATTTGGTATCAGAGCCCGGCTCATTGACTGTCCGATGGTGCCGACAGGGTCGTTAAGCTCCTTAAGGGGGGTGGATTGTAATATCCCACATCGGCGGGTGAGGACTTGGGGGAGGGCCTTATATGAGCATGTTCACTTTGACTAGTAAGACATGTTTTGGAGCCATGTGTGACTGCCAAGAACAAATCTGTGAGGCCCATGGGCCAAAGCGGACAATATCCTGCTAGTGGGGTGGGGTGGGGTGTTACAGTTCTTATCAAGGGCCATAAATCTTTCATCCAAGATCAGAAGGTGAGAAATGCATGTATTTGTCTCCAAGAAAGAGAAAACCACATAAGCAAAACCATCATCACTAAAAACCATTGAAGGACAAAGGTTTCAATTGTTAACATTTTTTCAAAACAATCTCATTTTGATCAAAGGACTAAGTTTTGATCAGTCTTTAAGGGAATCCATCAAAACAAACCTAGAAAACCCCTATAAATACCTTTAGAAATGAAAGAACAAAAAAGAGGGAGAAAAGAGAAAAAAAAAACATGAGGATATACTTTGTAAAGAGACTCTAGTGTGAAGGTTCAAAGACTTAACATAGAAGGTCTAGCAAGTTTTGGAAAGAATAAAAAGTGAAAGGGAAAAAAAGGAAGGAAAAGAGAAAGGAAGTAACAGCCTATAGCTAACATGCTTGGAGAAGGTATAATTATGTGAAAACTCAAGGGTAGAGTCCATGTGACCCACTTACTCATGATTTTTCAAGGTTTAATGATGTTTTTAATTATTTTTGGTATTATTTTGTGTTTTAGCATTTATGTAAATTGACGAATGAAAATGTTGTTTTCATTGATTAATCTTGTTTCGAAGTTGTTGTTAATGTTACTAGAATGTTTAAAAGGTGTTTGTGTGTTTGGTTTTGACAAAGTATAGTAGTTTTTGAATCTGTCAAAAGTAGTAGTAGATGTTTGATGGTTTTTTCTAGGTTGTTAATACATATTCTTGGTTCTTGAGTTTAGTTTAGGTCTCAAAATGTTTAGAAAGTCAATTTTGGATTGAGTTTTGATGTTTTTGTTGGTTGATAATAGGGTTGTAGTTTTGGAAGTTTAAATCTTATACATATTTTTTTATGATTCGAGGTTATTGTTAGTTTTTTTTTATTTATTCAAACATGTTTTATAATGAGAATGCAGTTTGTTGGGGCTAAGAGAGCCTAGTTTGGAAGCCTAAAATGTATTTTCTAGGTTTGACAATGTAGGGTTTTCTAGTTTATAATGAGAATGCAGTTTGTTGGGGCTAAGAGAGCCTAGTTTGGAAGCCTAAAATGTATTTTCTAGGCAATCTGAGTTCATGTTCATCCGAAGAACATTGTCTTGAGTACTAGTTTTAGATTTCATTTTGATTGATTTTGGTTTTTACAAGTTTGTATATCATCATCATCATTAAATAATCTAGGGTTTTCATGCATCAATAACTTGTTTTGTGGGTTTTAATCTTAGGGTTTTGGTTTTAAATCAAAATTTATTTTGACAAAAATTATGATGTTTGAGTAATAATTGAAGCAAATGGATACATGATTTTTTATTTATACTTGATTACGAACAAAATCATGCCTTTTATTGCTTGAAATCTGGTCTAGTTTAATGTTTACGTTGCTAGGTTTGAGTTTGAATGTTTTTTTATTGTTCTTTGTTTTCCTTGGTGTTTGATCTGTTTTAGTTAAAAAAATTCATGTTTTTTGTTTTTTTTTTCTAGTTTTGATTTTTTTTCGGTTTAAATTTCTATTCTGGTTTATTTTTGGGTTAAACCTTGTTTTTTGGTTTGGTTCATGGTTGGACCAGTGTTCCTGGGTTGCCTTGTCGGGACAAAATTAGGTCAAATACTTAAGGCTTTGTTTGGTTTGCCATTGTTTTGATAATTGTTTTTGGACTTAAAGGGCATGTTTGTTAAACACGTCCTTATGCTTGAACAAAAATATAGTTTTTCCAAATATGGCCCTAAAAAATAAAAAATAAAAAATTAATTTTTGCTTGTTGCATTTTTATTTATAAAAAAGGAAAAAATAGCGTTGTTTTAGAAAAATACTTGTGTTGATTTTTCTTTGTATCTTTTAGAATTTACACTAAGTTTGTAAAATTTCTTATGGATTTTACCAATATTTCAATAATTATAAAATTTTAATTCATCAATTAATAGTCAACTTCCTAGTATAAATAATAGACCTATAACTAGACTGATATTTAAATATCAGTAGTTGACTATAAATTTTTTAGGATTATTTTAGATATTCATCAATTTTAATTGGAAATATTTTTTTACCACAATATACTAGTTATGGAGAACCTTTTTGCTATCCAGGAAATTTGAATCTTGTCAGGGCACCTACATGGATCATTCCCATAGGAATTTATCTGGGTATACAAGCTCATAATAAATTTGAAATGTCATATTTATTCATGGAAATAAATCTTTAGTCCGAGCTATAGATAGACCATCTGTTAGGAGCCTATCAAAACCTTTAAATCATATCTAGACCACACAATGCAACTTACATCAGCTAAGGTGCGTTAGGGATGTTAATACCTTCTCTAGCCACAACCAGTCTCTTACCCTTAAAATTTATGATAAGACCAGTACACCCAGGTCTCCTAATGACCTTGAACCAAACAACTAGATGGTAACTCCTCAATCCCGAGGTCCCGCTACGTCGCATGCCCACATGCGATAATATTATTAAATTAATTGAGTTTATTAAATCCAGTTGAGTTAATGATCTGAGTCTTGAATTTTCTTTTTTTCTTAGATGCTAGCTTGAACATTTTTTTTTATATTGGAAAAAAATAACTTGCTTCACAACGTAGCACTACTATAATGCATAGCATAAAAATAACTTGCTTCACAAAAAAATAAATATTTTTTATTTACTAGAAAGTAATTTTTTTTAAGTGGTTTTCCGTGAAAAGTGAATTATTTTTCAATGTATGGTAGTGTCATGAGAAATGAGTTGGAAAACACTTTCTAGTATTTGTTCATATCATAAAAAATGAGCTGTAAAATAACTTATTAATGTTTTAATTTTTCTCCAAGTTTATTAAAAGAATGGAGATCAAATCTAACAAATAAAAATGTTGAATGATGATGGAAATAAAATAAAAAATAAATTTCATAAATTATTTTAAATAAAATAAATAACAATCAAATGAATAGGAAAATGATGAAAATGAACAAAAATTAATTTTATAAATCATTATAAATAAATAAATAGCAATAAAAAAAATCGATCCAAATATAATGCATAAAAATTTCAATTAAAAAGAAAGAAGATAAAAAAACAAATAAAAAAAATAAGAATCAAAGTTGGTATAAAAATCAAATTAAATTAAATTATAAGGGATAGAATTGAGAAACAAATCAAAATAAAATATATATAAAACAATCAAAATATTGAGAATGAAATTTGATATAATTAGCAAATAATAAGATATTTTTAAATTTTTCAT
>Ga0307507_10009644_pt1 | contig 12770 bp, 3 predicted proteins | sample 7_EM_MG_FD_207223 | JGI IMG/M metagenome (GOLD analysis project Ga0307507, IMG submission 207223) | Populus trichocarpa ectomycorrhiza microbial communities from riparian zone in the Pacific Northwest, United States - 7_EM | ecosystem: Host-associated > Plants > Roots > Unclassified | place... | reverse complement strand
CGCGCAGGCTGCGTGTCAAAAAAACACGATATAGGCTAGTCGGTCGAGTTGCCAAATGACCTCAACTGCGCGCCAATTGCGTCAACCACCAACCATTGAGGCCATTGAAAGGGTACCATATTTTGCCGATGGAGATATACTTCTACGCCGCAGAAATTAAGGAGTATAACCTTATTTTAGGATACCCATAGCTTTACTAAGTTAATCTAGATATTAATTAGCCTTCTACCTTATATCAACACTAGAAGTCTTAACCGCGCATTATAGTTAAAGATTAAGAGACTTTCTTAAGCCATATACAAGAAGAAGGGTGGGCATATGCCATATATACTACTCTTAACCCCAAGAGTAGGGATGCGGAGTATTCATTTTTAGATATCCGGCTATGCGCAGTTAAGGAACTAGAGATTCTATAAAAATATATAAACCTAAAGGATGTTGCTAATAAGGAAGCTGCGCACACCTTACCTAACCCTATATTAGTAGAGTATAAGATAGACATAGGAGATAAGGAACCTCCTTTTAGGCCACTATACAACCTATTAGAAAACAAGCTGGCAGTATTATATTAGTATATAGTAGACAATCTTTAAAGAGGATGGATTTGGCCTTCTATAAGCTGGGTAGGGGCACTAATTATATTTATACCCAAGAAGGACAAAACCCTTCGCCTCTATATTAACTATTAGGTGCTAAACAAGATTACTATAAAGAATTACTACCCGCTACCCTTAATAGGGGAGCTTATTAATAGGCTGTTAGGCGCAAAAATATTTACAAAATTAGACCTAAAAGATGCATACTATTAAATCTGGATTAAAGCCGGCGATAAGTGGAAAACGGCGTTCTAAACACAGTACGGCCACTTTAAGTACCTAGTAATGCCATTTAGGCTCACTAACGCACCAGTAATATTTTAGGCCTATATTAATAAGGCATTATTGGGCCTGTTAGATACAATATATATAGTCTACCTTAATAATATTATAGTCTACTCTAATAACTATAAAGTATATACATACCATATACAAATAGTACTAGAAAGACTGCAGGAATACAAGCTCTATATAAACCTAAAAAAATGCTTATTCTATATTACTAGCATTAATTTTCTAGGCTTTATTATTAGTATTAACAGAGTGTTAATAGAGAAAAGCTAGGTAGACGCTATTAGGGAATAGCTATACCCTATAACGTTTAGGGAAGTATAGGTTTTTATAGGCACAGCGAACTTCTACTAAAGGTTTATTGTTTATTACTCGCAAGTAATGCTCCTAATTATTAATCTACTAAAGGGATCTAAGGATAGTAAGAAGTTAGGACCCTTTGTATTTAGGGAAGCTGCTAAGCAGGCTATAGACTAGTTAAAGGATTTGTTTATATTGGCGCCTATCCTAATATACTTCTACTAGGAGCTATATATATATCTTAAAACAGATATATCCAGCTTTGCCCTAGGGGCAATTATATCTTAATTAAAAGACAGAAAATGGCATCCTATGGCGTTTTAGTTAAGGAAAATAACCCCTATAGAGTAGTATTATATAACACACAACTAGGAGCTGCTTGTAATAGTTATAGCAATAAAGTACTAGCGACATTATTATATAGGAAGTAATTATCCTATTAAAGTCCTTATAGACCACAATAACCTAGAATACTTTATAACTATAAAGGTATTAAGCGGTTAACAAGCCAGATAGGCGGAGGCACTATTATAGTATAACTTTAAAATTATATACCGCCCAGGAAAGATAAATCCCGCTAATAGGTTATTAAGATATCTAGATTATAAGACTAGGAGAATCTAGGACAGTATAGGGGAAATAATTCCTATATTGCAAAATTTGCTTAGAAAGAAAGAAGAATCTTTCCCTAAAACTATAGAATTCCATAGTAGGGCAGAGGTCCTGGCAATACAGCTATAAAGCACTATAATAATAGAGCCGCAGGATATAGTTACGGACTAGGTTATAGACCAAGCAGACATTATAAAGTTAGCGTACCCTAGAATTAGCAAGAATTCTATGGGATATGCTAGAGGTATCACGGCACCTTTAACTTAATAGCGCATTAGCTGCGAGTTTCCAGATCTAGAGGGGATAGGTAAGATGCCTATCCGTAGCGTAGTATACTATATAACGGCAGGAGAATCTGCTGGCACTAATAGTTTAAAACGTCTTATGCCACGCCTAGGGTCTATAATAGCGGCAGGTGAAATAGAAATAAGTAATCTATATAAAACCTTTCTAGATCTTCTTCTTTAGGCGCAATAAAGGGACGCCTTTATTGCTAGGGAGAGGTAGAAAGATATAGTAGAGACTAACTTAGCCGGAGTTACTAAGAAGCTATAGCAGCAAGACTAAAAGGGTCTGTTGCGCTTTAAGGGTGCTACATATATCCTAAAGGACTAAGTAGTTTAAGACAAAATTCTAAAGGTCTTCTATAACGACCCTTTTAGGGGTCACTATAGTGCTAATAGAACCCTTAAGGCTGTTTAAAGGAAATACTTTTAGGATAGAATGTCTAAAGAAGTTAAGGACTATATATTAAGATGTAATATATGCTAAAGGGTACAGATATCTAGGCATTACCCCTATAGTAAGTTATTAGTGCTTTCTATTCCACAAGGACCAATATCAGAATTAATAATAGATTTTATAATAGGCCTACCCCCTACTAAAACAAGAACAGGAGAGGTTGCTAACGCTATCCTAGTAATTATTAACAGATATACAAAGTTTTTAGGGTATTTTACTATTATAATAATAATCACGGCAGCAGAACTGGCAGACCTGTTTTTAAAGCAGTAGCTCTTATTTAGTGTCAGTATGCTTTAACCTATTGCAGACCTATAATCATTTTGTTACGGGTATGCTCTTAGGTTTATGGATGTCTATTTCTCTATTCTATATGCGAGGCCTCGCGTACTTATAACACGCGAGGAATGCGCACGTAAGGAACGCGTACACACGTGCTACCCCTACCCCTAATAGGTTACCAACACTAGGCAACCTCTAAAGAGGCCTAAAATATGTCTCCTATCTAGTACAGTCTATTCATAGCATATACGCAATGGCTTATGCCATTCTTATCTAACGCAATAGTCTCTTATCCATACAGTCCGAACCCGCCCCAAATCTGCCCCGAGTTCGTCCTTACGGATTAATATCAGTCCGTTCAACCCATCCAACAGCCTTTAGCTGAACCGTATTCGTATTAATAAGTTAAGTTAAGGCTAGATAGGGCTTGCCTTTTGTTATTATATCCGCTGGGTTCATATTGCTATTAATCTATTTAACTTCCATGATTTCTCTTCGCTCGTACGCCTGCCATAAACACATAACGTCGATTATAAGGCGTTTTTCTTGCGTAGTGCCGAGCCGTATAAGACAGTTATAAAGTGACTTTAAGTCTATACACATTATAAGTAGTAGGTTAATGTTTAAGATCTTATTAACTATCAACTTAATTATGGCTTTAATATCAAACCTATAAGCCATTCTATATAGCTCTAATGCAAGTACACTTCTCGTAACTCTCTTGCACTTTATTAATAACCAGTAAATAATATTTGCCTTATTTGTCGCATCCGCGAGAACTAGTACGTACCTAATTTGCGACAATAAGTCCTTGTTATTTACAAAAGATGCGTCTATAAAGGCTAGCAATTGCAAGGTAGTGACGTCTAATTTAACATACGTAAGTCCTCTAGCGGGGTTCTCAATTTGCTAGGCTAGGCGTTAGTTAAGTGCTTTTATATCGTCTTTATTTAGGTTAATTACCTAGGCAGTAACGGATAGGTTAAAAGCAGCTTCTAGCTGGTAAATAGACGCGATATACGCTCCTCTAGCGCGTTAAGCGACGTACTGGTCCTTTAGCGTAAGTGCCGTACAGACAATACCTCGCGAGCTCGTAGATATGGCGGGTCTAGAAATATCAACTATACTAAGGTTCCTGCATTAACGCTCTTATATTAACGTCAGTCCGTTAGTTATAAGTTATACAATACTACCGTTAAACTTAAGAGGCTTTTCGGCTGTCAGTTACTCGCGCTCCTTAGCTATAAGTCGGGCCTTATATAGTTCGCTCTCTTCGCGGTCCGCGAATGCTCTGTTGGCAAGCAATAGCGTGTTGTCCGTCTATAGTCCGACTACTCCGAAATACGTGGAATCGTTGCTATAGAGTAGGTATAGGTTGTATATCAACTGGTCTATACCTAACTGCTATAGGTGGTATATGTGATACGTCTTAAACTAGTAGTTTCCGGCTTCTAGCACTCTATAAAGGGGCTTAAGCACCCGCAGTACGGACCCTTTGTTGATTTCTAGTTCAGTCTATACTTCTTGCGGAGGTCGTACGTAGAAATTGCGGTTTAGCTTTGTAGCTAATTACACATAGGCTTGCGTAATATTACATAGGTAGATCTGTATGTCTTGGTCTTACAGCATAGCTCTAATGTATAGGATTAGGCGTTAACTCGCCCGTTAGATAGTAGGTGACTAGGTAAGTACTATACTCTTTTCTGTGTTGTTATATGCCTATACTACTAGTCGTGATTTCTTAAAAGCTGTGTCTATGCTAGCGTTTTTAACCTTGTTAATAAACCATAAGTTAAACAGATGGGCCGTTGCGGGTATATCTATAAGCTTAACTACCTTAAATACTCCTAGCTTAAGTAGGCCTGTGAGTTCTTTTTAGCGTAAAGCTTAAAACTGGGTACTTATGGTATTGTTATCTTAGAGGAAGACTAAAATGTCGGCTTAGTTTATAAGGAGGGGGTACTTATATGGGTGTCCTCTACCACGCTTTTATAGTTGTATAGCGGGTTGTCCAATGGGTTACTTAACAGGTTGCTAGATAGGTTATACAATAGGTCCCAGGTTATTTTTAGGTACGTATGCCTGCTGCTCTTAGGGATCGTCCTATTAGTTAGGTTATGGGTTATCGTTAAGTTTTAGATCTAAAAAGTAAGGCTTTACAACCGTTATGTGGAAGGGTGTAGGACTATAGGGCAGTTATATAGTACATATCTTGTTTTTAACTATAAGTAGGTTATACGGTCCTAACTAATATCCCAGTTAGCCTATATTTCCTTCTCTCCAGACAAGTACTTGTGAGTTAGGTAGTAAGTTATAAATAGCATCTATTCTTGGGCCATTTTGCATGCTTAAAGCGTCCGTAACTTGTTATTTAGTATATAGCTTGCGGATCTCTTCCATAGCTTTCTTAACTGCGGCAGCGCGTTGCGTAACTATTAGCGAAGGCGCGTCCAAATTAGTTATACGGGGGTAGGCGCTAAATACTAGCAGAGTAGGTACCAGTCCGTTAGGTCCTATAAAGTCGTTAATAGCCTTAAAGGCCATCTAGAGAGCTACGTCCTTGTTAATATTTAGTATTTCAACTGTAATAATCTGGTATGCTCTCCGTAACGGACTATAGTAACGTTTAACTATTCTAATTAAGTTATGAGCCTCAACTGGCACGCCCTTAGTTATAATGCCTATTATAATAGCATACTCTTTAAATTCCTTGCTAACAAAGTTCTTGCCTATATTATAAGTAATAATATCTGGTGGTTCTAAGTACGTGTTAATCTAACACATCCATACGACGTCCCACGTATGTTTGGCACTAATATTCTATAGCTATCTACTAGCCTAGAAGCGTGTATATTTATTAACTATATATAGGACTAGGCTCCCATTAATATATATAATGTTGATAATAATGCAGTAGTTAAAATTAACGTTGTTGTGGAGCGTAAACTTAAACCAGCTAGGCGACTTGCTGTGTTTCTAGTAAAAGTGGCAGTAACGGGTAAGGTACTTAAGTGATTTCGTGTTAATATTATGTCTAGAACGGTTGAGTACTTTCTATAGTCTCTTGACTAACGGGTGGCTAAAACGTCGGTGTAAACAACGTAATTCTATATTAGTTAGGTAATAGGGGTTCTAGTTAAAAGAGTCAAGAAGGTAGATCCGTAAAGAGAGGTCCTATAAGAGGAACGGATGGCCGAATTGTTATATAATAGGTATATTGCCCGTAGGAGTCACAAGTACGTTTATAAGGTTATTATAATACACCTATAAGTTGTCTATGTCTGCTAGGCAGAGTAGGAATGGCATATTTATATTAATAATATAAAAGTTGACCTTGCCTACTGGAGTTAAGACTTATATAGACCTAATTAACAATATAGTCCCAATTCCGAATTATACGCTTACTGTGCCTTTTGTTGATATATTAAGCTGTAAAGTTATATCTTGCTTTTATAATGCCAGGAACTATCTGTAACCAGCTATAGATTATTACAAGGCACCTATATTAATTATAATGCCTATAAACTCGTCTGTTATGTAGCGCGTAGGCTAACTACTATACGCATAGGCGTTTATATCCTTAGGTAGGTTAAGGTTCGCAACAGGCGAGTTAAGGTTTGTAGTTACGGTTGTATCTTGGCCTATAAGGTTATGGCAGAAGGCTCTATTAGCTAGTTCTTAGGCCGTAATTACTGCTTCGTTGTACAAGAGAGTGCCAAAAGATATAAAGTAAGAAGAGCTATTCGCGTTATCCTACTTAGTTTTAGCTTTATAATTAATAACTAGAGCCGTAAAGACTTTATCTAGGTTCTCTAACTCTTCTAGCTCTAGGCCTTCTCCCTCGCACTTAACAAGATATTATTTAAAGTGTTCTTAGAAGCGCTTACCCAATTATCTATTATATCGCCCTATAAACCTAGCTTTAGACTTGTCCCGTTCTTCGTCTATATACTTCTATAACTAACAGCCGCTTTTGCCGCATATAAAGCAGCACTTCTTTCGGTTTGGTTATAAAGATCGGTTTTTATGCAGATCCTTATAGTTAGAGCCGTTGCGGTCCTAGTAGTTATATCAATAGTCTATAAAGTACGCACGCGGTTCTTCCTAATGGTCTATAGCGTATATATAAGTCTGCTCTTGCTCCTTCTAGTAGGCAATAATAGACAACTGTAGCTTATTAATAAGGTGGCTAAAATCTAAGGGAGGGTCTAAGATTGTAATCCTACATGCCGGTACGCCCTGGCAAGCTATAACTAGCTTATTGTGCAGAAAGTCTATAATCCGTAAGGCGGGCGTAAGTCTGTATTATAAGTTATGGAGCTTCGTAAGCAGTATCTAAAGGCACTGTAGAGTTATCTTGTCTGTGTTCTCCTGGATAACAGAGAGTAGCGTTATAGCATTCCATTTATCTAGGTTTCTACGGTGGTATCTAGGACCCTTAAAGAAGTTCTATAAGTAGTTATAAATTTCTTTAAAGGATCTTTTAGATAGCTAGTAGTTATAGTACTGGTCCTAGGCTAATCCCTTTAGCATTATAGGAAAGGCAATCTTATACGCGGTAGGTAGCAGTCCAGATCTTATGCAAATATTGTAAAATATTGTTAGTTTATAGTTAAAGCTTTTGGCTTCGCTATACTTCTGGTCTTCGGAGTATAGCTTAGCTATAGTTATAATCTACCGTTTGTAGTTCGGGATCTCTATAAATAGGGTCTAAATTGTAATAGGTGGAATGTGGCTTGCGGTAGGTAGAATATAGTTTATAGTGGATAGAGCTAGCAGTAATCAAGGTGTTTGTTATAAGGGTGTTCCAGATAGTTGTAAGGGTGTTCCAGATAGTTATATAGGTATTTAGAAGGGTTCATACAAACAGAAAACCTAGTTAAGTTGGTTATAAGGGACTCTCTTCTATAGCTGTAGCGTCTTTATGTCTATAACGTGCTTATAGATCTCGCGGATCTCGTTATCTAACTATTTATACTGTTCTTCCTCCATAGCCGTATCAAGTAGAGTCCTTAGGATTGTCAGACTCTTTGTGTTTTTAGCTATATATACTCCTCTACCCTAAAGGGTTCTGTGTAAGTCCTAGGTAATCTTAGTTCCAAGGCTATTAAACTCTTAGATTATAGAGTCCCAAAATTCTTCTTAAAAGAGCTCCCATAGGTCCATATCTATCGCTTTGGATATCTTATAGTCGTACAACTTTGTTCTGGCGTAGTCCTATATCTCTTCTTAGGAAGCTCCCTCTAGCTTAATCCTATTCTCCTACTTCTTTATCTTCGTGCTCTAGTCTTCTGTGGTTAAGGTACTCGCCATTATATTCTCGTGCGAGGTAGCGTGTGTAAGGTAAAGGTATTTTTCAGGTAGTAACGTGATTTTTTGGTCCTTTTAACGCGATACACAAGGTAGTTAAATTAACAACTCTTCCTTATAATAATGTTAGCGAAACTGTAGTCCTCGTATGATATAGCGTAAGGTGGTTAAATTAACAACTCTTCCTTGCGGCAGTATTGGGCGGGGTACGGTTCCCTTCTTCAACTAAGGTAGGCGGCGGTGCGAGTTTATACGGAGTCGTAAGTAACCCGTACAAGCCATAAGCTATTGCGTATCTCCTGATCTGTACGTCTACTGATCAGTATCGGTATGCTTTAACCTATTGCAGACCTATAATCATTTTGTTACGGGTATGCTCTTAGGTTTGTAGATGTCTATTTCTCTATTCTATGTGCGAGGCCTCGCGTACTTATAACACGCGAGGAATGCGCACGTAAGGAACGCGTACGCACGTGCTACCCCTACCCCTAATAGGTTACCAACATTTAGTATACTAAGGGAAATTATATCCGATAGAGGTACCGTATTTAATAGCACATTTTAGTCTTTATTCTGTCTTTTATTAAAAATATAGTAAAAGATAAGTACTGCCTTTTACCTACAAATAGATGGGCAAACAGAGCATTTAAATGCGTTGTTAGAACACTACCTCCGCTGCTATATTAATTATTAACAGAATAATTGGCCATTATGGTTAGCTCTGGCGCAACATATATATAATATAAGCATCTATAGCAGTATAAAAATGACCCCTTATAAAGCACTATTTGGAGTAAAAGTAAATAACCCCTAGAATGTTAAGGACATTATTCCTAAAAGAGAGGCATTAGCGGCGTCTAAGAGAATTAAGTAAATAAGAATTCGCAGAAAAGAACTTAAAAAGCACTTACTAGACGCCCAGGCTATACAAAAAAGGTACTATAATAAGGGATATATACCTAAAGAATTTAAAATAGGAGATAAAGTCTTACTATCTATAAAAAACATCCGGACAAAACGTATTAAGAAAAAGCTAGACTATAGGTAGCTCGGACCCTTTAAGATAGTCAGGAAAACTAAAGGAAATTAAGCCTATAAATTAGAATTGCCGAAATTATATCTAATATATCCCACATTTTATATTTCCTTATTAGAGTTATACCAGAGAAGAGATAGTATAGATCCACCCCTACCTAGTGAAATTAATAGGGAACTAGAATGGAATGTAGAAGATATTCTAGACCAAAGATGGCGTTAGAAGAAACGCGAATTTTTAGTTTATTAGAAAGGATACTCTTAGGCGCATAACAGTTGGGAACCTAAGGAGCACCTTTAGCCAGGATATAATACGGCAATTAAAACTTTCCTAAAGACCACAAATTAGGATTTAGTAACGGTTCTGGATATACTACAGATAAGACAATAGGGTAGACCCCACAAATTAAAACTATAAGGTTAAGTATAGGCATTAGAAACGGGAACGTTTTACTATTATAATAAGGATCCTAGAATCCTATAAGAGAAAGCCATAGGGATCTATATAAGAACCACTAGGGATACTGTCTAAAGAAGACGCTGTTTGGGAATAAGTAGTAGTACTAGAAGAAGGGGCCCTAGGGATTTAGAAGGGTTCTTTAGGGATAAAAGGAGAGTATCTAGTCTAACACTGGAGATACGCAGTAGAGTTAATAATACAAAGAGGACTAAAAAGACATAGAGTAAAGACTTAGAAATTTTAAGAAATTGTAAAGTACCCATAAGAACACTACCCGTTTATTATATACGGAGATTATAGCAGTATGTTGCTTTTATACGGACTGTTACTAAAAATAAGAATAGAGGTATCCCTAAAGTATAAAGTTAATTCCTAGTACTAGGACATTCTGGAGGCACCAGAGAGGCACTATATAAAGCTATCCTATAAAAAAAAAGAAAGAATAAGATAATAACTTAAACACTAGAAGTAGCAACAGGAGCCTCCTCCTCTATCTTAATGTTATTACTAGTAGAATTATCAGCACTCCCATCCCTAGAAGCATTAGTATTCTTACTAACATTCTTCTTAGAGTAGTAAAAACTAGACGGACCACTATAACTAGGGGACTAGCAGGGAGAACGTTTATCTTTATTACTATCCTTAGTGTCATCCCTAGGCTCTAAATCGGCATCTAGGCTAAGATTAAAAAGTTAATAACTAAAGAGTTAGTATAGTTCCCAAACATGTTACTAAAGAGACTTACCTAGCTAGAAAGGCCCGTGTAAGAGTATAAATGTTGTCATTTATAAGAACGAACTGCTCATATATGCGCTCCTGGACACTATATGTCTAAGATCACTGCGTCTCCATAGTAATAGAAACCCTTATTAAATTAAAAAGGTTATAAGTAATAGAAGACACCTTCTGTCCCTATCTTTTACTATTCTAATATAGATGGAAATCCCTAATAGCGCGTTAGAGCTGGTAAGCCTTATATACGTAAACAGCAGGGATCTAATATAGTTAGTAAAGTCTAGAATAGGATAGAATAGGAAATACTAGAATATAGGTTTTTTTCTAGCTGTAATAGTAGGAATACTTAGATCTGTTCTTGCTAGAGCGCGGCATCTTATAGGTATAGGACGGGTCTAATATAAGCGCGTAAACGTAATAACGGCAGCACTTTAGAGAAACTACCGTAGGAGTAATAGAAGTGGTCTGTAGTGCTAACAGAGCAAGGATAACGCCGCCGCTAGTCTAGGGACGCATAGCACGATTATAAGCTATTGCGAGAGAACACTATAGGAAGTTAGTATCATTAAAGAGATAAAATAGGGATCCTATTACCTATAGACGCGTCATAAAAAGAGAATAGAGCAGTAGTAGAAAGAATAGCTGGAGATGCAGAGGCTAAAAGCTGAGATGTAATAAAAAACAGTCTGCTAAAAGGTAAGACGAATAGTATTATTAATAGAAAGACGTGTAAGAGGCAACAGCTTATAAACTAGAAGAAATTAACATTAAGACGTTATTATTAGGACCCATTTTAGGTAAATAGAGATAGTGGCTAGTTAACGCGTTGCATGGGACAACCCCCAGATTAGCTTATAACAAATTCTTATAATAAGGAAGGAGAATCCCATTTAATTATTATTATTATTATTAAGGTTCCATTATAAAGGCACTATAAAGAGCTATGGTGGAAGAAGAGTAGAGGAACAGAAAACAAAGTAAGGTTCTATGCTAGTGAAAAACCGGCAATAAGCCGCATTATGGAGTACCTTTCCACTGGAAAACTTCCCTAGTGGTTTTAATCGGAACTCTATAAGAGTTTATTAAGAGGTAAAGTTTTAGAGGACTAAGACCTTTAAAGGGGAGGCAATTATAACGGGCGCTCCTAAAAGGTATATATTAGATAAAACAGATAAAGGTTTTACTAATGTCCTACTAATATCCTAGAGGAGACATGGTTAGATAGATAAGGGGTAAAGGGTTTTACTAGTGTCTTAGAAGGATTATATAGGGAGCTGGTTCTCCTCTAGAGAAGAACTAGCGATTAGTCTTTAAATGGAAGAGTTTAGAAAGTATTTGTCCTTTAATACGTGAAGCTCGTTCTACCTTTAACCTACCTTCTACTTACCTAAGACTCTTATTCTACACTGTTAATTAGATAATCATACGTTCCAGTCAGACTGGCCTCTTACATAAAATTTATCTATCCCTTCCCCTAGTGACGTCCTGTAAGAGTTAAACCGTATATAAACACTAGAATTAAAAGTATATGTATAGTTATAGAGCCTTAATCCTATTAATTCTATTAGCTAGCCCTTATTAATAATAGTAGGATAAAATATACTAGGGGAAAGGATAAACTAAACCTTTACCCCTTATTATATAACGTTATAAATATAGCTAGTACTAGTAAAATTTACCCTAGAAACTTTAATAATAATAATTCCTTTAAAGTTAATATACTTTTTACCCTTTTAAGCGGCGTTAAGACTAAATCTAATACTAGTTTAATCCTAACTACTTATATAATACGGATCTTAAAATAAGTCTCCTTAATTTATAAATATACTTATATAGTAATAAGGGAAGAAAAGGCCTATATAAAGGCGTATAGGTAGCGTATATAAATATATATTATTATTTATTGCTTAATGTCTAATTTAGATCCCTATTAGGCCTACGCGGTCTACTTCTTATATATATATAGGGAGAAAAAACCATTTAAGGAAAACCCGTAATCTATCTCCCCGCCTTTATATAAATATATACTAACTTTAAATATAATAGATTATAAGTTTAAATTCTACTAATATTGTCCTTTATTAGGAATTTATTACGGACGCTTTAAGTATAATACTATAACTACTTAGAGAAGAGTTAGAAGAAGCTAGTTGGTTAATAAGGACATAGTCTAGGATGGAACCCATAAAGCCATATAACGAGGAATAGTAAGCAAGTTATATAATGTTGTACGCAGTGTACGCAGTGTATAAAGGGAACGTATGTATAACCTATATAACACGTACCTTACGTATAAGGAAGGTTTCTTAGGAGTACGGATGTGTATTTAAAGGACTATAGTCCCTACCTAGATAGTTCCTTTCTTTGTAGTAAATCTTAGAATATAATTGGAGTTAATCTGTTAGGTA
>Ga0307507_10009643_pt1 | contig 12771 bp, 13 predicted proteins | sample 7_EM_MG_FD_207223 | JGI IMG/M metagenome (GOLD analysis project Ga0307507, IMG submission 207223) | Populus trichocarpa ectomycorrhiza microbial communities from riparian zone in the Pacific Northwest, United States - 7_EM | ecosystem: Host-associated > Plants > Roots > Unclassified | place... | reverse complement strand
CAGTACGATTTTAGCATAGTGATCCATTCAACTTTTCCCTACCTTGCGAGCAAAGCGAGCCGGAGGGTACTTGTAGCGCTTAAGTGACTTGGGTTAGAAGACTCGTACTTAGTTGCAACCTTCTCAGTCAACCATACCGATCGTTTGCATTCTTCGTAGTATTGCTCAATCGCAAGCAATATGTGGTCCTCATATAACATGATAGTCTTGGCTAAATATAGCTCTGAAGACATGCTATGTTTCTGATTAAAACGAAGAGAGTTTGAATCACTTTCATGACATCAAAAATCCCACATATATGCCCATACTTCCATGATCTTCCTTAAACTAAACTCTATTCTCTTATAGACCAGAAGTTTATTCATCTCTAGCTCGCCTTGCTAACTAGACAGAGTATCGGGCATACCCCCTGCTCGCTTTGCCGAGTACTCCGATTTCAACTCCAGCCAGTACCGGAGTGATTGATGGGATTATCAATACTGTGAGTGAATAGTGATAAATAGGACATAATATGCCATGTTCGGAATAAGGCAAACCCCAAGGATACTTTGAAGGCTCTTGAAGTTTACAGCCTTCCACAAGTTTAAATGCATGATTTAGATCGCTATAATGAATAACTAAAGTGATAGGCTGGATGAAAGTTATGTTCCTATTTACAATCTCTCCTTTGTTTTATTTTCTTTCACGATAATTGTCACTTACGCTTGTTTACCTTCACACTCTCCCGGAAATCTAAGTCAATCAGCACCCCCGTACATTAAAGCAATATGTGTAAAAAATCACTCGATTATTAGTTAGGGACAGTGAAGAAAGGCTTGAGATGATGGAGATGGCAGGAGAACGGGGGGTGTAGGGACTGGTGGGGGACTGCAGGGGACGGCGGGGGAGTGCCGGGGACCGTACGAGTGATGTCTCATGGTTTCAACCTGGCTGGTACCAGAGATCCAAGCGCTAGTACTATAGTTCCCTACAGTCCGTCCGGTCCTCACCCTCCCGGGTGTAGTCCGTCCTAGCACCCCCAAAAAGACAGACTACGAGCCGTAGTCTGTCCCGTCCTCCCCCAAAGACGGACGGATTGGACGGTTGGGAGCGGTGAGAAGGAAGAAAATAATAATAATACCTAATTTGGTATTGTGAAGAATATTTTACTTAGAATGAGTTATATTCACTAGGCGCGAAGGTAGGCAAGTTTATAGAGCATTAAGGGGATATCATAATTTATTCCAAAGATATTGTGTGCTGGGATCCTCATTTCATCTTTTCCTAGAGTAATACACCCTACCAGAAACCAGAGAAATCCTACCCCTATACCCTAAGTTCGACTGATCGGGATACCAAGATAGCCAGAGCGGCATTTAAGATGATATACCGCTAGTAGCCTTTGGCTTTTTCTGAGATTTCTTGTGGTATGAGTGCTGGGTATGTTTATTTCCCTTGATGTTGTGCATTTCTCTTTCGTCTATTTGCTTCGGCCGGCTGCCAAGTTATTGCTATTGCTTCTACTTTCATAGTTGCAGCTATTATTATCTCAATATCAGCGCGATACCATGCTCCCTCTCACGAACGCACGATAGTCTCTAGTGCCCCATTATGATAGACTGCATAGAAGGGAGCGAGGAAGGAGGGGTTCCCTGAATGGGGCTTAGAACTGCCTGATGGGAATTCAATGCGGTTTAACTTAACTTAAAATGTTGGAGGCTGTTTGGCACACCATGTATATATAGCCTTTCGCTCTGAGAGCAATTGGCTGAAGTATGGTTGTCCTGTTTTCTCACTGCTTTCAATTCACTTCATTCTTGCAGCAGGGTTAGGGTTTCTGTGCGTTGTGGTCGTCGGGGTCCTCAATTTTTAGGCCGACCATCCAGCTCTTATCTTTACTGTATGGTGTTAGAAACCAGCTAAAAGGCAGCCCTCTCTAAGAAACGACTAGCAAACCAACAACGCACTTTGCACTTTCTTTTTTATTGTCCTATCAATATTCCATGAGGCAATATTAATTCACTCTTATGGGGAATGACTTGATCCAACGTGGGGCATATCTCCTACAACTCTGGGAAACTGAACGGGTTGCTACGAGCTCTTCCGCATCTCTGCCTGACACGGGATATATAGATGTGAAAACTGAGACGAAGGCCGAAGCCACAACTCGTGAACGTCAGATCTGGTGGATTGAGAGAGTTCCGGGAGATGAAGAGAATGACGAATGTCCCACTCGTCAGAAATACACCATAACTCACTGCGGGAGTGAGCGGGGATTGGTGAGACGCGAAAAGAAGGTGTCAGTATATAGGATGCATGGGAAACCTGAGGAACACTGGAACTTTGTACCTGACCCTCTCCAATTTCCACAATTTCGGTAGTGCTTGTCACCTATCTTACAAAGGATCTGATACTTACATTAATGCTAGCGCATACTCTATCAAGGGAAACTCTGACCCATCGTGGCTAACGGCGCCTTCAATCGAAAAAGCGGGAGACCTTACCTTCCAAGAGACAGCATCTCTCCGAAGACTCCAGATATGGGAATTGATATTCCCTACACCCTCTATTCCCACTGGATGGTTCCGTATACGAAATTCCGCCACCAACTCAACACTTGCCCACCGATTCACTCATCTGCCCCCTTTCCTAATTCCCGATAATGTACACCAAGCGACTGCACCTTGTGATATAAATTGCTGTAACGGCAGTTGCGATAAAGCCACCCAGTGGGCCTTGGCCCATGGCCATTTACATGCTCAGTATCTATCAGAGACAGATTCGGCACGCACTAATCGTTTCATCTTGAGGAATAGACTCACAGGAGGGATCCTTTCAGACCGTGGCGGGTCAAGAGGCCTCACTGGCACCCAGGTTTGCTGCTGGGGCAAAACTCCGACTGAGTGGATAGAACCTAGCTTTGTAAGTAGCTCTATGTGGGAGGTACAGGTTGTGGCCCCGCCACACATTTGGGAATTCCGGAATAGGGCGACCCGTCGTATGCTCGCCGAAATTCCCAATAATCAATATGTTTGCTGTGTAGATAGGTCAGAGGGGGACCCGCAGGCCTGTTCGCAATGGAGAGTTGAGTTAGTTGACCCAATCTTGATAGCCTGTTTGGAATATTTGTCCATAGCTTACTAACAACAATGTTATCGAAATAGCCCACTTGATGGCCATCCCCACATCGATGCGGTAAGCCTTTAAGGCTCAGCTCACTTCTGATAGTAGAGGAAGTCGGACTAATATATCAAAGTTAGGCAGCGAGCTACCAGCTTACTTCTAAGAAAATGAGCAGAGATGCCGATATGCCCTCCCCAGATCAGGTGGAAGTAAATATTTGTTCCTATCTAATACATATAACGGTAGTTCATTTCTGACAATTTGTTAGGCTGCTAGTTCTTAGTCTGCTAGATTTTGTATTTAATCCTCCGGTCGTCTACTAGCGCGTATTTGATAACTTGTAGCGTCATATACCGTGTCTCATTTATCTGGTTTTTTCGGAAAGTTAAGCTCTTCACAACGAAGCACTCGACCGACGGGCTTATAAAACCCATTCCGAAGTGGGGCCCATTACCCGTTGCTCTCTTTAGCACTGATAGCATTAACTACCATCCCCCGCCTTATCGACGCCCTATGATAGTTTTCCAGAGAGTGAAGAGAAGGGGAAAAAAGAAGAAGAAAAATAGCTAATCTGGTATTGTGAAAAATATTATACTTAGAATGAGTTATATTCACCAAGCGCGATGGTAGACAAGTTTATAGAGCACTAAGGGGATATCATAATTTTTTCCAAGGACATCGTGTGCTGGGATCCTCATTAAATTTCAAAGTAATACATCCTCCCACAGACCTGTGATATCCTACACTTATAGCCTAAGTTCTACTGATAGGGATACCAAGATGGCCGGAATGGCACGTAAGATGGTGTGCTGCTAGTAGGCTTTGGCTTTTTCTTGGGATTTCTTGTGGCATGCGTGGTGGGTATGTTTATTTCCCTTGATGTGCGTTTCTCTATCGTGAACTATCTCCGGCCGGCTGCCAAGTTACTGCTATTGCTACTGTGATACTTCCACAGATGGAGCTATTATTGGCTCTGCATCGGCTCGACGTTATGCCCCCTCTCGCGAACGTATGGTAGTTTCTAGTGCCCGATTACCATAAATGTGAAGGGTCGGTGGGGGTGAGAGTACTGTACTGGTTGGGAAGTCTTAGGCTGCGACTGTAATACTTTTGGCACCTTATTTGATTCGGTGTAAATTAATAGCGGCTCCTGTAGAAATTTTTATGGTTAAGTAGTGACTTCGTTTATTACTATAAACACTATGATTAGAAGGGATATACTCCGCTGATATTAACCCGAGGGCATCTAGCTAACTCATGAAATGTTGGTATATATAGTACATGTCGTTGATTAAAATAAGATTCAAAAAGAGGTAGTAAAAAAAACTCCCATGACACCATCAATGATCAAAGACTCTATAAACAGAGATTCACCGGGCAGCCTTGACCTCTTTCATGCCTCGAAGATTCCCTAGCTTCAACCGTTCCCTGACAAATCGGATCACAAGTCTCAACGCATCCTGCGCAACTCTGTCACCCTTCCTTCTCATCCATAAAAAGACCAACCCCCAAAACGCGGCCTCAATAACCAAATGCCGCCCAACGACATAAATGGCCCACAGAACCCAATTCCGTAACCTTCTGCGTCTCTTCTGCGCACGCGCAGCCTCTAGCTGCTCTCTGAGCGCCGCCACCTCAGTTGCCATTTTAGCCAATGCCTGTTCCACACGCCGCCGCCATTTGCGATTACTTCGGCGGTCGGTGTCCATGCCGGTGTCCTCGTCGTCAAACTCTTCTTCGCCAAAGGGGTTGGGGGAGACAACGCCCAGGTGGTGCTGGGAATCCCCGCCGAAATCGGGATATGAGCCAGAAGGCATCGGAATAAGCGCTGACGAGTGCTGAGCAAATGGGGACGCAGATGAGGAAGGTGTTGAGAGGGAGGAAACGTTAGATTTTATTTGTTCCCAAACAAATTCCAGCTCTGATACAAGCTCTCTTGCTTCGCTGGAATAAGTTCAAATTAGTATGAAGTAAGAAGCTGAGGAAAACTTGGGGGCTTACGGAGTATTCGAAGCATATTTATGCATTGTCTAGCGCATTCTATTAGCACTTGCCCTCAATTTCTACAGCCTGGCCACCCCCCTACGCCCTAGGCCAAAAAGACGAGCAACGGACCGCAAACCTCTATCAGTGTGGTGATGTACTGCCTCTTGGCTTCGGTTTTGGAAAGACCCGCTTGGTTGTTCCACGCATCCCTAGGGCCTTCGTCAGCATAAACAGCTTACCCTCACTTTCGCAAAAAGGGAAGCTATGCTAAACCATTTATCCCTCTCAGCCTTCAATTCATCTCCGTACCCCGATGGCCGCTCCATGACCCCGTTGACATTCCCTTCTACCAGAAATCAGCGCTTAAGCTTAGAGCTCGAGTTGCGAAACAACTCACCCATACTCTGTTTATAGAGTCCATATAGCTTCAGCCGATCCTCAGGTGGCGGGCGCGCAGATCCGGTCTTGGGTATCTTCCGAACAGTCTGTAATGCGTGGGCGAATACCCTGTCTGCTTTCCGCGGTTCAACGTCAACGAACTGGTGCACGCGCAAATAGGGGAAAGCCAAAGGGACCTACCGACGGAGTCTGACATGATCTGGGATAATACGCTCCGAGCTGTGATTCCGGGCTACGATTCGACCAGCAATATTAAGGCTATGGGGACGGGGAAAAGAAAGTTTGGTATGGATCACTCCCTCGGGATGCGTGGGGGAAGTGCCTGGTGTGTACTAGTACTGTACCTCGGCTCGGCCTGTGTCTGGGGAGCAGGTCTTACTAAGCAAGTGCAACACGAGGTTCGTCACGATAACTCACTCGAAAGACGCTTCGCGGGTGGAGGATTGGAATCTGAGACTGGCTTGGGCATCAAAACGTAACTTATGGGATTTCGGATCTTTTGATTTACATGACTATTATTTGCCCCGATTCCGTGATAGCGGCAAAACCCGACCGCGAGGCAGCATAAGCAGCCCAGAACCCCTCCCCTCCCATATTTCACCGTGAAGTCAAGCTTACTGATTCATCAACATACATTTACATTCCGATTCAAGCCCCTAGCGTAATACATAACAACAAATAACTCCATCCCTACATCAAAACAATCCCAATCTGAGTTAAAGTTACCACCACCGATGGCTTTATTGCGACCTAATCCCTTGAGTCACCAGCTGAGGGCTTCCTGTATCGCCACTCACTCTCGTTATCGGCTCCCAGATTGGCACTTGTAGCTCTCGAATCTCTCAATCCACTTGACCTCTTTGGCGAGTTGACCTGCAACGGCGCGTACGTCTTCTTCTTGGTACCTCTAGGGCTGCTCTGGGGGCTCTCGATCTGGGGGTGGCGGGGCATATCATGCGAATTTCTTGGCGAGTCGTTGAGTGAGATGGCGGAATATCTGGGGGCTTCCGACATCATTGAGGCGCGCGGAGAAGCAGTGGATGCAGCCTGTGGGTATGAGAATCTCGTTGAGTCTTTCGGGGAAGGAATATCTATCGGCCTAGGGTGGCGGGTTGCAGCGAAAGGAATCGATTTTTGGGAAGCGACGGTTGAAGCTGAGATTCTCTTTGCAGGCTTGCGCGTAAGGCTTCCCTTGGGCTCTAGGAAAGGATTCGCATCTGGGGGTAGATTCGCAAGACGTCGGAAGGTAAGGGTGAGGTAGACTGAAAACAATACGGAAATGACGGTTAGTCCGCCACTAACACAGGTATCGAGGAAGACCGCCAAGGTTATCTTCTCGTCACTACCATCCTTGGTGAAGATTGTGGCCCAGTCCATTTCGTTGCCTAGACTATGCTGCCTCCAGCTTAGCACTGCAATGAACGAATAAAACGATATTATTGCGATGTCGACTGTCGAAGCGAATAGGAGGTATCCTATAGTTGAAGAGGGAGTGCGCACCCGGTATGATCCTGAGAGGTGATATATTGAATAGACAGTGTGGAATACTGCTACGGCCGGCTGTGATGGATTAATTTCAACTTTTCTCCAAATAGATAGAATTCAAGACCTACTGGTACACGGCATATCCACCCGGTCATCTCATCGATCTTCCTCACAAATAGCATGCAGACCAACAATCCCATAGCTCCAACTAGTTGAAATATCCTCAGCACAATTGACAAGGCCCTCACTACCTTTATCGCTTTCTTGGGGATTTTCGCGTAACTCCTCTGCCGTACCCTATCCATCGGCTGGCGCTGAATATCAAGCTGGATATACGGCGCTGTCATTTTCGGTCGTGGAGGCAACGGCCGCGCTGCAGCCTCGGATATCCGCTTCGGATTGAAAGAGCGTAAACTCTCAGTCTCTGGATCGCTCGTGGCAAAAGGCAAGTACGGGCGCTGAAGCTGTGAGGAATGCATGGTATAGGGTACCGTATTTCTCTGGAGGAAGGATGGGGGAAATATGGTTGGCAGGATTGTATGCAAGGTTACTTTATTTAACAAGAGCAGTCGAATGATGGTGTTAGGGGGTTTGTTATGGTGACAGGGCTGCTGGTTGCTACGACGACGACGGCAGGCGAATTATTTTCAGAGCCGCAGCCAACTTGTGCGGCGCAGCTAATCAGAACAGCAGAGTCGCATTGGAGAGCTGCTGTTGTGCCAGCGGAATTATTCGGGGCTGTCCGAATGTGGGCACAACAGTATGCCGGGCTTCACCCAGGAGCGAGTTGGAGCTGTGCCCTAAACATGGAGTTTGCGGATGATTGTGGCCGGGCTCGAACAATAATCAGCAGCAGTCTCGATCAGCTATTATATACCGGTACTCGAACACAGTACTGTACAGCATCCTTCTTTGTATGTCGCGGCGGTCGCTAACCCAGCCTCTAGGTTACGTTATGGGAGATCAGTCACGATATCATGAACTGCCTCCTAGAGGAACTAGATAGTGTGACTGCATACGGTAACCGATAGCATGTATTAACACCCATGCAATCCTGCTGGTGTTTATGTGTGCCTATCCCTCATTGGACTACGGTATTGATGGCTTGGTGATGTCACTAGGCTTGCAACCCTGGCGATAAGATTTCTTTATAACGGAGGGAACGATGCTATAATAGTATCTGATAAAGAGAGTGTGCGTAAAATAATCCTGGGAGACTCATGGCATGATAGTGGCGACCTGGGGTGATGGCCACGAGTGATGTAACATGATGAGATCGTGAATCAGCCATGACACTCGCCTGTCTAAAGATATCCCCCTGAGGCCTCTGGGTCAATTGATTCCAGGCCGCATCTCGCGAGATATTCGATGCGGATTGAGGGTCGGGAGGGCGACACTACTAGCTCATGCAATAGTATTAACTCTGGGTATGTAGGGCTCTACTTCTGGTTCCGCTGGGACATTATGAGGAGTAATTCTGGGCGGGGTGAATCTAAAAGAAAGGTTTCTCACCACAGCAACACCACTACCACCACGTGGTGGGAATCACTAATAACGGAAGTCGAAGCTGTTTCGGATGGCCTCAGCTAGGTGGTCAGATGGATAGATCCTGATGTCTCTGGTCAGCTAATAGGCAAGTCGCCCATGCCAAATTTGTTGGGGTGCAGAAAGGCGTTAACCTAACTTTTGGTTTCTGGTCACTCGGAATTGCCTCCATTGTCCCTGTTACCAGGGATGATTGGAATAGCGGAAATTTGCTGATGGCGTTGTATTTTTCTCAGCAAGGCAGTAATCCGGCCTTGCGGGTATATTACCTTTTTCCAGTACCTTTGGGCGTAAGGGATTTCGGGTCGTATTTCGTCTAGGTACTGACTTGCTAGCACCTATCGTATCTAAGTACACGATCGAACTTGGTGTATGAGTGCTCTTGGCCCTGGTGGTTTATTGGGGCTTTTGGATGCTGGGAGTCGATATGGACTCGTGGTGGGGAAAAGTGAGACTTAGAGATAATCTCGAGGGGGGAGGATGAATAGAGTTAGGGCGTTATAGGAAATCCTACCATCGATCCACATCAACAATGACCCGTGATCCAGCATCCAAGGGTTCTTTGCTAAGCTTTCGCTTGAGGTCCCTAACACATATTATAAGAGGATTGTTGAGTGTGGGATAGAGGAAAGAGACTGATATTAGGAGCAAGTTATGCAGGGCCGGATAGCCTTCCGGTCAGAGCCTCTGCCATTTATGTATTAATGCTACTAAGCTACCATTACAACTTTAAAGTTTTTACATCATCCGCAACCGACACACCCACAGGACTAGGTGCTGTATTCGAAAACAATAAATGATGGGGCATCGAAGGGTGTGGGAAAATAAGAAAAAAGTAGAAATACCAGCAACAAGTGTGCCTGAAACGTGAAACCAAAATTCATGCTAGCATATGTGTGCTCGAATGGGAGTGTGGGAACGTCTAACCAGCCACCCTATTCAATATAACGACATTTCTCTCTTCTCTTGCCCAGAACTTCCTACCCTTATCTTTGACCTTCTCTCTTTTGCCACCCTCAATTTCCACTTGCTCCACGATCCTCGCACCCTCAATTTTTTTTACCTGCTTCGTCTCCCACCATACCTGACCCCCAGCCATCCCGGCAACAATGCATGCCAACGCGACGAATAGGCCAGTACTCCAACTTGGTCGATTGTATCTATTCATTCCCCACATAAAGCCGCTTAGGACGCACTGGAAGAATGTGTTCCAGACGTAAAGCCAAACAACGTAATCCATCTTCCAACTCTTGGTCATGGGGGCGACTTGACCGGTGGTAGTATGGGCAACATTCACACCACTAGGACCACGAAACCAGCCGCCGTGGATGACCTCCAATTTATGTAGGGCCTTCTTGTCAGAAAAGAGGCGCCACCGGAGAAGGAAATACAGATCTCTGAACCGCCAAGGGACGAGGCCGAAACCCGTTACGCAGAAGAGGGCGTTGAGGATCTGTGAATCGATTTCGATCCATTTGCGCCGGGGGGAGTTGATATCATTGCAATCGGGTACGCACATTGCCGGGGCTGCGTTACAGAGGAGTAAGAACAGCATTCCGCCCCAGGCAACAACGTTAAGCCCGTATATTGTGAGAAAGAAGCCCTGTGATGAAAATTGGATATTAGGAAGTAGTCTTTTGGAAGGTGACTATGAAAACGAACTATTGGTGTTGTAAAAAACTTCCAGAAGGCCTTCAACCCATTTAGCACAGTTTGCCACCAACCATGTGTGACGTCCTCCTGTTCATCGCCATCTTGCGCCAGGTCCTCCGCACTCAAACCGTCTTCTTTCTTTGTCTCGGCGCCGTCTTTCGTGCTCCCCGCTGCCGCGATTTCCCGACTCTTCCTCCCACCCTCTTCCTCGTCAATGGCGAGAGCTCTTAATCCCGTTTCAGTCCGTGGACCCGCCGCACCAGATACACTACTTCCCCTCCTTCCCCGGCTATTTCCGCTCCCGATAGAACTTTGTCGCAAGTCTCTCAACGAAGGAGCGTGGGCAAGAGCTTCACCAGCTGCAGCTAACACACCGTAATGAGGATTCGCATCTAGGATTGATTGCGTGATGGAAGCTGTTCGTGTTCGTCTTATTGGCGCTGCTGTAGCCGAATCAACGGCGGCAAAGGTTGTTGGTGCCTCGAATGGGGATGCCATGATGGTATTGTAGCTTGCTGCTGTCGCTGAAGTGAAGGGCGAGCAAGTGGTATTGTTGTGATGTGGTGGAGGTGGGAAGGGCGAAGTGGGGAAGCGAGAAAGATGTGGGGATGGCTTGCGATTAACCTGGATCTCGCTCGGATAACAGGGTATTGTTTAGGACGATGTGAAGAGCTAGACTAAACAACTTTTCTGAAGGGGCATATCGGTATGCACGCAACCAGAGATTATTGCGAGGATAAAATTGGTGTGGGGGGAATGGAGGTGAGAAGGAGATGGTTTCATAGGGTGAGAGAGAGAGAGCACGACTGAACTCGAGCACTCAAACAGTAACCCCGGTAAAGCGGGTGCACGGCAAGGCAAGAAGGCCCATAGAACTTTTTATACGACAGGGATTATTTGTATGGCATTCTCGTTATGCTGTGGAGGCGCTTTGCCGTGGAATACTGTACGAGACTGGTGGCAAAAATGGTGAGCGGAATGGTAAGTCCTCGCGCTTAAAAATGTTATGGTAAGCTAGATGTTTATGTGCGATGCGACAACAAACCAAAACCAAAACAACTAGCGAGCGGTTAGGGCAATTTGATTGGGCAGTTTTGGCAGTCGCAGGGGTTTTTTCGCCGACTGAGAATCACACACTGGAGGACTTCCCGTAGGAATCTGGGAGGGATTTAAGATAAGATATGGTTTTGGCATATTTTCACGCCTCCCCCCCTTGGTCCAGATATGAAAAGGTTCAGAAATCGAGAAACTTGTATACAATTGGTCAACCGCCCTAAAGCTACAGTTCTTGACACATTAGGTCCCAGTTTCTCAATGCACAGAATAGAAAACTGCCAAGCTCCTATAGGACATGATTAGATTCTTATGAAAGATAATTTCTTTCATAGTATCTATTAGGTTTCATATGTGTAGTTTTATTTTTCTACAATGATCATAATCTCCAGATTCCGACGGGAAGTCCTCCACTATTGGATAGCTTGGTGCGCAGAATTTTCTGCATAAGGTGCAGTAAAGTTTCTTGTACGAGTACAGCCCATAAGTCATGTAATTTTACAAGTCGCCGGTTGATGTTTTCGTAAGGGAGGGATTATTTCACGGGTTAACCTAAATTAACAGTGCGAAAACGAGCACTTGTATCATACCGTACCAGTACGGTACTCTACGTGTACGGGAAGTTACTCGTAAGGGCATTCGGCTAGTATGATATCTGGTAATGATAGCTTATTGGGTATAAGGGCGGCGAATGGAATGTAAGGGCAGGGAATTGAATACCGAGCTACCCAATTCACCCCGGCCCCCCCCCCCCCGGGGGGGGGGGGGGGGTGTCCACCAGAGGCCTTAAATTTTTTTGTGACCTTGCTGATAAAAATCATTGAAATGGTCTGCAACACTACCACAGCACCCTTGGAGCTTGTTTTAGTAAGTTGTACACATATTCAGTCAGTAATTTTCGATAAAATCTTAAAGTCAGATGGAAGAACACAGATAGTACTACTATGAATAACTTTATGGGTCAGTACATGTTAGACAAATACAATCTAAGTTCTAACTTTGTACTTCGCATAATTGTATATACCACAATCAAAGACAACGACGACGTTCACCATTCTCGCCTGATAAGATTATGAAGACAATCCTCTGAACATGTCACAAAGATGAGGGGATGACTGAGGGCTTCTCCTCGTCAGCCAACAGCCTTGAGGCCAGCATAAGTGAGAGTCTTGATAAGCCACATGTACTGCTGCTCAGCCTTGCACACGTCCTGATGTGTGTGGTGTTTAGAGATGCTGGGTGCGATGCCCTGAAGATGGTGATGAGGTCGACGTCAGGCACATGGGTGGTTGGCATGGCGCTGGGCCAGTCAATGAGCTTGATGAGCATGGAGGGTGGGAGAAGGTGCCATTGACACGGCACTGTTAAGTCATCACTGTCATTTCATTGGTAAAGGATGTTCGGCAGTGACAGCTGCCAATAGCCAATGGTTCCTTCTAAGAAAAACATAGGAGGGTGGGAAGAACATACCAGATTTGGGGGGGTAGGGGGGGGGGGGGGTTGAGAAATGGGGCCTTAATTTTTATTGTGACTGTATATGTAAATTCC
>Ga0307507_10009642_pt1 | contig 12772 bp, 10 predicted proteins | sample 7_EM_MG_FD_207223 | JGI IMG/M metagenome (GOLD analysis project Ga0307507, IMG submission 207223) | Populus trichocarpa ectomycorrhiza microbial communities from riparian zone in the Pacific Northwest, United States - 7_EM | ecosystem: Host-associated > Plants > Roots > Unclassified | place... | reverse complement strand
GAAGGATCAAATGAAAAAAGAAATCAATTTTAAAAACTTGTCAAGGTTAAAAAATAACAATTACAAGAATAAAGATAAAATCTGATATGTAAATATAATGAAGGGTAAAAAAATTGTAAAAAAATATTAATTCCAAAAATCATCCAAAATAAAAAATAATAATGATCAAATCTGAAATGAAAAAAATCGATGGAGGATGAAATCGAAAAACAAATTCAATTCATTATATTAATTCAAATGAAAAAAAATAGCAATTAAAAAAGCAGGGACCAAATCTTATGGGAAAAAAACTTGAAAGGTTGATGTGAAATATTACAAGGGCATGCACGAGAATTGAGAAAGAAAGAGAAAACGAAAAAAAAAATCACCACCAAACCATTAGGAATTAAGTTATACGCATTACATGGAGAGGTAGCTCTTGCTGTTGTCAATTAGGAAACATCAAGGAAGCTGGTTTTTACCCGTCATTAACCATCACACACGCCATCCAAAAGCAATGGAGTGGCGCCCTCGCTAACATGTTCCACGAACACACCAACTTTTTCTTTATTATTATTTATTTTTTAATCAAATTAACAAGTCATCCTTTAGATTACCTGATAATAACAAAACAAAATCAATATAAAAAACCAAAATGCCTCTAAAGCAAAGCCATAGACCTTTTAATTTCAAGGGCAATAAAATTGTTACACTGTGCATGTCAAGAAAAAAAACCCTAAATCATACTTAATTATATTTTTTTGCTTTTAGATGTGATTAAAAAAGCTAATTTTTACCTGTCATAAGCTATCACATGCGCCGTTCAAAAACTCGTTAATATGTTTCACGAACACACCAACTTTTTCTTTTTTATTATTTATTTATTTATTAATCAAATTAACAAGTCACCATTTGCACCTTTTGGATCACCTGATAATAACAAAATAAAATCAATATAAAAATACCCAAATGCCTCTAAAGCAAAGCCATAGACACCTTTTGAATTTCAAGGGCAATAAAATTGTTACAACGTGCACGTCAAGAAAAAAAAACCCTAAACCATACTTAATTATATTTTTTTGTTTTTAGATATGATTAAGGAAACTAGTTTTTACCCGTCATAAATTATCACACGCGCTGTCCTAAAACAATGAAGTGGTGAGTGCCTCACTAACATGTTCCACGAACACATCAACTTTTTCTTTTTATTATTTATTTATTAATCAAATTAACAAGTCAACCTTCGGATATATAAAAATACTAAAATAGCTCTAAAGCAAAGCCATAGACTTTTCAATTTCAAGGGCAATAAAATTTTCACACCGTGCATGTCAATAAATAAAAAAACCCTAAACCATACTTAATTATATTTTTTCGCTTTTAGATGTGACTAAGTAATTTAATTGTGGAAAAAATTATAGAAAGACTAAAATATCCTAAACATTTTTAAAATAATAAATAAACCTAACAAAAATACTATTTTACCCTTAAAAATCAATCCCCAATTCACTATTATAATCCAATTCAAGGTCATACACAGTGAATCAAGGACAATGCTCAGTAGCTTTCCTACATGAAATAGATTATGTTAATATTAAAAGAACAAAAAGAAAAGAACTACGTATTCAACCTCTAATCAACATTGCCAATTTTGGTAAGCAATAGAAACTAAAAACTATGTTTCGAAATTACAAATTATTCATTTCTCATGATCATCTCTTGTCGGCACACACAGAATTATTACAGTCGAAGGTTCCCTCGAATAGTTTACATACGAGAATGGAAAGGAACAAACAAAACAAAACGAGCATGAAACGAATATTCGTGTCTCGCATGTGAGGCGGACGAAAAAGACATCAAATAAAGGCAATTTGAGAACCTATTAACCCCAGCATGCGGCCGATTTAAACCTTCTGTATATAAAAAGATTCTAATATGCGCAGGACCAGATACTCTAAGATGGTCCAGATGGGCACATAAGTAAGAAACTGTCTTTTTGATAGGCAAAACAGCTCCTATAGAGAATGACAGCATGGGACAGCCCTCATCTCCGCATGAGTGGTCCTAAAAGCAAACATGGGGTGGAATAAGCTTTCCTGGGTTCATTATATTGTTGGGATCTAAAGCATTTTTAATTCTTTTCATTGTCTTCAGGGCCTCCACTCCAAGTTCTTTCTCGAGATACTGGAAACACAAGCAATTCCACGGTATTGATTATGGTACATATAAAAGTGAATCCCATAGTATAAATTAGTACATTTCAACAAACTTGAATGAGTTCCATTGTGTTAATGTGCTCCAGCTCAGTTTTGGGAAACTAATATGCCAAATGAAAAGCTCCATTGTGCTAATGTGCTCCAGCTCAGTATATGGGAAACTAATATGCCAAATGAAACTAGTGGTACATTGAATTTGATGGTGCAGCGGCCCTATATTGTGCATATTTTTTATCCAAACAATGATGATAGATAAAGGCATCTTTAACAATGAGGTCACCCCATGAGTCACCATGTGGTAATCTATGCGCGTTGCAGTGCCAAATGAAATGTCCTTTTGGTTTTCAGGAACTCTATCGTAAGTATCTCATGAAACGAATCGTGCAAGAACGAAGAAATGGCATGGCTGTAATTACGCGCTACTGTTTTGGTTAATCTGTTGTGTGTGTGCTCATGATGTCACAATTTCATGTCATATGTCCTTTTCCTTTGAATTTATATGCTGCATACTGTTGGACAGGCATTGTGCATGATGACATTAAGTTCCAAAATGGTTGATGAAAATCCTTTGTTACAATAGTCAAAGCACCAAATGAGTACGTGTCAAACTTCATGAAATGCATTGCAGGTTCAAACAATGGATAAGATACCTTCATTTTCCCTGTTCCTACTCCATGTTCTCCAGTACATGTTCCTGCTCGGAAAGAAACAGGGAAACGTTTTAGCACCAGAAATTTTTCAGCATTTTGTTAGAATGTGTCCAAATGGTCAAAGATCTGCAACCCTAAGACAGGGGGACTTTTATCCTTAGAAGTCAGCATCTTACACACGGATGAAAAGTAGATAAACATATAGGAGAAAGAATTGACTATGTGAAGCTTGACTAACTAAAAAGCATCCTAAGAATTCCATAATCTTTTTCCAACTAAAACAGAAATAGCAGACACCAGAAAGGAGCATGCACCTTCCATTGACAAAGCACTATGGACCATAAAATGATTCAATCTTTCTGCCTCCCGCCGGTGATCTTCTTGGTTCGGGTCAAAAAGAATTACAGTGTGAAAGTTACCATCGCCAGCATGAGCAATAACTGTGCTGTTATTTGACAAGACAAGAAAATAATTTTCATCACTAGCCTAATTCAATTGAGCGCATATACAGGAAAAGAAAACAATATGCCTCTTGCATACTGTCTCTAGTAGATGTCCTTCAGAAATACATACCAAACCAATGGCGATGCATCCAGCTCTTTCTTGGACCTCGATATCAATTCTGCAAGATGTGATAGAGGAACACATACGTCCTGCATGAAATAAGTGGGGAAGGTGACATTAGCAAGAAGCAAGGATAAACATCATCACAAAAGAACAAGAAAAACCTTCTATGCTTGTCTCAGCAGAAGAAAAAAATATGATGAAGTCATTCATATAATAATGTGGTTCGTTGAAAAGAAGATGATCTCTTCATTCATCAATTTTCACTTTGCATTTGCTTATCCTTTCTTTCATTCTTTCTGGAAACTAACAAGTTCTTTCCATTAAAAAGGGCTGGGATTACGTTTTAAAAAGTCTAGTTAAAGGTAGCAAGCAAGGGTTGGGATGGACTTACCATTGAATAATGTGGATGTCATAAGAAACAATGCAAGTGCATCAATGCAAAAAAAAATGACAGCAATTATACGAGCTATGTATAAGAGAACTCAACAAAGATGAAAAATGTCCCAGAGCACATGGAAAATAAGTCATATAATGATCTCCATTAGTCAGTTACTGCATACCTACATGTGTTTTTCAAAATAATCAGAGAAAGTGAGCATAAAGCTGAAATAAAATGTTCCATCAAGCATGTCTCCACTAAAACAGAAGACGTGTGAAACTTGGGTATATATACAAGCTTGGCAAAGTGACTCACTGAAATCATCGCCTCATATTTTGGTTCCATTGCAAAGCAAGCCCATAGAGCCTCCTTCCTTATCTGCAACACACCAAAAATTTAAAATACTATGCATATAAGCTAATCACTTGACAAATAACTGATTTCAAAACAAAATAATTTTCCATGCTAGCATTAGGAATCAGGGGGGATAGCATCCCCAGAAAAGGAAAAGGTTGCAAAACATGCAAAACTAAATCCAAGCACTACCCACAACTACTATGGGAAAGAGCAGGAGCGCAACAATCCATGTGACTTTACCTTCCAAAGTTCTTTTTTAGCTTCAGGGTCTTCTGCAAAAACAAAATCTGAACCCCTGTGCTCAGAAATGATCTTCTGAACAATTAGTGTTTGTTCACGTGCATATGCCTCTAATAACAATAAGCAGGAGATGAGTGGGGTAACAATGAATAAAGTAAGAAGACAAGGCTTAAGAAATCTTTTTTAATAGGAAAAGTGATGCAATCATTTAGATGAATTGGCATCCAAACAACAATTCAACCTGGTTGATATGGAAGTCCCTGAAATATTAATCGCATTTGCTTATGAAAAGTGTCGTAATATACTTTAAAATATCAATATTGCTTTTTTACTATAGATAGTATTGAAAGCAGCTCATAAGATATAAAAGTGTCCGTAGTTCATAAAAAACCAAGAGAAATACGCACTGTCAGATATTTGAAAAGACATCCTGCCTTACCTGTGCCTATGAATTCAAACATCAAAGTTGGAAATTCAGGTAAATTCTTGTCATTAGCAATATTGATAGCTCTCACTTGAACCTCGTCCATTAGCTCCACTCTTGACACCTAATGATAGAGAATGGATAATCCATAAAACGGTGAATGCAAGAACACAATTTGCATTAAGTCCTACCTGTATACCAGACAGCATAGTGGCAATGGCAACATCAGCTGCATCCTTAACTGTAGGGAAATTGCACATTGCAACCTGTAATGTTGTGAAACTCAATTAACGAACGCAACTAAATTTGACATCTGATAGAAACATGTAGTTGAGAATTAATACAGAGAGCAAGACTCTATCAATTGCCAAAAGAAAATAACAGAAACTTTAAAACGTGGTTAAAGTAAGATTTTGATGTTTCATTGAACAAAACTTCTCATATTTTCTGATGAATAATGGATGTCAGAGAATTCAGCAAGATGAACTTCAGGCACCTAAAAATAACAAGAAACCACCAGAACTGTCACTCTCGCTTGTCTACTGCCATCATTAACTATGTTTTTAATATTCACCCAAAAAAAAATGAAAGGAAAAGGCTGGGTTGGTGGGCCTCAAAACAGAGAGAGGGCGAAGGTACCACTGAATGCTGTGGAATTTTCTGAAGTCGTAAAGTGACCTCTGTTATTACACCGAGGGTCCCTTCACTTCCGATCACCAGGCGAGTCAAATCATACCTAAGGTAATAGATCCAATATGATTAAGAGTTGACTCATCCAAAAATGCAATAAAACAGAAATCCTCTAAAGCAATTGAAATCAGAAAGAGTTGAAGGCATCCTCTGCACGTGCACGATGGCCAACCATTTTGAAAGCTTCAGAAACATGAGTCTAGTATAGCAAAGCACCATTTAACAAACAAAATCTGTAAGCTAACTCCACCAGCAATTATTTGGTCTGTGATTTTCCAGAACACTCCCCTTAATATGAGGATCAAAAATTTCAGATATTTATCTTCTCAGGTTATTCTCAAAAAAAAAAAAAAAAAAAAAACAGAGATAAAAATGACAAGTAAATATAGAAAAGGACAATAACACACCCTGCAGCACTCTTTCGAGCACGAGAAGCTGTTTTGACCACATCTCCATTGGGAAGAACTACCTGGTGCACAAATAGTATAAGAATTACATTGTCACAAAAATGAACTCGATGCATCCGGAGGTCAGAGAGCAAACCTTAAGACTAATGACATTATCTCGCATGGTTCCATACCTACACGCTAAAAACCAGATCATTAAGTCAAATAAGAAATAAGACCATTGATTCTTGAACAAGTTTCTTACTTTTGAGGATTAAAAGAATTTCACAAACAGGAAGATAAGTGCTAAAGGCAATAGCTTCAATGTCAAAGCAAGCAATTGACGGCAAACATAGAATTTAATATAGATAAACCTATGGGGGCTTCTAGTCTAATCATTTGGGTGTTGCAAAATTGTCCATCTCCATACTATATGGATGAGTTGAAGTGGTACCATTTTCATGTTTCAGGAATTCAAGAATAATGGTGCAAATCATCCGAACTTTTAAGCATTAAAAATGTCTCATTGCCAAAGCATAAGCAATTTCAATGTTAAACATAAGCCCTAGTATAGGGAAAAGTAATGCAATATTTTAACATTTCCACTAAAAAGTAATGCAACGTTAATCCTTGTTCTAGTGCAGAAGATCGCTTCTCAAAGTAGCTAAATCAGCATATGTTTATTATGGTGTGTTTCTAGTGTTATGAGCAATCCCAGTGACAGAAGACGAACCGGGTGCCTACACCACTCTATAATCAAGTAGTCAATGGAAATGCAGAAAGAAACTTACAGCCACTTGTCAAATTCAAATGGGATTACTATGGATAAGAACTGATAAAATATAGAGGGAGGAAAGCGTATAAAAGAAAGGGAGGAAATTCACCTTTATCTTGTTTAGCTGAAGCAGTTCAATCAAAACATGAAACTTGAGTTTTATTACTTGTTTTGACTTTCGAGCAACTAATTTATATCATGAGTACTATAACCATCAGAATGAAACAAAGGCAACTGATAAAACAGCTCAAGAGTACTATAACCATCAGAATGAAACAAAGGCAACTGATAAAACAGCTCAAATACCTCACAGCTAAAGATCCCGAGCAACGTGTAGCACACATTCCCCCTATTGTTGCACCAGGCCCTGAATGTCAACATAATGCAAAGAAGATGCTAATCTCAATTGCCAAAATGGACCAACAAATAGTTGCCAAAACTGAAACATAAGTAATGACCAAGATCATGCATCATGCAAGACAGTATATACACAATCGAAGTAATTCAGCCTTACATTAAAACACACAAAAATTGAAACTTCATAGTTCATGTATGAAGGAACCAAAATATAACACGTCCCAAGAACATGTTTCATCACTGGGAGAACTTGTAACAAATTTACCTGGGTCAAGGGGAAAGAATAGACCATGAGGCTCTAGATATTCATTAAGCTCCATCCACCCAATTCCAGGCTCCACAACCACATCCATGTCCTCAACATGTAATGCTTTTACATTCTAAAAATTGAACAAGCAGTTACAAATATGAAACATAAGTTTTCAAGTGTTGATAAGATGAGAGAACTGGCAATAGGCTTCAAATTTTGGGTTATCTAAGAAAATTGCTCACTGACTTCTGGCTAAAATCAAGTGCAGCATCTACTTTTCGTAAGTTTTTCAGTAACTGAAAAAATACTTCATTTACTTCTTCTCGAGTACTTTAAACAGGAATATAAAAAGCAGAAAATCAAAAGAAGATACTGGCAGTTTTCATCCTTTTAATAGCCAAAATAAAAAAGATAAGATACGTCTATCTTAGTTCCCCATCACAATTTTTGGACAGGTTGCTTGCACAATATAGAAACTAGAGATTTGAAAGTTAACACAAATGACAGAAAACATTTGTTTCAACATAACAAATATACTAAAAAGAAGGTGATTTTCCTGTAGCTATCGACACACTTCACTATTCACTATAATAGTGGAGTGATGTCTATGGCCTTGGCTAAAAAAATTGATTAACTTCGAACTAGGGGTGTTTTGGTATTTTCACATGGTTTATTTGTCAGTATTGATTTGTTTAGGGTGTTTCCGTCTATTCATCATTTTAATGAACAGTAAAATAACTAAAATATCCCCAAGAATAAAAAAAATCAATTGTTTCGAATAGAGGTATTTAGGTATTTTCGTTTTTTAATACACAATGCAATTACACATGTACCCTTAAATCAAAGAGATTTAATTCATAGGGGTCGGGGTCAAGGGTATTAGAGTCTTTTGGTCTCGGTTTTTTTGTTAATTGTTGGTTTAGTTAAGGGCAATGTTGTAATTTAACATTAAAATAATATTTTTTTAATTGGAAAAAAGTTGATGGCGCATTCACATCATGCGCAAGCATGTGGGAGCCGCTGCGCATTTTGAGCGGCGTGTGCGACGGCTCTAAGTGGTAAAAAAATAAGCGTTTGCGGTATCATTTTATTCCTCGTCGTCTCCTCTTCCATAATAGGTGGCGCGTGTAGTCAAAATGTGGTCGGTTTATCGTCGGTGACCCTTTTTTTTCCATTTATTTCTCTCTCCTACCACCAAAAAAGCACTATGGTCCTTATTTTTATTGGTATTTCAAATTCAGTCCTTTTAGTTTTGATTTTAGTATTTTAATCATTTTTTATTTTGTTAAAGTTTTATTTGTTTTCAATTTAACCCTTGGTTTCTAATTTGTATATACAATATGTTTTGATTCGGTCCTTTTACTTTGAATTTCTTGTATTTTTTCTTAGTTCTTTTGTCAAAGTTTTTATTGCTTTCAATTTTATTCTTCAAATCAAGTTTATGATTTTTTGTTTTTTCAATGAGAATAATAATGATTTCAATTTGATCCATCTTCTTTTAATTTCTTATTGTTTTCCTTGGCCTTTATGTCAAAGTTTTTATAGTTTTCAATTATATCCTTCAATGATGATGATGATGATGATATTATTGATAATAATAATAATAATAATAATAATAATAATAATAAAGAATTAGTAATGATAATAATGATGATGATATTATTAATGATAATAATGATGATGATATTATTAAGTTAGTGATAATAATAATAATAATAGTAATGGTGATGGTGGTAGTAACAATGATACTACTACTACTACTAATAAAAATAAGAATAATAATAGTGATAATATTTATGATATTAATAGTTGTGATGATAGTAAGAATTCTGGTAATAATAGTAACAATATTAATAATAATAGTGATAGCAATAACAATAATAGCACTAATAAAAGTATTAATTTTAATAATAATAGAAATAATAATAATGATATTAATAATAGCAGTAGTGATGATTTTGATCATCATTTTTCGGATTGCTATTTTTTTTCAATCTTTTTGCATGATTGAAATTTTTTTTTTCAATTTCATCTTTTAATATTTATTTTTTTGAAAATTGGATTTCATGGTTTTTCTAGATTGAGGTCTGCTGACTTTGATTATAAATTTAAAAAGTTAACGTATTTTTTTTAAAAAAAAAAAGCTTTATGATTCCCTTTATGTTTTTATCAGGTTGTTCCAGTCACATAAAATGGATTGTATGTTTGACAGGATATCCTGTGTTGGCTTACTTTTAATTAGCATTGCTATACATTTGTCATGACAATTTTTCATGTTATTTTTTAACCTCATTTCAATACCTAAACATTATCTTTTTTGCAAAAAAATAGTTCAACCGTGGCGAAGCCTAGTCACCAAAAATATTATGAACTAAAGCTCGTGTTTCAAAGTTTGTGAAAGCATTGGTATACCTGCATTAGTGACATGTCAATGCAAACACCACCATGAGGTGATAAGGTGTGCCCCTCTATTGATGTAGCTCCACCATATGGTACAATTGGAACCTGCTTAAATAAAACTAATCCAGCTTAGGACCACTTAAATGGTTACACCAGCGGAGTAGAGCAAGCAAATGGAAAAGGCACCAAACTTGAGAAGTAAACATGAAGCAAAACCAATTATAATAGAAATACAAGTTCTTGATAGCAAAAACGTTCCAAAAATCTAAAAGGATACAAAAAACACACACACACAAAATGAGCTCAGACCTTATGTTTGTCGCAAGATTTCACAATGTTGGAAACTTCCTCTTCTGACCTGCATGCGTGAAATATGAATTGCAGAGCATTTTGAGTTTCAGTAGAAGGTGTTGTAATGAAGCAAGTCATCCAGATGATCTCAAAGAATAAGTGCAAACAAGGACTTTACACACAACTCCATGATCTATCAACTCTCTTTTCTTGTATATGATATGCTTATTCAGATCAATGTTATGCATCTTACGCACTCAAACAGACGAAGCATATGCACTTGTTTACTTAAAAAGTCACAGAAAGGGAGGCATTCTCTCCACTGAATACTTCATAGATTCTCTAACTATACCATTTTGTTGCGACTGGATGTAGACATAACTTAACAGGTGTGTATTTTGGAGCTCATTTATAACATTATCGACATTCTACTCTCTTTACTCCTCATCCTTTTGGCCTAAATCATAATTTCACGAGGCACGTTACCGCGAGCATGAATGACCAAAATTATCAAGAACACAACACGGCGAACATAAGATCAATAATCAAGCTCACCTTGGGAAAACAACGACGTCCGGAATATTTACAGCTTTATGAAAACTGTGTTGCGGTTTTCCATGGAAATACCTCTCATCATAATCCATACTCATGTTATCCTACAAGATATTAATTACAAAGCTCAAATTATCTATTTAATGACACCTATGCCATTGCATCTCTAAAGTAAAATTGAAAAATAAAAATAAAATACTTGACAAATAGCTTTTAATTCTTCAATAAGCTCTTGCGGTAAATGCTTTTGAGATCCTTGTACCACAAACTCCGTGCTTCCTTTTCCTCCAATTCCTCTGCTTCTTAAAAACAGCAGGAAAAGGAAAAAAAAACATTACTCTTAATATTTAAAATTGAAGAGGTAAATGATTATCCACTAAATTAGAAAAGAAAAAAAGAGAGAGAGAAATGAACTGACGGGGAATCGAGAGAAGCATCGCAGAGAGGAGGCGGAGATTGGAAGTGAATAGCGAGCGATCCAGCGAGAGTGATAGGGAGGAGAGAGTTTGAGCAGGTAAAACGGAACGGATTCTGTTTAGAGAAATGATATGGAGAGGTGATTGCTGTAGTGTTTGCTCCTCGAGTTCGGAGACGGTGGAAGAATGAGGTGCGGAGGTTGGTGATGGTTTTTGAATAGGAGGAGCGTAGGCGAGAAACCCAGCAAGTGAAAGCCATTTGATTTCAGTGAGAGACACTGGATACTGGAAAGAGAGATGGATCTTGTAAATAGGAGGAGGAATTTTTTTGAAAATAATGTAAAAGGCGTGATGCTTTTTTTCTCATTTTTTCACTTACTTGGAATTTAATTATATACCAGTCACTGTATTTAATCAAAACTAATTAATTAATCTATTTAATATCAACAACAATTAACATAATCTTTCATCTTAAACTGTTTATTTTTATATTTTAAAAGTATATTTTTAAAAAATTAAAAAATAAAATTTATTTTAAATTAATATTTTTTAATGTTTTTAGATTATATTAATGTATTGATTTCAAAAAAAAAATTATTTTAATATACTTTTAAATAAAAAAATATTTTAAAAAATAATCACAACTATAAAAAAAAACTACAATCATAATTCCAAACATCATCATCTTCAATTTAATAAGGTTTTTATTCTGAAATTGCCACGCCTCCTATCAAACTTTCCCATCTTATCGACTCTTCTTTTTCTTTTTCAATTTTTCAAGATAAACAAATGGAAAAAAAATACAGAATTAACAAAAGGCTAAGTTATAAATAGAAGAAAACAAATAATTGACTATATGGTTTTTACTTCTTATAATAATAATAATAATTATTATTATTATTATGGACCCTACATCCAATAAATAGTGTTTAACTAATTAAAGAATTAAATTGTGATTAAATATTAGACACGAAAGCTTTCCCTCTATAACCACGTCTAGATACATGGACAAGTCCCATCGCACTTCCTTGTCAAGAAGGACTCCATAGTGGGCATCCATTATCCAAGCTTGTGGAAAATGGCCATATGGATGGAGAAACGTTTTTTTTTATAGTGCTCTGTATTTTATTATCTATCATCTTTTTGTTTTTTTTCTCACTTAATTTCTTTCTTCTTCGCACTTGCTCTCTCTCCCAATGTTATTCCTTCTCTCTCTCTCTTCACATGTCTATCTAGTTTAATGATGCTATGCTACCAAAATTTCTACTACTAAATATTTTAATGTTATTTAAGTTATTTTAATGATATTTAAGTTTGATTTTTAATTTATATTGTTATTTTTTAAAATGTTTTTTTAATTCATAAAATAATATTTTTTTATTTTTAAAAAATTATTTTTAACACCAATATATTAAAATAATTAAAAAATATTAAAAAATAATTTTTTCAAAAAAATTAAAACAAAGGATATTTATTTGGAACTTAGCAGCTGCTTATACTAGCAACTTGTTTATATATAGCTTGTTTGGAAATGGTTACAGTTGTTTTAAAAGTGTATTTTATTTAGAAATATATTAAAATAATATTTTTTTTATTTTTTAAAAATATTAATTTAAAATAAAAAAAAATTAAACAATTTAAATATTTTAAAGCACAAAAACAAACCGTATGTAACCTCAAAACTTTGTACTGTCTTTCACGAGTATGTTTCTGTAACATCACCCGTCCAAGGGTACTGAAACATGCTATTGAACTATGTTGTTTTGAAACATGCGAGGACAAGGATGTGTAATGGCTACATTGTCGGCATTGCTGTGTTTCTAAAAAAAAATTATTTTTTTTA
>Ga0307507_10009640_pt1 | contig 12774 bp, 12 predicted proteins | sample 7_EM_MG_FD_207223 | JGI IMG/M metagenome (GOLD analysis project Ga0307507, IMG submission 207223) | Populus trichocarpa ectomycorrhiza microbial communities from riparian zone in the Pacific Northwest, United States - 7_EM | ecosystem: Host-associated > Plants > Roots > Unclassified | place... | reverse complement strand
GCGAGTTCCTCGAATGTTTGCTTCGAAAGACGACAATGACAAGTTGAAGTCGACTTTCCAAGCATTATGAATGATAATAGTAACCTGATGCTGCAACTACAAAAAGTCCGATTCAGAAATCATAGCTCAAAGCAGTACGCTGAAGTCTTACCTCCTGGTACACTTCCGAGGTTAGTCCGAGACCGACATCAGAGGTATCACCTTCCAAGAAGACGAGACGATCATCGGAAAGTAACCCCGCATCCAAACCCTTATCCGCAAATCGTTCCTCGTGTTCCTTCTTGATATTCCTTCCTACACGAGGTCGGTTTAAGGTATACACCTTTTGAACTCTGTCGTTGCGCAACAAAGCGTCCAACAGGTGCGAACCAAGGTTTCCAGTCGTGCCAGTAATTAAGACCGTCGCCAAATTGAAATGTCCATATTTCCGGATCATCCGTTCGATATCATGGACACTTTTGGTGCGCGGGTCGTGTGGGTCACAGTGAGTAAATGCGGTGACAATGAACAGTGCCAGCTTCGAAATGGACGGGTAATCATAGATTGTGATTGGGGTCACAATTTCCGAAATGCCTCGTCTGCTCTTACGCTGAGACCCCGATGTGAACGTATCAGTAAACGCCGTAAGTCCGCTCACAACACGATGGCGAAGAATCGTTGCGCCTAAGCTATCCAACCCTATGTCAAACAAGTCTTGGGTCGTAGAAAGAGTACTGGTTTGCAGCCCCAAATCAGCAACTTGGGCGAGTAACCAAGCTTCGAGGTCTTCGCGGTTCCACGAGACCAATGGGTTCGGGTCCAATCTCTCGGCTTTGGCAATCATTTCAAGCTTCGCATAACTGTTCAATTTTTTAAAGCTTGATTATAAATTCGTTTCAGATTAAAGGACACTTACACCCCCTCGATCTCTTCAGAAAAGTCATGGAGAGCAGCCTTACGCATCACCGTTCCTTTTGCAGTTCGAGGCAAAGGTTTGCCACAAGATGCAAATATAATGAGCTCCTTGTAGATGCGACTAAATGCAGGAGCGACTTTGTTGGCTTCTTCTACTGTAGGCCTATTTTAGACAAGTCAAAAAGGTTAAAACAGTCTTTTAGTTTACGAAATGCTGACCACATGAAATTTCTAACTCTATTGGTTTCTAAATCGTCACCGACATCGAAGGAATATTGTTCTTTAAGTTCGATGATTACACCAGCGTGGTCACACTTCTGGCCGAACATAACGACGCCCAAAACACTTGAAGAAAGTGTTATTCCAAACATAATACAAAGTTAGATAACTCACTAAGGGCTGCTCATGAGGACACTTTCCATAGGACCAGGTACAGTTTTTTCCCCTGACGAATGGATGATAACATCGTCCTTTCGGCCAACACTGTGAAGACAGGTAATAAGTCTCGGTGAAGACGATTGGAAGACAAATGTGTACATTTTCCAGAATTCAGGCTGCTTGGGATGCGGAACCCACAAATCAGAGCTTGCATATCCCTTCACATCAGGAAGGTTTTCCACAGACAATCGATGTGTTTCACAGGTCTATACCCAAACTTCAGTAAGTTCATGATTGTCTTAGAACGAGGAAGCTCACCAAGAATTGTGCCTCATATGTACCATCGCCTTGGTCTTCCCACCTTACACGCATATTCTCAGAAAACTTCATATACTCCCAAGCTTTTTTGATTTCTTGCTCTTTAATGCAGTGTGTACTGGGTCCGAACTCGGTCCCTCCGTATAGTGAAGTAAGTTGTACTCCAGCTTTGACCAAACGGTCGCCAATGGAAGTCGCCAGGAGTCCACCACCAAAGATCTGAAGGACTGATCTATCATGGGACTACCTGATTAAATCGAAATCACTTACAACCAAATCCAGGGTTACAAGGTAGTTGATCACATCGTCATCTTGTGACCAAAGTTGAAGGAAAGTAGGAACGGCAAAAAGTGCAGTGCAGTTGAGTCGCTTCGCGGAATGGATGAGGTTGTGCGAAGAGGGTTGGAGAACGAATGTGGGAGGGTACAACCCAACAGTGACCAAACCGTATAATGGGGTTAGAACCTGAGTTACGAAGCCGAAGGCATGGAAAGGAGGGAGGAGTTGAGCTGCGATCGTCTGTTGATGATGATGGTCCCGAAATTCCGTGACTGCGGCTAGAGTTGGGCTTCAGTTATAGAACCAATTCTACGAATAAAAATAGGAGCTCACGACGGGAGGACCAATGAAGGATACTCTGTGACACCTGTGCAACAGTTCTTGGAAAACCCGTACTTCCCGATGAATGAAAATAGATAATAATGTCTTCTGGTGATGAACGAGTGCCAGTTGGATATGGCTGAAACGAGTCTGATGGCTTCTCGTGGCCTAGTTTAGGGTACACGTCGGCAAGAGAGGGCATCTCCTCAACTAACAGGGTGAGGGTCGCATCGCTTTTTGCTAGTTGGTCCTGTATGTCGTCAAGTAAGGATTTCAGAGTCTCTCTCGTTGCAAGGACCCTACGACAAGATGTGTCCTTCAACAACTTGGCAGTGGCCTCGGCCGTATTACGAGGCGAGATTGGATATGGCTGTGAAAAGTCAGCATGAGGCAAGCGTTAATAACAGAATACGGAAACTGACAATAAGTCCGGCTCTCATTATTCCAAGAACAACCGTCTGATAGATCAGACTGCTCGAGAGAGCGAATATTGCTACGACTTCCCTATCGCGACCTCGTCTCCCAGGTCGGAGACAATGCGCAACACGATCACAAGCGCGCCCAAACTCGAAGTGGGTAATTTCTGTCAGGATTGCAGAACCATCGACATTCTGGAAGTCGTCATAAACGTAAATGGGGACGTTGGGATTGTTTTCACGGTGGAAATCGATAGTTTCTGGTAAAGAAACGGTGCCGTTTGTCGGGGGAGCGACTCCACGAGAAGTAACGATAGACATAGCAATTAATCTTTGTCGGCTCTTTGATTATATAGATGTAAGCGGTAAATGTTTCAGGAGGCACAGGTACGGCGGACTCCAAAGGCCGAAAATCTCTGGAAAATGGTGGCTGGCAGGAGGGAAGATGTCTAAGTGGCAGAGTGGTCTGAAAAGTGTTTATCGTAGCTGAGCAAGGTGCATTCCCGTCTTGTCGAGAAGCAGCTTTTAGGCATTAATATATCAGTCATGGTTCAGCGTGGCAACCTGCGGACAACATAAGTCGTTAACGGTAACTCATCAATTCCGATTCCAAAATAAAAAAAACTCAATAGAAATTCTATTAGAACAGCACACTGGCAGGCACAGGCCGCATTCGACTCGGTTTGATTGTCAAAGTCCGAAAGACCAGTGGACTTGCCAAGACTTGCCATTAGATTCAATACTGGACTTCGAAGCTCGGACTCACTTTACCGTTCCTGATCACCAAACCCCATAGCATGGATTGATGGTACACAGCCATTGGTTGTTTGATGGTTGTGTAGTTCGGTACCAACTTGGTACCAACTTTGTAAACAACAAATAATTCTATTCGGATTCGCCTAGGGCCGTCTTTTAAATTTTGCAACCGTACTCACCATGCACTTAAGTTAGATATCCCGACCTTCCATTACCCGTCAGCGCTTCAGCTCTTGGGATGGTTCAGCCAGGGATACTTAATGGAGATCTTAATGATAAGCTTTGATAACATATTAATAGCGGTTCGTCGTTAAAAAAAGTATTGCACAGATGGATTCAAGTTGTTTCCAATTGGTCAATTATGTTCAGAACGTTAAACCTTGGTTAAATCGTTGAAGAATCGTGAGCAGGGCCCAAGAACTGAGGTAGTGCCTCTGGTCAGCAGGGTGATGTGTTGAGCAGAGATAGGTAAATAAGTGGATGAAAATTGTACTTACAGCCATTCTTTGATATGGTATTGGGGACTACGGGATTGGTAGATGATGGAAAGATTTCTTCACCATGTAGCTACCAATTCGAGGTTTTGCGGAGTGCGAGATCTGATACAACTTCTTCTCATGAGTTGCCTTGCCGGATGGGTTGCTCTGGGGTAACCAATCCAAGAAACTAGAATCAGCCTACACAATTTAACAAAGCCCGATCAAACAGGAAAATGCGAGCGGACAGACCAGACAAGTATCTAGCATTGATGACTTCTTATGCATTCAGGACGAAGGCTTGGGCTTCAGGTTTCATTAAAGAGCATTGCAATATTGATGTGTTGTGAGAGCGCAGGGAAACCACAGCTATTTTTCCGTCGCTAGACTGATGAGACTGGCATTTTTGAAACAAGCTAATGTGAATGCCCAGCCGCGTGGTCAGGAAGTGGTGCAGGAAGACAACCTGCATACCGCAGGTAAGTTATATTACAGAAGAGAAGGAAAGCGACCAACTCAGGATTCCATGGCGTCTCCATCCGCACTGAGGTTTCTTAGTTGCTAGAGGTCTAATCACCTCCTTGTGACCCAAGTAAACTGAAGCGACCATTCCAGAGAACGATTTCTGCAGGACAAAGGGTAGATTCTCAGCTGGAACCAAAGCCTAGAACTTGTCAAATTGTTTCCACCAACGGTGGTCGGGATAAAAGGGAGTAAAGAGATACAAATGACGACTCGGTGAATGCCGATCGAGCTGCAAGTCAGGGTGATGTTCTTGACTTCGATACTTCCAGCCGCTCTCTTGTTTTTCAGTTGTTTTTGGGTGGTATATTCGGACAATACACACCGACAACATGTAGAAGGGTTTCTCCGAGAGAACTCAAACGATGGGGCTTCTACTCACACCAATAATTGGGCAGTGCTGGTATGCTCCTCGCGATACTGGTTCAACTACAGAGTGCGTGCTTACGGACAATAAACACTTCATATCGTTGCTGATTCGTGTACTAGCATATGGCAAATGCGCTCGGCATGTATCATACTGTTAAGCGTCTGGGAATACCAGATTCAAACATCATCCTCATGTTGGCCGATGACGCATCCTGCAATCAAAGAAATAAATTCCCTGGAAGTGTATATGCAAGCCCAGACCGTCACACAGACCTGTACGGAGACAATATTGAGGTGGATTATCGTGGATATGAAGTCACAGTGGAAAACTTTCTTCGTGTCTTGACTGGTACGATTGCTGTATGCCTTCTATTTCACTGGGATTGAACAGCTTTACCCTTTAGGACGCATGGATCCCTCAGTACCACGTTCAAAACGTCTTCTAAGCGATGAGCGATCAAATATCTTTGTCTACATGACTGGTCACGGAGGCAATGAATTTCTGAAATTCCAAGATAACGAAGAAATCAGTGCATTTGACATTGCAGACGCATTCGCCCAAATGTACCAGAAGAAAAGGTATATTCATATTCCCCTCTTTTTCTTTGCATTTGCTGAACATGTCACCAAGATACAACGAAATTCTCTTCATGATTGATACATGCCAAGCGACCACTATGTATTCAAAGTTCTATTCACCCAATATCCTCGCGACTGGCTCGTCCGAGTTGGGCGAAAGTTCTTATTCAGTACGTTGCATTTATTTCTCTGTTGTCTAGTACTTACGTAAGAATTCAAGCATGCTAATGACTACGATATCGGTGTAGCTGTCATTGATGCTTATACGCATTATGTACTCCAGTTCATGGAGAACATTAACAAGACGAGTCAGGCATCTATGGAGGAACTGGTACGCACTCTCCCTCTTCGCTCTGTACTTTGAAGAGACCATTTTTCAATCAGTTTAACTCCATCGACCCAGAGAAAATCAACTCTCATTTTGGGGTACGAACAGATTTGTTCCAACGAACTCTGAGCGAGACTCGGATAACCGATTTTTTTGGGGGCGTATCACAAGCCGAGATTGTTTCTCCAACATCAGACACCTCTCCATTGACTACTGATGAGGAGGATATACGAGAAGAGACGCCGACAGATAAGAACCTAACATCTACAATACGGAGTCAAGTTGTACCCCCATCTGTTAGATCCTGGGTGGTCCAGCACAAAACGTTCAGAGCATGGGGTTCCGTGGCATTATTTGGTGGTTTAATAGGTTGGGTAGCCTCCCGATAGCAGGTTAGATAGTCATAGTTGCTAATAAGATGTCCTGCCTTCGTCTGCCAGTGAGTCACCAATCAATTCCACTGCTTTATCGGTACTGTACATTTTACTTCGCATATCTTAACAATGAGAGCAAAACATACTACTCCCAAATTTTTTCTGCAACCTTCGACCTCGGACACCTCCTGCCTGTCCAAAGTCTAAACTGTTCAAAGCCTTGTTCAAGCAAGATCTCGCGTCCAGTCACTACCGACCAGTTGTCACCAGCAACCCTCTTTGCCAGACTGAGCAGCGGCGTCTCAGATGGCTTATAGGCCACATCCACCACCACAGCTGGACCCTCGCGATATTCAAATAACTTTTTGGTAACGGATATGACACCACCACTTGGGACTTCGGCATCGTCAAGGGCAGAAGAGGGAACGGTGCTGACGATGACTCGGGGTTTTGCCTCGGGCCATGGTCCGAGTTGGGTAAGGACCTGGACTTTTGCCTCAGGAAACGCCTGCGCCACGTTTTTCGCCTTGCTCGCAGTCCTGTTATAGATGTATATCACATCTGCATGAAGGGACTGGAGTGCATAAACCGCCGCCCTCGCGGTGCCACCTGCACCGATGACCAACGCAGCACCAATGGGTCTGTCTCCAAGTTTCGCAGCAATGCACGTCCTAATGCCGATCCAATCTGTGTTGTCGCCCACAAGAATTCGACCTGAACCTTGTGATGTTGGAATGATAGTGTTAACTGCTCCGATAGCCTCCGCTGCTGGCGTCAATTTATCGAGGAGAGGTATAATACTGAGCTTGAAAGGGATTGTAACTGATGCACCTCCAAAATCTGGTGAAGTAATTGCAATTTTGATTTCTTCACCAACCGTTTGGGTCTCAAAGAGTTCATATTTGTGTGGCAGGGCCAGGAGATTAAAGGAATTGTTATGAAGAATTGGCGACAATGATTGGGAAATTGGAGTTCCAAACAAGTAAAATCTTCGAGCAGGGAGGAGGCCTAAGAGATGCAAAGCCTGTTGAATCTCGCGGAAGGATAGTTGTCCAGGTGCTGCCTGAGTAGGGAGCAATGGATGAGACACTGGACTGAATGTTGAGTTCAAGATACGAGACATCTGGCCCTCGACGCCCATATTGATCGCAATGATTGGTTTCGCGTCAGGAGAGTGGGTGACACTCTCGACGAAATTGTATAGGGCAAAGTTGTCCTTCAAGCTCTCCGCCTTGCCAACAATCTTGACGATATCTCCTAGTTTCACGGCCAATTCATACTTCTCCTTAATCTCAACTCCAACCCACTTCATCCTTCCAGTCCAGTCATGCCAGGAAGTAATAATTTTAGAATGCCCTTTCCTCTTCGTCAACAGCTGAATATCTTTCTCCGGAAGAGTAAGCTCCACATCAATATATTCGACACCGAGTTGCAGGGCAAGTTTGAGAAGTTTGAGGGCTTCCGCATATGCCGTATCAGGGAAAGCCCCGCCCTGGCTCTTCGTCCGCACCGTGAACACGACTGGGAGCGAGGAAAGGCGTCGCAGCTTCGTAACCTGCTCCTGGACATACGACAGCGGAGGTATCGAATATTGAAGACTTTCATAATCCTTTGGAGATTTGAGCAAATCCACTCTGAGCTCGAGTGCATCCACCCCTTCCGTCAAGTCCTCAATCTGGTCGGCTGCATGAGCCACATCCGGATACGTGAGCGATAAGAAGTACGTCCTCTTCCCATTCATTACGTTCTCGGAGAAGCTGGAGTTTTGACCCGAGACGTGCCCAAAGAACCTAAGCACTTCTCTGAACGTACTCCTCGTGTCACTATCAGCTCCGAATTGGTTATCAAACATATAATTCGAGCATTCAGCGAACCAAGGATCCCGACGCCTGAAAACGTCGTGGACGGGTTCTACGTACGGTGGTCTTGTACCTTCGGTGTCAAGGTATGCGATAACGTCGGAAAGGGGTCGGACGATACGAACAACGGGACCTTTTCTGGAAGCGTACTCTTTCAAAAACTCTCTAGCCACCGGGGTCTCCACTATCCCTCCTCCGACGCTGATTACATGCCCTTCGGGTTTGGCCTCGATCAACTCTTTGGTAGCGGCAAATTCTGCATCACGGAAAGCGGACCACCCACGCTGGTGCACGAATTCCCGAACACCTATTTTGTACTTTTCCTCGAAGTAGAGGTCTGTATCAAAGCATGGCCAAGACAAAGCCGCTGATGCCATATTGCCAATGAAGGTCTTTCCTGTTCCTCGCATGCCTATGAGTAAAATAGATGCCCCGGCTTTATGATTATGGGCCACAACAGATGTTTCCGAAGTGGTTTCATTCAGCTCAACTCCTTCGACCTTGATGCCGATCTGTTTACGATAAGACGATTTGGGACAAAGGGAGCAGACAAAATCGCACCTTGTTCTCAAGGTCGTCCCACCAATTAGGCCACGTTTTTTCAACGCATCTCTTCTCTTCAAACACTGTTCCTTCAACGACTGTGGCCAAGACGCTGAATGCCATCGCGACGCGATGATCATCGTAACAGTGTACACTGACACCAGTGTTGAGATTTTCAATCGGTTTACCAATGATCTCTAAGCCATCGGGTAGTTCAACCGTTTCTACGCCAAACTTTTCTAAAACAAAGTAAATATAAAGTATAAATGCAGCGATAGAGAACTCACTGAGCTGGTCATTCATAGCCTTTATCCTGTTACACTCTTTCACCCTCTGGTTCGCAATTCCAAGGATCCTTGTCCTACCGTTAGCAACAGCAGCTAAAGCAGTAGCCGTTAAGAAAGCGTCGGTCATTTCTTCCATGTCAATTTCTTCGATCGCCTTCAACGATCCTTTGGGGCACCCTCGAACCGTAGTTTCCGTAGGAGTCTGCACGACCTCACAGCCCATTTTCTCCAAGACTTCTTTCGCAAACTTGGCATCGCCTTGTAAAGAGTTTGAGCCAATATTCTCAATAGTACACGAAGTACCGGTTATAGCTGCGATGGCAAGTGGGTATGTGGCGCTTGAAGCATCGGATTCGATCCTGTACTCCTCTGGGTTGGCGTAAATCGCTGAGGGAATGTCGTAGATGTCAAGGTGCTTCCCGGTGCCCGGGTCCGTCCTCCTGGAAACTTCCACTCCAAAGGTCTTCATTACCGCAATGGTCATATCAATATACGGCTGCGATATGACCTGACCGCCCGTCAATTCAAGAGTAACAGGCTCCCTCGCATATGGCGCACAAAGTAGGATAGAAGAGACATATTGGCTTGACACGCTCGCCGCCAGCTGTATGTGCCCGCCTTTAAGCCCCTGCGGCGCAATGGCAAGGGGTAAACAATTCGACAATTCAAGATAATCGATTTTGTTGCCATTCGCCTGCAAAGCCGTGACTAGAGGCCCAATGGGACGCTGTTTCATACGCGCGTTGCCAGTGATAATTGTTTGTTCAGGACCCTCGACACCAGGAGTAGCTGTGACGAGCGTGCAGACGGTGGTTAAAAAGCGAGCAGCTGTTCCTGCATTCCCAAGATACAGTTCCTTTCCATTGGAGGGAACGGATAACGATCCAAGGCCGCCTTCGACGACTAACGTGTCGCCCCCATCTTCCCAAGTGAATTTGGCCCCCTGAAAACGTGATATACATAAGCGTGGGGCCTCGAGTTCATTCTGAAACAATACCTGAAGGTATTTCAAAGCTGATATCATAACCTGTGTGTCGTCCGAGTGCAGTAAGTTCTTCAGCCTACAAGACCCCTTTCCAAGCGCCGCAAGCACCAAAACCCTATTCGAGATACTCTTGGAGCCAGGTGTGGACATCCTCACTGGATTCTTCGCAGGCAGACCAGAGACGACCTTAACGGCCTCAGCCAGCGTATTAGCAATAACAGCGTCCTTCACCACGGTCGCTTTTTCTTCGAAAGTTTTACCGATCCGCTGTAATAAAACAATCTTTTTCTGTTGCCCACTGTTCTTCTTGTCTACACTCATGATATCCAACAAGCGATCGATATCGATAAGCTTTGCAGCAGGCAAGCTTGCAATTTTTGAGTCCGAAAGCGAAATAGGCAAATTGTATGCCTGAAGACACCTCGAGAGCCGTCCGACGCTAACTTGGGATAGAATTCCCAGTTGTCTCGAGACTTCTGCTTCAAGGATCATACCCACGCTTATGCACTCCCCATGGAGAATTATAGGTGTAAGGATCGCTTCAATGGCATGGCCGATGGTGTGTCCAAAGTTCACAAGGTTACGGAGACCCGTTTCTCGTTCGTCATGGGTAACAATGTGGGACTTCACATAAACGGATCCAACGATGACGGATAGGAGAACTTCTTGAGCCGCTGAGCGCGTGGATTTTGATCGACCAGCGTGGTTCTTGGAAGACGTTTGGATGGCAGCAAATATTTCAGACGATCGATTTTCCAAATCGATAAATTCGGATTCGTTCCATATAGCTGCGGTCTGCAGAGCATCACTGACGTGTTGCAAGAAAGGAAAAAGAACGGACCTTGACGACTTCGGCCATCCCATTGGAAAAGTGCCTCAGAGTAAGCGTTTCCAAAAAGGCTGCATCGATGAAGATGTACTCTGGTTGCCAAAAAGCACCAATCAGATTCTTTCCGTGATGGGTATCGATAGCAGTCTTCCCTCCTATACTAGAATCGACCATCGCCAACAAGGTGGTGGGGATCTGGACAAACCGTAGCCCTCGCATACTAGCAACGTATTTCAGGGATGATACGACCAGCAGATAAATGGAAATACGGACAAAGTAGCCGCGACGAAACCAACCAGATCCCCAATAACTCCTCCACCGAGGGCTAGAATCACAGTATCTCGAGTACATTTGTTCGACAACAACCAATCCTCAATCTGAGCCTTGCCGTCACGACTTTTTGAGGTTTCACCTGGTGTAATGGCTAGATTTATAAATCTCGATGACGACCCAGGCTTTTCCAGCTGGGTAGTGAACTCGTCCTCGAAAGCCTGGAGATGCAGGCGAGCAACGTTCCAATCAGTGATAAGGGCGAAGGTCGACGTTGGCAGAGTCGTGAGCAACGTGTGAACGATGTACGGTATGAGATGGAATCCACAATGGATAGACTCCTTCCCCAAGATCGACAACTTCTGCACGTCGGTATCCGTCGCCATCTTAATGGGAGCGTTTGATCCTCAAGGACGGTTCGCAGGGTCATTTTTATATTCATCACGGGTTGGTTGATGCAAGGTTGATGCCACACAGCGTTAGGCAAGGAATTGATTCCAGTTGATTCCAATCCGGACCCCGGGACGAGATAACATTGAAGAAACTAAATTTTTTTTACATACAAAGAAATAGTTAACCCTATCATTTAAGCCACAGCAGTGTTGTTGTCATGAGCGAATTGTTCAACTTTTCCATCATTCCACCGGACTGTAACGGATCCATCCTAACATCATAAAAATGAGTGGTTGTCACTATCGAAACCCTCGATTTTTGCTTACAGAATTTCCGAAATATGCGGCACGAGCCATCTTGCAAAATAGGCCGACCTCGACGACGCCAGTCAGCATTTTGATCTGCGCCATAATCTTTCAAAAGGGGGTCAGTACAACCAGCTTCTACCCTGCGATCACATCACTCGCCATAAAGGGATCCAACATCTCCTTCTCAAATGGTGCATCAATTACGAAGTTGCCGTTGTCTGTGACTACTGGACCAGCTATAGAACCAGGGTAAGGTGTGTTCAGTCACGAAGAACAAGGCCGACCTTTCCTTATGGCCATTCGAAGTGTCGCTTTCGGTGATCCAAGGTTGTGAAGATTTTGCAGTACCCTTGCATAGGCGAAGGGTACGACTTCAATCGGCACACCTTGGGTATACTGCATCGAGGTCAGCACTGAATGCGAAAACTAAGCCCCACAAACATTTGTACCCAGGAATTTCACATTTTTCCTGTAGTCAGCAACGAGAATAAATCTGAGAGGACCATAAACGATGTAATTGGGTTAGAAATTGAGATTTCAGACGTTTTGGCTGCTTCTGCGAGTACCTTCTCTCGCAATTGACATGCTCCTCCACCTTTCACACAATTCAAGGCATGATCTACCCTTCATCGGAATTAGAAATAGTTGTGGGTATAGAACAAAAAGACATACTCATCTGCACCATCGATCGTGACATCGATCGTCGGATACTGATCAACATCTCCCAATCTCAAACCGCAATCTACTATCAGCTGTTTCGATTGAAATCCTAAGAAAAGGTCTTAAAATGATCTCTAAGATCTGCGGAATTTGGTACATACCAGTGGGAATGAACACTCTTGACTTATTTAGCTCGGTACCTTGTTGTACAATCCTCTCGACAACATATGGAACCGTTGAGCCTTTCCATCGATGAATAAAAGGTGACAATTCTCCGAATCAGAACACACCAGACCCGATTCCGATGACCTAGTGGCAATGGGGAACAACACAAGACAAGAGTCGAGAACTACTAACCTTGTGCTCCGGCAAGACATGAGAATCGACGGCCTGAAACGCGGCAAGTCTTTTGGATTGTTCAATATCACTCATTGGTGTTTTCGGTGAGGTCTCGTCTTGATCTGAACCTGCGAGGATTACTTTTTTTGGATCAGAACCCGAGAGGTGTACGGGTTGTGTGGGTGGAAGGACTGGGGTAGAACTTCGGCAACAAGCAGGATGGAAACAATCGGAGTTTAACAAGAATAAGTAATTCCTAGGTTAGCCGATGAGATAGGACGTACGGATGAA
>Ga0307507_10009639_pt1 | contig 12775 bp, 10 predicted proteins | sample 7_EM_MG_FD_207223 | JGI IMG/M metagenome (GOLD analysis project Ga0307507, IMG submission 207223) | Populus trichocarpa ectomycorrhiza microbial communities from riparian zone in the Pacific Northwest, United States - 7_EM | ecosystem: Host-associated > Plants > Roots > Unclassified | place... | reverse complement strand
AAGTGACCGGGTGAGCTTGGCCGACGTCCTGACGGTGGTCGACCGGCTGGCTGAGATGCCGGACGCGGTCACCGCCACCGCGGAAGCGATGTTCGAGGCCGTCGACGAGAACGGCGACGGCGAGATCGCGGCGGCGGAGTACCGCCGGCTCATCGAGGCGTGGACCGGTCGTGAGGCCGACACCGGCGAGGTCTTCGGCCTGCTCGACCTGAACGGTGACGGGCACCTGTCGAAGACGGAGTTCGCCGAGCACTGGACCGAGTTCTGGGCCGGCGACAACCCGGACGCGCCCGGCAGTTGGGTGTTCGGCAGGTTCTGAACGTTTCTGTGGGTGTCGCGCGGGGCGTGGCGCTCGAACGGCCTATGCGTATTCCCGTCGGGTTGCGGGCAATTCGGGAATTGGTTCCGCGGGGTGACGGCTGTGGCATTTGCCTGAGCCACAACAGGTTTGAACTCCTGTTCGTCTGCTATGAGGTGTTTCGGGAAATATTCCGGCGATAGGCGAAAAGCGAATTCCTGTCGCGCTTCGGACGACGCCGCTGGACGATTCGGGCGAAGATTCATTCGGCCTTTCACCCGTATTTTCGGTAATTCCGGGAAAGGGGTAACGCATTTCTTGAGCGACTCGAACCCAGCCAGGGGCTCTCCGATCGTCAGGGGTGACGAAAAGAGCAGTTGGAGGCAACGATGTCGATTTCTATGACCGTGGAGACCCGGCCGAAGCGCGAGGACCTCGTCCGGGCACAGTACGCCGACACCACGCTCGTGACCGGCTACGCGGACGGCTATCAGGGCTGGGGCCCGGCCGCCCGCTACTACCACTCCCGGCTGCACGCCGTGGACGAAGTCCTGCGCGACTGCCCCGGCGGCGCGCTGCTCGACGTCGGCTGCGGGCCGGGGATGATGGTGCGCCACCTGCTCGACACCAGACCCGGCGACTTCCGGATCACGGCCTGCGACCAGTCGGCGGCCATGGCCGACGCGGTCGCGGCGCGGACCCGCGAGGCAACCGAGGTGCGCACGTCGGTCGAGGACATCGAGAACATGTCGTTTCCCGACCACAGCTTCGACGTCGTGCTCGCGATGGGTGTCCTCGAATACGCCGACGTGACGCTCGCGCTGCGCGAGGTCGCCCGTGTCGTCCGGCCCGGCGGCCTGGTCGTGGCAACCATGCTCAACCCACGCAGCCCGTACCGCCTGTTCGAGTGGGGTGTCTTCTGGCCCGCGCGCCGCGCGCTCGGCAGTGTGGAAGGCGCGCTGCACGTGCGCGAGGGCAGACGGCACGGTGCCCGGCGCACCGGCATCAAGGCGCTCGGCCCGCGGCGGTTCCGCCACCAGCTGTGGCGGGCCGGGTTCCAGCCCGAGGACGCGCTCTTCTACGACGTCACCATGCTGGTGCCGCCGGTCGATCGCCTGGTCCGGCGCTGGGACCGCGGCTGGCGGGAGCACCCCGAGAAGACGGTGGCCCGCGGTGCGAAGCGCTGGCTGGGCACCGGATATCTCGTGGCCGCGCGCCGCGTCGCCGACTGACCGGGAAACGGCCGGTTTCCCTTGGGGGAGAGGGAAACCGGCCGTCCGGGGTGGCGGCGCTCGGGGTTACGCCGCCTGGGGAACCGGCGCTGAGGCCGGGGCCAGGGCGAGGTCGAGGACCTCGCGGACGTTCGCGACCGCGTGCACTTCCAGCTGGGAGAGCACTTCAGCGGGCACGTCGTCCAGGTCGGGCTCGTTGCGCTGCGGGATGATCACCGTCTTCATCCCGGCCCGGTGCGCGGCGAGCAGCTTCTGCTTCACGCCGCCGATCGGCAGCACCCGCCCGGTCAGCGACACCTCGCCGGTCATCGCGACGTCGGCGCGCACCACGCGTCCCGAGAGCAGGGACGCCAGCGCGGTCGTCATCGTGATGCCCGCGGAGGGGCCGTCCTTCGGGACCGCGCCCGCGGGGACGTGGACGTGGATGCCGCGGTTCTTCAGGTCACCGACCGGCAGTTCCAGTTCCGCGCCGTGCGAGCGGAGGTAGGAGAGCGCGATCTGCACCGACTCCTTCATCACGTCGCCGAGCTGGCCGGTCAGCTGCAGCCCGGTCGCGCCGGACTCCTGATCCGCCAGCGACGCCTCGATGTAGAGGACGTCGCCACCGGCGCCGGTGACGGCGAGACCCGTTGCCACGCCGGGGGTCGCGGTCCGCTGGGTCGACGCGGGCAGCGACGACTCCGGCAGGTGGCGCGGACGGCCCAGGAAGGTCTGCAGGCCATCGGCGTCGACCGTGATCGGCAGCGTGACCTCGTCCAGGGCGACCTTCGTCGCGATCTTGCGCAGCACCTTGGCGATGGTCCGGTTCGCGTCGCGCACGCCCGCCTCGCGGGTGTACTCGGCGGCGATCCGGCTGAAAGCGGCGTCGGTCAGGACGACGTCCTCCTTGCCGAGGCCTGCGCGTTCCAGCTCACGGGGGAGCAGGTGGTCGCGGGCGATGGTGACCTTCTCGTGCTCGGTGTAGCCGTCGAGGGTGACCAGCTCCATCCGGTCCAGCAGCGGGCCGGGGATGGTCTCCAGCGCGTTGGCCGTGGCCAGGAACACGACGTCGGACAGGTCCAGCTCGACCTCGAGGTAGTGGTCGCGGAAGGTGTGGTTCTGTTCCGGGTCCAGGACTTCGAGCAGGGCCGCGGTCGGGTCGCCGCGGTAGTCGGCGCCGACCTTGTCGATCTCGTCGAGCAGGATGACCGGGTTCATCGAGCCGGCTTCCTTGATGGCGCGGACGATCCGGCCGGGCAGCGCGCCGACGTAGGTGCGGCGGTGGCCGCGGATTTCCGCCTCGTCACGGATGCCGCCGAGGGCGACGCGGACGAACTTGCGGCCCATTGCCTTCGCGACCGACTCGCCCAGCGACGTTTTACCGACGCCGGGAGGGCCGGCGAGGGCGAGCACGGCGCCGGAACGACGTCCGCCGACGGGGCCCTTGCCCGATTCGGCGCGGCGCTTGCGCACGGCCAGGTACTCGATGATGCGTTCCTTCACGTCGTCGAGACCGGCGTGGTCCGCGTCGAGGATGGCGCGGGCCGCGGCGATGTCGTGGACGTCCGTGGTGCGCTCGGTCCAGGGCAGCTCCAGGACGGTGTCCAGCCAGGTGCGGATCCAGCTGCCCTCGGGGGACTGCTCGGACGTGCGGTCCAGCTTGTCCACTTCGGACAGTGCAGCCTTTTTGACGGGATCGGGCAGGTCGGCGGCCTCGACGCGGGCGCGGTAGTCCGTGTCGTCGGTGCTGCCGTCGAGCTCGCCGAGCTCCTTGCGGATCGCTTCGAGCTGGCGCCGCAGCAGGAACTCCTTCTGCTGCTTCTCCATGCCCTCAGCGACATCCTTGCGGATGGTGTCGGTGACCTCGAGCTCGGCGAGGTGCTCCTTGCTCCACTCGAGTGCCTTCTCGAGGCGGGCGCTGACGTCGAGCGTGGTGAGCAGCTCGACCTTCTGGTCGGTGTCGAGGTAAGGCGCGTTGCCGGAAAGGTCGGCGACCGCGGACGGGTCCTCGACCTGCTGGACGGCGTCGATCAGCTGCCAGCCGCCGCGCTGCTGCAGGATCGAGATGACGACAGCCTTGTACTCGGCGGCGAGCTTCGCCGTCTGGTCATCGGTGGTCTCGGGGGCGTCCTCGGCGTGCACCCAGCGGGCGGCGCCGGGGCCGTCGGCGATCCGGCCGACCAGCGCGCGGCGGGTCCCGCGCAGCAGCACGGCGGCCTTCCCGCCGGGCACGCGGCCGATGCGCTCGACGGTGGCGACGGTGCCGAACTCGGCGTACTCGCCATGAATGCGGGGGACGATGAGAACCTCGGCCTTGGCCGTGCTCGTGGACCGGATGCCGGGGAAGGACGCCTGGCTCGGCGCGCCGGCCTGGGCGGACTCCACCGCGGCCCGCGTCTCGGTGTCGGTGAGGTCGAGCGGGACGACCATGCCCGGCAGCACGACGTCGTCATCGAGCGGGAGCACGGGCAGGAGGCGGGTGTCGGACATGTGCACTCCTCGTGTAGTTGAGTCTGCCCTACTCAACTCTCCGATCGACCCGTTTGTTTCCCGAAGTGCGTTCGCCCACAGCTGATCTCACCCATCCGACCTCTGTGGCCCGGAAGTTGCAGTTAGCCCGCTAAACGTCACGCTCCCGGGAGATACATCGGAGGAGTGGTCGCGTGGGAAGGGAGGGGTAAGTCCGTGAATGCCACATTGAGGGCCAAAGACGCCGTGAATGTGGCATTCACAGCCCTCGCCCGCAGGCGCCGCGGAGTGATCCGATGTCCGGGAGCGAAGAAGGCCCCGGCGTGCGCGTTTAGCCCGCTAAACGTCAACGCCGGGGCCCAGAGATCAGAGGGGTGGGGTCAGCCGGGGTGGACGGCCACCGCGCCGCGGCCGAACGGGCGGGTGGCTGCGTCGAGGGAGTCCGGCTTGCGTTCCGGGCGCCAGTCCAGCAGCGGGCTGATCCCGGGCGGCAGCAGCGGCCAGTCGCCGAACCATGGGAGGACGTCCTCGTCGGACCGCAGCCACACCGGGTTCGACGTGTTCTTGTACGCCGCCGCGAAGTTCCGCGCCTGCTCCGCGCGGTCCGGCGGCGCGTCGTCCGCCACCCCCGCGTGCGTGAGCCCGAGCCAGCTGCCCGGCGCCATCTGCTTCCGGTACCGCGCCACCAGCCCGGCCGGGTCGTCGTCCGGGCCGACGAAGTGCAGCACCGCGATCATCAGCACGCACACCGGCTCGGACCAGTCGATCAGCCGCAGGGTCTCCTCCGCCGCGAAGATCGAGTCCGGGTCGCGCATGTCCGCCTGCACCAGCCCGGCCCAGTCGGTCGCGTCGTCCTGCTCGAGGATCAACGTCGAATGCGCCGCCGCCACCGGCTCGTAGTCGACGTACACGACCCGGCCGGTGTTGTCCCCGAGCCGGTTCCGCACGATCTCGTGCACGTTCCCCACCGTCGGCACCCCGGAGCCGAGGTCGACGAACTGCCGGACGCCCGCCTCCAGCGCCGCCGCCACCACCCGGTTCATGAACGCCCGGTTCTGCTGCGCGACCGGCCTGAACAGCGGCCACAACGTTTCCAGCCGCCGCCCGAACTCCCGGTCCACGGCCCAGTTGTGCGAGCCGCCGAGGAACCAGTCGTACACCCGCGCCGCCGACGGCTTCTCCGTGTCGACACCCTTCGGCGCGACGGGCGCGGCGGTGTCGCTGCTGTCGGTCATGACTGCTCCTTCTCCGCGACGGCGCACCAGGCGAACGGCCGCGCCTCGGCTTCGAGTGCGTTGAGCTGCCGGTCCGGCCGCCAGTCCGGCAGGTGCGTGATCCCCGGTTCCAGCAGCGTCCAGTCGCCGAACAGCGGCAGGATCTCGTCGCGGTCGCGCAGCCACACCGGGTTGCTCGTCTTCCGGTACTGCTCGACGAACCAGCGCAGCCCGTCCAGGGCCTCACCCGCTCCGTCGCCCTCGCTCATCTGCGAGATCGCGAGCCAGCTGCCCGGCGCCAGCGCGTCCCGGTAGGTCCCCACCAGCTCCTCGGGCCCGTCGTCCGGGCCGACGAAGTGCAGGACGGCCATCATCATCAGGCAGACCGGCTTGTCGAAGTCGATCAGCTCCCGGGTGGTGGCGTGGTGCAGCACCGCCTTCGGGTCCCGCATGTCGGCCTGCACGATCCCCGCCCAGTCCGTCGCCATGCTCTCCTCGAGGATCAGCGTCGCGTGCGCCACCGCCACCGGTTCGTAGTCCACGTAGACCACGGTCGCGGGATCGTCCTCGGACAGCTCGGCCTCGACGACCTCGTGCACGTTCCCCGCCGTCGGCACGCCCGAGCCGAGGTCGATGAACTGCCGGACCCCCGCCCGCAGTGCCGCGCGCACGACCCGGTTCATGAACTCCCGGTTCTGCCGCGCGCCCGGCTTGACCAGTGGCCACTGCTGCTCCATGCGCCGGCCGAACTCGCGGTCCACCGCCCAGTTCTGCGTGCCGCCCAGATACCAGTCGTAGATCCGGGCCGCGGACGGCTTCTCCGTGTCCACACCTTCCGGCGCTCTCGGCGCGGAATCGGTCACTTCAGCTCCCTGCATTGCCGGCGTTCGGCATCACACTAGCCGCCGGGACGGGCCCGGTCAGCTGGGAGTTTTGTCGGTTTTCACCGCACTGCGGGACGTCGCTGCCAATAGGTCCACAACGGCCGATAGCCCTGCGCGTACCAGAACGGCGTCGAGCGTGGGTTCGCCAGCGCGTGGTGCAGCAGCACGACATCCGCACCCGCCTCGTCGAGCACCTGGTGCGCGTGCGCGGCCAGGGCCGTGCCGACGCCGGAGGACCGCGCGGTCTCGGCGACCGCCAGTGAGGACAGGTAGCCGACGCGGCCCGCCGCGACCCGGTTGCTGATCCAGCCCGTCGCCCCGGGCAGCTGGATGTTCACCATGCCGACCGGCCTGCTGCCGTACAGCTCGGCGATCCACAGCGGCGGCTCCGGCCGCATCAGCTGTTCCGCCAGGTCCTTCGCCAGGATCTCCTCGACGCCCTCGCGCAGGTTCACCGTGCCGAACTGCGCGTCGTAGGAATGCAGTTCCATCCCCAGCGCCACCGCGGTGTCCAGGTCCGAGGGCTCGGCCCGGCGGATCTTCACGCCCGGCGTCGCCGGCGGTCCCGCCGGGGTCATCCGCTCGGCCGGCCGCGCGGCGACCACCCGCACCGGCGCGAACCCGTGGTGCAGCATGTCCGCCGCCCCGGCCGCGTCACGGCTTGCCCGCGGGACGACGGCCGCGGTCTCGGTGTCGCCGGGCGTGCTGACCGCCCGTAGATGTTCATCCCATCGAGTGAGGAGGGCGTCGAGCGCGGCGGCCGGGCGCGGCCCCGCCAGCTGGACGTCCATGCGGTGCTCGGTCAAGGCGCGCCAGGGCGCCTTCGGCGAACCGCGGTCGACATCGATCTTGGTGGCGAGGCCGGCCGCGGCGGAATCGCCGGCCTCGACCTCCAGGACCACCGCGTCTTCAGTGCCTTGGAAACGGACAGAGCCGGGGAGCAGGGCGTCCACGGACGCCAGGCGTGCCGCGTGCCCGGAGGCGATCACGTCGCTGTGCATGGGTCCATTGAAGCGGTCCCGCCGCCGTCGCGGGGGGAAATAGGGGCGATCCGCGCAACCTCGCGACATCCGCCTCGTTTCACCCCTTGGTCCACGCAGGTCAGCGCCATCGAAGGATTGTTAACCCTGGGGTGATCTCCTACTGTCTCGAAAGGGACACGGGTACGCCCTCCGGGGTACGGTATGGCCCTTGTCCACACCAGACGTCACGGATCACGACCGGTTGGGGCAGCCGGGAAGGAAGGTTCGATGCCGGACAGCAACGGCAGAGGCGACGCCGCCTTGCAGGCGAAGCCTGGGCCGGGCATCGGATCGGGGACGTCTCCGGAGGCCCGCACCGACGAACGCCGCTTCCGTGCCTACACCTTCGTCGTGCTCACCCTGGGTATCGTCGCCGCCTTCGCGGTCGGCTCGTGGCTGCCGTTCCACGGCTCGTCCAAGCTCTGGTGGGTCGGCCCGGTCCTGGCACTGGCGTTCCTGCTCGCCGAACAGCTCGGCATCAACGTCGACGTCCGCAGCGGCATCTCCTGGACCATCTCGTTCACCGAGATCCCGCTTGTCATCGGCTTCTTCGTCGCGCCGTTCGAAGTCGTGCTCGCCGCGCACCTCGTCGCAGGCATCGGGACGCTGCTCGCCCGCAAGGTCGCCGGGCGCGTCCTCTACAACGCGGGTGCGTTCCTGCTCGAGATCACCGGCGCGTTCGCCGTCGCCGGACTGGTCAAGTACGCCGTCGGCGCCGCCGAGGGCGACAAGATCCCCTGGGTCGCCGCGCTCGCGGGTACCCTGACCGCGCCGCTCGTCAGCACCCTGCTCGCGCTGGCCGCGGTCCGCGTGCTGCGGCGCCGCATGCGCGTCAGCACCGCCGTCCGGCTCACCGCGCGCATCCTGGTCGTCGGCTTCGTCAACGCCTCGGTCGGCCTGTCCGGCTACCTGGTCATCGACAACACGCCCAAGGCGTGGCCGCTGGTGCTGGCCGTGTTCCTCGGCCTGACCGCGCTCTACTGGGCTTATTCCGACCTGTTGCGCGAACAGCGCGACATGGAGGCGCTCTCCGACGTCAGCCTGATGGTCGCGCGATCCGGCCAGCAGGCCGCCGCCCGCCCGGCCAGCCGCGCGGACGAGCTCGTCGGCGGCGTCGACGTCCGCGAATGGGCGACCATCGCCGAGCGGATCAAGGACCAGCTCGCCGCCGGGCGCGTCGTGCTGCGCCTGCGCCTGGAATCGAAGGACGCGATGCGGGTGGTCGTCGCGGGCGACGAGCTGCCGCCCGCCGACTCGGCCGTCGACGACCCGCTGCTCCGCCTGCCCGGCGCGCACGTGCGGCACTTCCGGATCACCGAGGCCAATCCCGACGTCCGCGCGGCGCTGCTCGACCGCGGCGCGCAGGAGGCGCTGGTCGTGCCGCTGCGCAGCGCGAATCAGCTGCTCGGCGTCGTCGAGGCGCACGACCGGCTGTCCCGCTGGCGCGGCTTCGGCAAGTACGACGTCCAGCTGCTCGGCACCATGGCCAGCCACCTCGCGACCTCGCTGGACAACCGGCGCCTGCTCGCGACCCTGCGCCACGACGCCTACCACGACCCGCTGACCGGCCTGCTGAACCGGCAGGGCTTCCGGCAGGTCGCCAAGGAACCGTTGCGGGACTTCGCCAACGCCGTCGTGCTGCGCGTCGACCTCGACGTGTTCTCGACCGTCAGCGACGCGCTGGGCTACGTCTGGGCGGACCGCCTGGTCATCGCCGTCGGCCGCCGCATCCGTGACTCGCTGGGGCCGGACGTTCCGCTGGCCCGGCTGGAAGGCGCGTCGTTCGCGGCGCTGCTCGTCGGCTGTGCGCCGGAGAACGCGCACCACGCCGCGGAACGCCTCCGCGACGAGCTGTCCGCGCCGTACCCGGTGGACCGGCTTTCGGTCGAGGCCAACGCGATGATCGGTTTCGCCACGACGACGGTCGACGAGTCCGGCGACGTGGTCGACATCGAGGGCCTGCTCCAGCGCGCCGACGTCGCGGTCCGCGCCACCAAGGGCGGCGAGGAGATCCGCGGCTACGTGCCGAGCATGGGCCAGATCTTCCTGCGGCGCTTCCAGATGGTCACGCAGTTCCGGCAGTCCCTGGAGGACGGCCAGGTCAGCGTGCACTACCAGCCCAAGATCACCCTGCCGAACCGCCAGGTCCAGGGCGTCGAAGCGCTGGTCCGCTGGGTGCACCCGGAGTTCGGCCGGCTCGGCCCGGACGAGTTCGTGCCCGCCATCGAGGCGGCCGGCCTGATCGGCGTGCTGACGTCGTTCGTGCTCGGCGAGGCGCTGAAACGCTGCCGCAAGTGGCTCGACGAGGGCCTGCGGATCTCGGTGGCGGTCAACCTCTCGGTGCGGAACCTGGCCGACGACGACTTCCCGAACAAGGTCGCGCGGGAGCTGGAACGCTTCGGCGTCCCGCCCGAGCTGCTCACCTTCGAGCTGACCGAGTCCGGCGTGATGTCCGACCCGCAAAAGGCGCTGCCGATCCTGCGCGAGCTGCACTCGCTGGGCATCGTGCTGGCCGTCGACGACTTCGGCACCGGCTACTCGTCGCTGGCCTACCTGCGCCAGCTGCCGGTCGACCAGGTCAAGATCGACAAGAGCTTCGTCCTCGGCATGGGCACCGATCTCGGCGACCTCGCCGTGGTCCGCTCGATCGTCGAGCTCGGCCACTCGCTCGGCCTGACGGTGGTCGCCGAGGGCGTCGAGGAGGACGTCGCGCGCGACCAGCTCGAGGCGATGGGATGTGACGTCGCCCAGGGCTATCTGATCTCGCGGCCGCTGCCGGAGGACCGCCTCGAGGCGTGGCTGCAGGCCCGCACCGCGCGCTCCCCGGGACGGCACTCCGAGACCGTGCTGACCCTGCTGACCTGAGGTTTTGCGGTTGGGGGACCCGGTTGCACGAGCGGGTGAGACCCCCTGCTAATCTTTTCGAGGCTTCAACGAGGCAGGCCCCTTTAGCTCAGTCGGCAGAGCGTCTCCATGGTAAGGAGAAGGTCTACGGTTCGATTCCGTAAAGGGGCTCGTGAGCCTTAGCCGCGATACACTCATGTGTCGCGGCTTGGTTCGTGTAGGGCGGTGTAGCTCAGCTGGCAGAGCAAGCGGCTCATAATCGCTGTGTCGCCGGTTCAAGTCCGGCCACCGCTACGCGGCAACACTGGGGTCGACCCCAGACCTAGAGAGAAGGAAATGCTGTGGCTTCCACCGACGTGCGACCCAAGATCACGCTGGCGTGCGAGGAGTGCAAGCACCGCAACTACATCACCAAGAAGAACCGGCGCAACAACCCGGATCGCCTGGAGATGAAGAAGTTCTGCCCGAACTGCGGTACGCACCGGACGCACAAGGAAACCCGCTGACGTAGCGCGTTCATTCCAGCTTCGAAGAGCCGCCCTGGCACGCCAGGGCGGCTTCTCGCTGTTGGTAGCCTCCTCGGGTGCCCTTGGACGAGTCGTTCACCGGGCGGGTGTACCCGCCGCAGACCAGCTACGAAGTGAGCCGGGAGAAGATCCGGGAGTTCGCCGACGCGATCGGCGACGACAACCCGGTCTACCGTGACCCGGAGGCGGCCCGCGCGGCCGGCCACCCGGACGTCATCGCCCCGCCGACGTTCATCACCATCATCAACCTCGCCTCGATCAACGCCATCGTGTCCGACCCCGAGCTCGGGCTGGACTACTCGCGGATGGTGCACGGCGACCAGCAGTTCACCTACAGCCGCCCGGCACACGCGGGCGACATCCTGCTGCTGACCACGCACATCGACCGGATCATGGCCAGGGCAGGCAACGACTTCATCAACCTGCGCGCGGAGATCACCGACGGCGACGGCGCGCACATCGCCACCACGCGCGCGCAGCTCGTGGTGCGAGGGGAGGACGCGTGAACGTCGGCGACGAACTGCCCGCCATCGAGGTCCGGATCACCCGCGGCCAGCTCGTCCGCTATGCGGGCGCGGCGCTGGACTTCAACCCCATCCACTGGAACGAGGGCTTCGCCAAGGATGTCGGCCTGCCCGACGTCATCGCGCACGGCATGCTCACCATGGCGCTGGCCGGCCGCGTGGTCACCGACTGGCTCGGCGACCCGGGCCGGCTGATCGACCTCAGCGCCCGCTTCACCCGCCCGGTCGTCGTGCCGAACACGCCTGACGGCGCGCTGGTCGAGTTCACCGGCAAGGTCGGCGCGATCAACGACGACGGCACCGCCCGGATCGACCTGGCCGCCAAGTTCGACGGCAAGACCGTCCTCGGCAAACCCCAGGCCCTCATCCGTATCTCTGGCGCGCGCTGACGAAAACGCGCCGCCAGGGCGCTCGGGCCGCTGTCGACCGTAGGTTGGCAGCGCGGGGCGCCCTGTCGTCGCGTTTTCGTGCGGCCTGGCGGCCGCAAAGAGGGCGCGCGCGGTGAAGTCTCCGACGGCGCTGGCGCGCCTCTCGGAGACCTTGTGGTCACCAGGCGAGCGGGGCGGCTAGGGGAGGGACAGGAGCGCGACGATCGCGTCCGCCATGCCCTTCTCACCGCGCGCGTTCGGGTGCAGCGGGGCGGCCGGGGACGCCGGGAGCAGCCCCTCCACCCAGCGGACGTCCGACGCCGTGCACAGGTCGTGGCCCTTGCCCGGCGTCGCCGTATCCGCGAAACCCGCACTGTGGGCCTTCGCCTGGTCCTTGAGCATCGTGTTCAGCTTGGCCAGGGAGTCCCGCATGTAGGCGACGTCGCCGGAGCCCACCGGCAGGGTGGGCCAGCAGCCGTCGCCGTCGGGCAGCACGGTCGGATAGCCGACCACCACGATCTTCGCCTTCGGCGCCTGCGCGTGGATCTTGTCCAGGATCGCGCCGACCTTCGGGCCGGTCGCGTCGATCCGCTCGGCGAGCTGGTCGTGCCCGCCCGCGGTCAGCTTGTCCTTGCAGGGCGAGCCGTTCGGATGGATCGTCGTGCACGACGGCGCGAGCGCGATGAAGCCGATGTCGTTGCCGCCGATCCCCAGCGTGACCAGCGTCGTCGACTTCGTCACCGCGTCCAGCTGCGCCGGGTTGGTGCCATTCTTGGTCTTCTGCGGCGCGGACATGCTCCCAGTGGTCGCGCCGCTGCAGCTCACGTCCGAGAACTCGGCGGGCTTGACCCGCGCCGAGACCAGATGCGGGTAGTCGTTGTCCGAACGATCGCAGCCCACCGGCATCCCGGCCTGCCCGCCGGTGCGCGGGGACGACGTGTAGGAGTCCCCGAGGGCGATGTACCGCCCTGTTCCGCCGCCGGTGTCGTCGCCACTCGGCGGCGCCGCCGACGACCCGTGTTGCCACTTGTAGTACCCGAAGCCCAGCAGGCCGATCACGAGTACCAGGACGAGACAGCCGCCCCCACCGCTCTTCTTCGCCACTTGTCCGTTTCTACTGGATCCCCGGGTGTTGCGGCTCGGCAATCCGGGTGACAACAGGGGTGCTGATTCACCACATGAACGGTCGATGAACCCGACGCCAAGACTTGCGGGAGACCGGTATCACGGTCAGGGTGGGGCGCGTTCGAGTCGTCCCCGGAGAAAGGCAGGAAAAAGCGGTGAGCTTGAACCTGAACAAGCTGGTCGACAAGGCCTACGAGGACAAGACCATCAACGAGCTGCTGGACGCCCCGCCGTCCGCGCTCGAGGGGCTCACGCCGAAGCACGACGAGCTGCTCGCCGAGCTCAAGAT
>Ga0307507_10009638_pt1 | contig 12776 bp, 13 predicted proteins | sample 7_EM_MG_FD_207223 | JGI IMG/M metagenome (GOLD analysis project Ga0307507, IMG submission 207223) | Populus trichocarpa ectomycorrhiza microbial communities from riparian zone in the Pacific Northwest, United States - 7_EM | ecosystem: Host-associated > Plants > Roots > Unclassified | place... | reverse complement strand
TCCTTCGTGATCTGCACACCGGGCGGCGACGACATCATGCTCAACTACCAATCCGCCTCGTACCACGACGCGTTGTACCTCCGCGAGGTCCTCGGGCTGCGCCCGGCACCGGAGTTCGAGGCATGGCTCGGCTCGATCGGACTGCTGGGCGAGAGCGGCGAGATCAGAGACGTGTCCGGTACGACCCACCCGTTGACGGCGATCGGAAGGGAACTGGCGGCATGACGACCAGTCAAGTGGCTTCGGTGGACCGGGACTTGTGGCCGTCCCTACGCCAACACACGCAGGCGAGGATCGGCCTGGGCAGGGCGGGCACGGGCCTCCCGACCCACCACCGGCTGGAGTTGCAGGCGGCGCACGCGGCGGCACGGGACGCGGTCCACTCCCCGTTCGAACCGGACGTGGTGGCGGAGGCACTGCGGGGAGAACCGACGATCCGGGTCCGCAGCGCGGCCCCCGACCGCCTCACCTACCTCCAACGCCCGGACCTGGGCCGCCGCTTGGAACCCACCGACCGCGCGCACCTCCCCGTGGGCGACTGGGACGTCGTCTTCGTGGTCGCCGACGGCCTCTCCAGCCGAGCGGTGCACGAACACGCGGCGGCGATGGTACGAGCGACGACGGCGCTCCTCCCGACGACCTGGCGGGTGGCCCCGGTGGTCCTCGCGGAACAGGCCCGCGTCGCCCTCGGCGACGACGTGGCCTCGGCGATGGGCGCGACGATGGTCGTGGTCTTCGTCGGCGAACGCCCCGGCATGTCGGCGGCTGACTCCCTGGGCGCGTACCTGACGTACCACCCGAAGCCGGGCGTCACGACGGACGCCGACAGGAATTGCCTGAGCAACATACGGCCGCCGTTGGGGCTGACGTATGAGGTGGCGGCGGGGAAGTTGGCGGGGTTGATGAGCAGGGCGCGCGAGTTGAGGGTTACGGGGGTGACCTTGAAGGACGATCTTCCTGACGCGGGTGTACGCGACTCGCTACGCTGAGTTGCGACTGGTCTGCATTCGAGGGAGGGCGCATCATGACGTTGATGACTGAGCGACCGACGATGAGCGGCACCGAGTCCCGAAGCTTCGAGGAGTTGCTGGACGCCCTCGACGAGCTGATCGTGCCCGACGGCTACAAGGCCGAGATCATCAGGGGGAACATCGTCGTGTCGCCATGGTCAAAGGCGTACTACCTTGACGTGATGGAACAGGTGTGCGATCAGCTGCGGCCGAACCTTCCGGACGGGCACCGGATCAGCGACGGTCCGTTCCTGTACGTGTTTCCAGGCTCTGAGCGCGCCTACGGCCCCGATATCCACGCCGCCCACCGAAGCGTCAGCCGAACCAGCAGCAACCGCTTGGATGGAGAAGCTCTCTCCTTCGTCGCCGAGCTGACTTCCTCGTCCACCCGGGACGACGACCTCACCGACAAGGTCGAGACCTACGGCAAGGCAGGCGTCCCCGTCTACCTCGTCCTCGACATGCAGGAGGAACAGGCCACTGTCTTCTGGACACCGTCTGCCAAGGGCTACGAGTCCCATTGCACGATGCCGTTCGGCGAGGAACTCCCGATCCCCGCCCCCTTTGACTGCACCCTCGACACCACTGGCTTCCACATCCCTAAGACGTCGGCAAAGTAAGCCCCCAAGCCCCCTCCCGAACCACCCACGTCCGAGTCCGCACCGGCCCCGCCACCACCGCATCCGCCCGGTACCGGAAATCCGCCCCGGACACGGTGACCGACCGCCCCCGCGCACACAGTGGCGACGCCTCCGCCCCCACCGACACCGGCCGTACCTCCACCTCGGCCAGCCCCGACGCCCCCGGCCGCACCGAAACCGCCTCCACCGGCTGGTCGAGATCGACCAGGGTGACCCCGTCGACCTCGACCCGCAGCCGCGCCGGCCCGAACCGGGGCACACCGTCGAGCGACTCCCGCTCCCGTGACGGCCGGGCCGGTACCAGCGTCCGTACCAGCGACTGACACGTCCGCAGCCACGACGCGTGCCCGTTACCGGCGGGCGAGGGCACAGCAGGCGAGGGGAGCGAAGGAATCCGCAGCGCGCCCAGCACCACCCCGTCGCTGTCGTCCACCAGCAGGTCCATCCGCCGTACGACCCCGTCGAGCACCGCCCGCGCAGCCGCCACCGCCCCCGTGGGCACCCCCAGCGCCCCCGCCAGGGACAGCGCACCCCCCACCGGCACCATCGACAGCGCGCATCCGGCCAGTTCCCGCTGCCGGTGCAACAGGGACACGGCCCGCATCAGGGCCCGGTCATCTCCGACCACCACGGGTCGGCGCGAACCCCGCCGCGCCAGGACCCGGGCGAATTCCTCGGGCCCCTCCGGCAGGCACACCTTCGTCGCCGCACCCGCGCTGAGCACGTCTTTCGCGATGCGGACGGACTCCGCGTCGGCGCGCCGGGCGACCGGATCGATGACGACCAGCAGCTGATCGGAAGTCGCGAAAGTCGCCACCTCGGCCATGCCTCGCTTCCTCGGGTAGCATCTTTGTGCAAGAGCCCCTTGCGCTATTGCGCCAGGGGCTTCGTCTATTCCGGGGCATCCGGTCCGACGGGTCGCGGCCGACGAGGGTCGCTGGCGTACGAGGCACACGCTGTGCCGCGTACGCCTCTGACCTTGGACATGCCCCGCCCGGAAGGGGTGTACGCGCGTGCCCGCACTTGTGCTGCTCGGTGCTCAGTGGGGTGACGAAGGCAAGGGAAAGGCGACGGACCTGCTAGGTGGGTCCGTCGACTATGTGGTGCGCTACCAGGGCGGCAACAACGCCGGCCACACGGTAGTCGTGGGCGATCAGAAGTACGCCCTTCACCTGCTCCCTTCCGGGATCCTCACACCGGAGTGCACTCCGGTCATCGGAAACGGTGTCGTCGTCGACCCGTCGGTCCTGTTCTCCGAGCTGAACGGGCTGAACGAGCGCGGCGTCGACACGTCCAAGCTCCTGATCAGCGGTAACGCTCACATCATCACGCCGTACAACGTGACGGTGGACAAGGTGACCGAGCGCTTCCTCGGGAAGCGGAAGATCGGGACGACCGGCCGAGGCATCGGCCCGACCTACGCGGACAAGATCAACCGCGTCGGGATCCGGGTCCAGGACCTCTACGACGAGTCGATCCTGACGCAGAAGGTCGAGGCGTCCCTCGACATCAAGAACCAGATGCTCACCAAGCTCTACAACCGCCGCGCGATCGCCATCGAGCAGGTCGTCGAGGAGCTGCTGTCCTACGCGGACCGCCTCAAGCCGTACGTCGCCGACACCGTCCTGGTCCTCAACCAGGCGCTGGAGGACGACAAGGTGGTCCTCTTCGAGGGCGGCCAGGGCACGCTGCTCGACATCGACCACGGCACGTATCCCTTCGTGACGTCGTCGAACCCGACCGCGGGCGGCGCCTGCACCGGTTCCGGTGTCGGCCCCACGAAGATCAGCCGGGTCATCGGCATCCTGAAGGCGTACACGACCCGTGTCGGCTCGGGCCCGTTCCCGACCGAGCTGTTCGACGCGGACGGCGACGCGCTGCGCCGTATCGGCGGCGAGCGGGGCGTCACCACCGGCCGTGACCGGCGCTGCGGCTGGTTCGACGCGGTCATCGCCCGCTACGCGACCCGCGTGAACGGCCTGACCGACTTCTTCCTCACCAAGCTCGACGTCCTCACCGGCTGGGAAGAGATCCCGGTCTGTGTGGCCTACGAGATCGACGGCAAGCGCGTCGAGGAACTCCCGTACTCGCAGAGCGACTTCCACCACGCGAAGCCGATCTACGAGACCCTGCCCGGCTGGAGCGAGGACATCACGAAGGCCAAGACCTTCGCGGACCTCCCGAAGAACGCGCAGGCGTACGTGAAGGCACTGGAGGAGATGTCCGGCGCCCCGATCTCCGCGATCGGCGTCGGCCCGGGCCGTACGGAGACGATACGGAGACGATCGAGATCAACTCGTTCATCTAGAGCGGCGATTGAGCCGCGCTTGATCGAGGTACTTGGGCCGGTCTTGGGAATCCTTGACCGGCCCTTGGGCTGTCCGTGGTTACGCCGGTAACAGGTGAGGGCGAGCATCTACGCGGGTAGCCCGCCGCGCCCCGCACGCCACACCCGCCCTTTCCGTCCTTCCAGGAGTCCCGAATGCCCGTCAATCCCATGAATCGCCGTGAGTTCGTGCAGAAGTCAGCCGTCACCGGCGCTGCCGTGGCCGTCGCGGGAACCGTTGGCGCCGGGAGCGCGCAAGCCGCCGAGCGCACCCCTGCCAAGCCGCCGAAGGCGCCCAAGACCTGGTCGTTCTCCATCCTGGGCACGACCGACCTGCACAGCCACGTCTTCAACTGGGACTACTACACCAACGCGGCCCCGGTGGACTCCAAGGGCAACACGTACGGCATCGCCCGCATCGCCACCCTCGTCAAGAACCTGCGCGCGGAGAAGGGCGAGGGCCGGGTGCTCCTCGTCGACGCGGGCGACATCATCCAGGGCACGTCCCTCGCGTCGTACTACGCGAGCGTCGACCCGATCACCGGCAAGAACGGCAAGCGCGGCCCCAAGCACCCCATGGCGATCGCCATGAACGAGATGCGCTACGACGCCGCCGCCCTCGGCAACCACGAGTTCAACTACGGCATCGAGGTCGTCCGCACCTTCGAGAAGCAGTGCCACTTCCCGCTGCTCGGCGCCAACGCCCTGGACGCGAAGACCCTGAAGCCGGCCTTCCAGCCCTACACGGTCAAGCACATCAAGGTGCCCGGGGCGCCCGACATCAAGGTCGGCATCCTCGGTCTCACCAACCCGGGCATCGCCCTGTGGGACAAGGACAACGTCTCCGGGAAGATGACCTTCACCGGCCTCGTCGAGCAGGCGAAGAAGTACGTGCCCCGGCTGCGCGCGCTGGGCTGCGACGTCGTCTTCCTCACCGACCACTCGGGCCTGGACGGCTCGACGTCGTGGGGCGACGAACTCCCGTACGTGGAGAACGCGTCGAACCTGGTCGCCGAGCAGGTCCCCGGCATCGACGCCATCCTCGTCGGCCACACCCACACCGAGGTCTCCACGTACACGGTGAAGAACGAGGAGACCGGCAAGGACGTCGTCCTCTCCGAGCCGTACTGCTACGGCTACCGCCTCTCGGTCTTCGACTTCGAGCTGGAACTGGAGCGCGGCTGCTGGAAGGTCACCAGCACCACGTCGACCACGCTGAACAGCAACACGGTCGCCGAGGACAAGCGGATCACCGAACTCCTCACGGCCGACCACGAGTTGGTGGTCAAGTACGTCAACACGGCGATCGGTACCTGTACCGCGGCGATGTCGACGGCGGAGGCCTGCTGGAAGGACGTCCCCGCCATCGACTTCATCCACCAGGTCCAGATGGACGCGGTGAAGTCGGGCCTGTCCACGGCGGACGCCGCGCTCCCGCTGATCTCGGTGGCCGCGTGCTTCAGCCGTACGGCGACCATCCCGGCCGGTGACGTGACGATCCGCGACGTCGCGGGTCTCTACATCTACGAGAACACCCTGTACGGCAAGAAGCTCACCGGCGCCCAGCTCAAGGACTACCTGGAGTTCGCGGCGAAGTACTACCACCAGGTGCCGGCCGGCACGAAGGTGGACACCGCGACGCTGACGAACGCCAACAGCTTCTGGGACTACATGTACGACACGGCGGCCGGCGTCGACTACGAGATCGACATCGCGGCGGCCGAGGGCTCCCGCATCAAGAACCTGACCTACAACGGCACGGCGGTCGCCGACGACCAGGTCTTCGTCGTCGCGGTCAACAACTACCGCGCCAACGGCGGCAGCGGCTACCCGCACATCGCCGCCGCGGAGACCGCGTACAGCTCCACCAACCAGGTCCGCGACCTGATGATCGCCTACGCCACGGCCAAGGGCACGATCGACCCGACGACGTTCGCGGCGACCAACTGGAAGCTGACGCAGGCCGGTACGGCGGTCTTCTAGACCTCGGGTGCGTCCGACGGCCCTCCGCCGATACCCGGGACAGCCCCCGGGTATCGGCGGATTCGTCGTTTCTTCCCGATCAGGCCCAGGGTGGTGACGACGGCGTTCCAGACCGGCAGCCACAGTGACGACACGACCATGACGCTCACCACGACGGCCACCGGCGGCAGCAGCGGATGCCGCCACAGGAACGGGACGCCTTCGGCGATCGGCCGCCATACGCCTCCCGTGCCGAGCACGGGTCCGGAGAGCCGGGAGACGTCGGCGCCCGGATGAAGATCTCCTGTGTGTGGCTGTGAGTTCCTGTGAATGATCAACTTCACCTGGCCTTCACATCCGACATTCCATATGTTCCGTCCATGTCATATCGAAGACCCTTTTCCCGTATGACCGTGCGTCATACGGCTGCGGGGCTCTCCTTGCTGCTCCTCGCGGGCGCGGCGGCAGAGCTGCCTCTCACCTACGGCACCTTGAGACAGGTCGCGTCAACTCGCACGACGTCAAAGGCTGTTCAGGTCACCCCCGCGGTGGACACCGGCAGCGAAGGCGCCGCGAAGGCGCTGTCGTTCCTGACGCCGGACCAACTCGCCCGCAGGCAGGCCAAGTTGTCGGGCGAGCGGGTGGAGCTGACCTCGCAGCGCACCGAGGACACCACGACGTACGTCAACCCCGACGGCACCCTGACCACCGAGAGCTACGCCGGTCCCATCCGGGTCCAGGACAGCGACGGGACCTGGGAGTCCATCGACACCGAACTGTCGGACGTGGGCGCCGCGTTGGAGCCGCAGGCCGCAGCCGCCGACATCACGGTCTCCGACGGCGGGGACACCCACCTCGCCTCCGTGTCGGCGGACGGCAAGTCCTTCGGGATGAGCTGGCCCGAGGCCCTGCCCGCCCCGTCCGTCGACGGCGACACCGCCTCCTACGACGTGGGCGACGACCAGAAGCTGACGGTCACCGCGCTGCCGCAGGGCTTCTCGGAGAACGTCGTCCTCGACTCCGCCCCCGCCGACGGCACCGTCTCCTACCGCATACCCCTGGCCCTGCACGGTCTGACCGTGTCGAAGGCGTCCACGGGCCATCTGCTGCTCAAGGACGACGACGGCGACCTGGTCGCCGAGGCGCCGGCGCCGATGATGTGGGACTCCTCCAAGGACCCGGCCTCCGGCGAGTCGAAGCACGTCGCGGCCGTCGACTACGACATCGAGACCGCCGCCGACGGCACCCAGACCCTGGTCCTCACCCCGGACGCGTCCTACTTCGACCAGGACCTGACCTACCCGGTCACCGTCGACCCGACCAGCACCCTGGCGGTGACCACCGACACCTGGGTCGCCACCAACTACCCCGACTCGCAGATCTCCTCGGCCGAGCTGAAGTCGGGCACGTACAACGGCGGTGACACCATCGCCCGTTCCTATCTGAAGTTCGACGTGTCGGACTTCGTGGGCACGGACATCGTCGACACCAACCTGGCCCTGTACTCGTACTGGTCGTCGTCCTGCTCGACCGCGGGCTCGGGCACCCAGGTCCGCCGTATCACCTCGACCTGGTCCTCCTCGACGATCGCGTGGGGCAGCGAGCCCTCCTCCACCAGCACCGGCGCCGTCACCAGCACGGCCGCCAAGGGCTACTCCGACGACTGCCCGGCCGGCACCGTCAACTTCGACATCGACGCCATCGTCCAGGCCTGGGCGGACGGTTCCACCAACTACGGGCTGAAGGTCAAGGGCGTCAGCGAGACCGACAGCCTGACCTGGCGCCGCTGGCGCTCGGCCAACTACGTCTCCGGGGACGGCTCGACCGAGCCGCACCTCACCGTGACGTACAACTCGTACCCGAAGACGCCGAGTTCGCTGACCCTCTCGCCCAGCACCACCAGCGGCAGCGAGAAGATCGTCACGTCGGTCAACCCGGTGTTCTCGGCCAAGGTCTCCGACGTCGACTCCGGCGCCAAGGTCCGCGTCCAGTACGCGATCGAGCCGGACCCCGACTACGCCGACACCACGTACACGCTCACCAAGTCCACCGCGTACGTAGCCTCGGGCAAGGCAGCCGCCTTGAGCGTGCCGACCTCGACACCACTGCCCGACGGCAAGCACCTGCGCATCCGCGCCCGCGCCTACGACGGCACCGACTACTCGACGGCCTGGACCGCGTGGACGCCGTACACCGTCGACACCGGCGCACTGGACATCCCGGACGTGCCGACCGGACTGCAGACGGGGGCGACGGAGACGACCACACCGCTGCTGACCGGTCTGGTCACCGCGGTCGGGCAGGACGCCGTGACCGCCGAGTACGTCCTCTACGACAGCACGGGCGCCGTCGTCGGCGAATCGCCGCTGGGCACCGCGACCGTCGGGTCCGGCGAGCGTGCCGCCCTGGTCGTCCCCGACACCCTCACGGACGGTGCTGCCTACAGCTGGAAGATGCGCGCCTGCGTCGACGACACCTGCTCCTCGTACACCGCGAAGCAGACGTTCACCGTCGACGTGGCCGACACGGGCGGCGCGGACAACACCACCGCCAGCGTCCCCGCCCAGGTCCAACACCTCCAGGCCACGGCGGGTGAGACAGGTGCCCTCGTGACCTGGGAAGCCCCCGCGAACTGGGGCGTCGGCGACGAGGACCTGAGCTACACGGTCACCGCTCTCAAGAGCGGCACCACGGTGTCCACGACGACCACCGACGGCACCTCCGCGGTGGTCAAGGGGCTGACCAACGGCACCGCCTACACCTTCACGGTCAAGGCCACCAACAGCGTCGGCACCGGCGCGGCCACCACCTCAAGTGCCGTGACCCCGGCCGCTGTCACGGGTGGCGCCGCCGCCTACCAGGCAGTGGTCCAGGCGTATCTGGAAGCCCACTTCGCCCTGCTCGCCGGGGACTACGCGAGCGCCGACGCCGCGGCGTCCGGCAGCGACCAGGGCACCGGCTTCGCGGACGTTCTCGCCGCCGAGCAGTCCGATCCGCTCGCCGACCGCGCCGTACTCGGTGACGAGGACTCCGAGACGTACGAGCCCGGCGTCGTCCTCAGCGACGTACTCGCCATGCCGGGTGCCTCCGGCACGGTCACGCTGCGTGCCACAGCCGGTCTCACCGACACCGTCGTCGCCGGGGAGGACTCGGACGACCCGGACTCCACGGACGAGGCCGAGGAGACCACTCGGCTGTACACGCTCACCACCGGAACGCCTCCGGAGCTGACCGGCTACCGGGACGCGGCGGCGGCCGAGACCACGGTCAGTGACTCCGCGGACGCGCTGGCGGTCGCCGACACCTCGGTGGACACCGACGACACCGACGTGCCGTCCTCCATGGGCACGGACGCGGACGGCAACCTCGTGACCGGCACCGACACCTCCACCACCACGGCCACCACCGTGTCCGCGCACGCCACCTACGCCGCCGACATCTCCTGGGGCGGCACCGCCAAGTGGGCCCGGGCCCACTGGAATTCCAAGCACGACTACGACAACGACTGCACGAACTTCGTCTCCAAGTCGCTGAACCGCGGCGGCGGAATGAACATGAGGACCGGCGGAACCCGCTGGACCTATGACGATGACGACTTCTGGTGGCGCAACGACAACAACTCCTGGCCCAAACGCTCGTACTCCTGGGCCAACGCCTACCACTCGGCCAACTTCGTCAGCCGGCAGGCCACTTACGCCTGGCACAAGTACAAGAACCAGGTCAACGTCGGCGACATCATCTACTACAACTGGAACATCAAGGGTGACAGCCACCCCAGCGGATTCAACGGGATCAGCCACGCCTCCGTCGTGACGAAGATCGACTCGCAGGGGAACATCTACGTCACGCAGCACAGCTCCAACCGCAGGGACTACCGGCTGTCCAAGCAACGCACGGGCAAGTACAAGAACATGGACGTGTGGATCGTGTCCGTTTTCCCCTGGTACGAGTGACGGAGGATCTCACATGACGCAAACCGGTTCCTTCCGGCTGCCGTTGCGGTGGTCGGTACCACTCGGCATCGAAACCCTGCTCGCCGTCGCCACGGCCTACGCCCTGTACGCGCTCAGCGGGCACGTCTACTGCGATCAGGGCACCCAGGACAGCCGAATCTGGCTGGCCGGCGGGGTGTTGCTGTCCCTGCCGCTGACCTGGCTCCTCGCGAGCCGCAGCGTACGGGGCGCCCGCCCCGCCACCTGGCTGCTGCTCACGGTCCGGCTGCTCCTCGCGGCCTTCGTGTTCCTGCTCCTGCAGCCGTATTCCGCAGACTGGTACATGCAGTGCTGAGCACGGGCCAGGATTCCGCGGCCCCCGAGGTCCGGTTCGCCCTGGTGGCGGAGTCCCTGCTCAGCACGGCGTTCGTCGTCTGGGTCTCGTACCTGCTGCCGCCCTGGCGGAACGTCCCGTACGAGTTGCCGGAGTGCGCGGTGGTCCTCGCGGTGACGCGGTGCTGACTCTGCTGCTCTGGTTGCTCGCGGACCTCTAGTTCCGAGCGCTCAGAAGGTACGCGACAGGAAGACGGCCCAGGCTTCGCCGGAGACGGTGAGGGTTGGGCCGTCGGGGTTCTTGGAGTCGCGGATGTGGGTGGTGTGGGGGCAGGTGGCTATCTCGACGCACTGGCCGCCGCTGTCATCGCTGTAACTCGACTTGAACCACTGCAAGTTGCTGGTCATGCGCGCTCTTCTCCCGCCAACTTCCGGATGAGGCCCAGGGAGTCGTCCGGGCTCAGAGCCTGCGTACGGATCTTCGCATACCGGTGCGACAGGCGGGCCACCTTGCCGGGATCGCTGATCAAGAGGCTCTCCTCCTCGATCTCCAGGTAGACCACGTGACGGTGCTCCTTGGTCTCCACCAGCACCATGTTTCCCCGAGCGCCCGCGTGGTCGCCGCGCAACCCCCGCTCCATCGGCACCACTTGGACACTGACATTGTCCCGCTCGGCATCCTCCGCGAGCGAGCGCAGTTGCCCGCTATGGATGTCCCAACTGGCGAACGGCCGCCTCAACGCCGACTCGTCGAGGATCAGCTCGATCATGGCGGTCGGATCACGGTCGAAGAGCTTCCGGCGGGCCACGCGAGCCTCGACCAACTCCTCCACCTTCGCGTCGGGCAGCTTGGGGAATCCGCCACCGATCAGGGCGCGGGCGTACTCTTCGGTCTGGAAGAGGCCGTCGATCACGTACGTCTGATACGACGACAACGTCACCGCCTCCGCTTCCATCAGCGCGAAGTTCTTGAACTGGGGCGGGTACTTGTCGAGCAGGACGTACGTGCGGGCCTCCTCGAAGACCTGCATCCCGCCTCCGATCGTCTCCTCCAGCTTGACGAGCATCTCGTCGCTCGCGGGCTGGGCGCAGGTCTCCATCGCGCTGATGGCTGACCCGGTGTAGCCGGTCATCTTGCCCAACTCAACCTGCGTCAGGCCCTGTTGCTCACGCAGTGCCTTCGCGAAGAGGGCGACGAGACGCGCCACGCCACTCGCCTCCGACTTGTTCTCCGCCCGCGCCATCGCGGTCACCCCCGAACTCAACCGAACTCAACCGGTCACCAGCACTCCGCGCCTGTGTCCAACCGTCGCGGACAGTCGACTCAGAGTTATGGAAGACGCTAGCCGGACCAGCCGAAACTATCCGCATGGATACGCAAAGTGACCTGAAATGGATCCCCGCAACCGGCATCCAACTCCGCAAGGCAGGGGTCCAGTTCGACGCGGTACGGGTGGACGGCGACGAGGGCAGAGACCTCGCGGACAGGCTCGCCCGCATGACGGGAGGGGCGCCGGGCCCGGTCGTGGAGGAGGCGACGGGCAACAGGCCGGTCTACTTCCTGGTCCCGGTCGGCAGCACGTCCCACCGTCCCTGGCCACCGGGAGTAACCCGCCTCACCGCCGGCCCGAACCACATCTCGTACATCCCGGTACCGGCCCTCAACGGCCAGACCTGGCCCCTGACTTGGCGCTACCGCCCAACGGCACCGGACCATTTCGTGCACACCCTGCTGCTGCGCTCTGTGGTGGAAGGGTGCGGAGAGGTCAGGCGTCCAGGCCTGGATCAGGTGTGATCTGCCAGATGGTGACCAGTTCCGCGCGGGGCGTGACCACGTACACGAAGAAGCCGCCGTCCACGAACGCTTACTCGGCGCGGTGGTAGGCCCTCGCTGTCCCGAGGTGTCGCTCGATCTCGATCAGGGCGGCCCAGTGCGCGAGATAGGCGTGGACGGGTCTGACCGAGTTGTGCTGCAACGCCTCGGTGAGGGCCTGGTCCTTGGCCTGGTCGTATGAAGGGAGCAGGTGCGGGGCCACGATGGCGCAGGCCGCACGTAGTGCACCCGGGGTGCGGTCGGGGCGGGGGATCGCGGGGACGTCGTCATGTTCGGCGTGTTGCACGCTCATGCTGCTGTTCCCTTCGTGGCGTTGCTGATCTGGACTCCAGCGCGCATCGCGCTCGCGTAAGCGCCTCACAGACTCCCGGCCGCACGCCCGTGCAGAGCCGGGTCCTTCGAAAGAAACGGAGTGTCGATGACCGTCACACTCGTACGCCCGGAGAAGGTATACCGCCGGTATACTTTGCTCATGGCTGACACCACGATCAAGGTCGACCCCGCAGTCCGCGACCGTCTTCAGGAGCTCGCCCGGGAACGCGGGATCAGCATGAGGGACTTCGTCGCGGAGCTGGCCGGGGCCACGCCCACCGAGGAAGAACTGCGCAAGCACTACGAGGAGACCAGGGCGTACGTCGAGGAGCACTTCCTCGGCAGGCCCTACACGGAAGAGGACGAGAAGGCCGGCGAGAAGCTGTGGGCCGACCTCGAAGCCGGGCGTATCGGGGAGGTCCAGTG
>Ga0307507_10009637_pt1 | contig 12779 bp, 9 predicted proteins | sample 7_EM_MG_FD_207223 | JGI IMG/M metagenome (GOLD analysis project Ga0307507, IMG submission 207223) | Populus trichocarpa ectomycorrhiza microbial communities from riparian zone in the Pacific Northwest, United States - 7_EM | ecosystem: Host-associated > Plants > Roots > Unclassified | place... | reverse complement strand
TATTAAAAGAAAATTTTTGTAATTACAAGTGAAAATTCTAAGCAAATGGATGAGAAACCTTACATAAATTAAAGAATAAATTTGTGCGTGCAAATATTAACGATAGGGCACACCCGCGCTTAATAACAAATTTATAACTAAAAAGTAATAAAACTTAAAGAAATTTTATTATGGCTAGGGTGAAAGTTTTTCGGTACGGAATCTAAACAAAATGATAAAACTTTTATATACGTGAAAAATACCGACAGATAGGGATATAACAGAAAACATCAATGAGTGACATTTTCATAAATAAAAACAAAATCTACTCTCCCTTTTAAGCTTGAATTGATGGTTTGGAGGAGGAACAAAGCTTGGGTTTTCTTTTTCTTCTTCTCCTTAATTTTCTTCGAAATCTCTCATTCGTGGTGGCATGGAGATTGAAACCTAAGTGAGTTCTACTAATGAAAACCCAAACAAATTAGAAAAGAAACTTAAGAGAGAGAGAGAGAGAGAGAGAGAGAGAAGTTGGAAGTTTGTTTGCCTAGAGGAAAAAAGTGATGATATTGATTTTGGGTTAATTAGTAAGGTAAGATGTTCTTTTACCATTAATTCCATTTTTACTCTTGTTTTGCTTAGGGATTGAAAATCCTCAAATTTAGAAGGTTTATGATATTTTTGTATTGAAATGTTGATTTGGGATGATTTTATTGATGTTAAGTTATGAAAATAATATGGGAATGGTTTAATTTGGCTAATTAACACCTAGAAAAAAAACCCTAAATCTTTGAAGTTTTTAGGGTTTTTGTGAATTTGAAAGAGAAACAGAAAATTATTTAAATTTATTAGTGATGGTGATGTGGTTTGCATGTTTGTCGTGTTCATTAAAAGTATACTTAGGTTTTTTTGGTTTTGACATTTCAATGATGTTAAAGAATGATTGAGGTTGGTGTTGAATATTTCAATAGGGATTTCTGAGAGTTTTTTTTTGTTACATGATGGAATTGTGAAAAATGGCTAAATTGGATGGATTGTTGGCATTTTGAATAATGGTTTTTTTTTAAAAAAATAAAACTTGATTGGTATGATGTTGGTGTGTATAATAAATTATTTGGTATTGGTTATGGCTGTGAATTACGGGGAAAAAAGTATAGAAGTTAGTGGAATTATGTAAGTTTTGATGTTCTAATGATGTTAAGGTTGCTTAAACTTGATCATGATAATTGTAAATTAGTTTTTGAAGGTGTGAACCATGATTTGTTATGTTTTAGGAAAGTTGTGTATGTATGTGTTTATGTAACGGATGGGTTAGTTAAATGCACATTATCTGTTTGAGAAAATATGAAAATGATTGTAAATCTAATTATGATAAATAAGACATGAATGTTATGTTTTGGAGAAATTGAGTAATTGGAAATCAATTATGGTGATGGAAACTCTATAGTAGCTAGCCATATGGGAAATTTTAGAAGATTTGAAAAATATGATTAAATTATATTAGTTTTAGATGTCCTAATGGTATAGGAATGCTTAAACTTGTAATTTATTGCATGATTGCATACTTATAAACATGTTTTTTTTTTTTTAATAAAGGGATGTGGAATCCTAGGTTTGTTGTGGTTGAGATGTTTATTGACTAAATATTTGGTTAATTAGTGTTTGAGAATTTATAAAGTGAGAAACAATTGAAGAAATTTGATCATCCAAAGATTTTTACTTAGAAGTGGCTGAAATTTAGTTTTGAGAATTTTGAATAATTGACATTGATTTTTGATTAACTTATGTGGTTATGATTTTTCATGTTTGATTTTGAGTGTGAATGGTGTAGGGTTGATTATTGCGTGTGTAGCTATGAGAAATGAGAAATGAAATTACACAAGTGTGAAAATTTTGCATGTTGAATACATTTGACTATTTGAGCATCGGGTTGGAATTGTAAAAGTATGAAATTTTTATGTTAAAATCCTAAATTAATAATGTGAATATTAATTATTGGTTTGTGATGTATTGGACATTAAATTAAAACTTGAAAATATAGAAGTCCAATGTGAGGAATATTTTGATGGCATGAATACTTATAAATCATAATATTGATTAATGTTTATAATGTGTTTGGATATTAATTGGAATGTTGAGATTAATGAAGATTTTTATGGTTGAGTTTTAATTGGTAGTATGAATATTAAATAATGGTTGTTATGAGTATAGAAATTTAATGAAATCATAGAATTATGGAAACTTCAAGGTTGGAATTTTAATTGGATTAATGAGCATTCATCAAATAGTTATGATACATTTGGACTCAAAGTAGTAATACAGATATGCTAAATTGTCTTCTTGAATGTGAAATTGATAATTATGTGTTGGGCTAAATTGAAAGTTAAACAAATAATTAGAAGTGTATTTAGTTAAACGAACATTAATTGTTATTATTTGAGAATTGTAGAAGAAGTGTTTGGAGTGGGACTCAACTTTTCAAGAGTATGTAAAGTAGGAGCTCAAGGTAAAGGTCACTTAATTGCCTCTTTAATTATTTAAAATACTTTAGTAATGGTAAAATGCAATGAAAATCATATGTATGTTGTACAACTATACATTATGAAAAATTATGCTTACCAAGTTGAAAAGTAATATGTAAAATCGTATTCAATCATAATGATGATAATCAATATGTAATTATATTTGACTTCAATAGTAGTAATCAATACGTAATTGTGATCGACCACAATAGCGATAACTAATATTTAAATTATAATTGACCATAATGACAACAACCAATATGTAATTGTATTCAACTGCAATGGTCGTAACCAATATATAATTGTGATTTATCATAATGACGATATCCAATATGTAAATTGAAATAACAAAAAAAAATATGAATTGTAAATTGACCATAAAGGTGGACCTTATGCTACAAGATTTTAATTCGACTGCATGAGAGGAGGTTATTGTTGAAAATGATATAAAGCTAGTCATTTGAATAGGGGCTATAAAATTTAAATGAAGCTAGTCATTTGGATAGGAGCTATAAAATTCAAATGATTTCAGTCATTTGGATGGAGGCTATAAAACTTAAATGAAGCCAACCATTTGAAAGGGGGCTATAATATGAAATTAAATCAACTATTTAGACATGGGCTATTGATTAAAATGAGATGAGCCAGTCGTATAAGCAGGGCCAATAGATTAGAAAGTACTTAGTTGGTCATATAAATGGGGATTGTGGATTTTGAAAGAATCAATTGAATATTTATTTTGAATTGTTGGGTAATGTTAATGTGCTAAAGATGGTATGAAAAATGTTTTGAATCAATGAATGACAAAACAGAGCTAAGAATGACATTATAATTGTTTTGAAATGGTTAATGGTATTAAAAAGCCAAAGATGATGAAATACTGTTATTAAATAAATATATAGATGAGCCATAAATAGGCCTAAAGTATGATGAGATTGAAAAATAATATATAAAGCATATAGGGATTGAAAAATAACATGGATAAGCGTTAAAAGGTCATAAAGTATATTGAGATTGAAGAATAATATAGATGAGCCATAATTGGTATAATAGATGATGAGATTGAAGATTAATATTGATTCGCCATTAATGACACCATAGGAGTCAAAATGAGTTCACGAAATTAGAGGGCCGAATTTGATATAATAGGCATGGAGGTGAACTAATGAAATTAGTTTATAAAAAAAAAATGATGAAATAGGCATTGAAATGAATGAACACAAATGGTGAACCAAAGTACTATCCACAAATGTTAAGGGTATTATCTGGTTTGATGAAATCAAAGTATGACTTATAGGTATAGTAGAGGGTAATGAACTCTAAATGGGTTCGGACTATGAATTAAGAGTATTTGTGATGATTTTATAAAGTGTTTACTTAAAATACAAACAAAAATGATTATGTTGTTACCATAAATACGATTAATTTAAAATATATATCATGAATGTTTTAGAATGGCTAGGATTAACCCATAGAGTCATGATTCACTTTACTGGGATGGATCCACTTTAATCAATAGACAAACTAACAGTTAGAAAAACATAAGAGCCTTAGTAATAATCATACAAATAAGCAATATGGCTTACCTTAGATAAGGTGTATTAAGGGTGATATTGTATTTTCTATACACAACCATTTCTCTTATCTAGACTCTTAAAATCGTTAGGTTTCTAATGACCAAAATACTAGGTGATGCCTCTAAACCTTTTTAAAAATCATAAAAAGGACAAGAACTTTTTGTTCTTTCCACACACCCTAAAATATGATCCAGAATTAAGATTGTTATGATGTTGTACATGTAAGACAGATGAAAAGAAATATATGAATTGTAAATCGACCATAATAGTGGACCTTATACAATGTTGTAAATCTCTATATGTTATTGTTTAAAATGATATGAAATTAGTCGTTTAGATGGAGGCTATAAAATTCAAATGAAGCCAATCATTTGGACAGGGGCTATACAAATTCAATGAAGACAATTGCTTAGATAGGAGGTATAATATGAAATTAAACTAGTCATTTGGATAAGGGTTATTGATTAAAATGAGATGAGTCCGATGTATGAGCAGGACTATGGATTGAAAAATATTTAGTGAGTTGTATAAGTGAAGGTTATGGATTTTGAAAGAATTAAAAGAATATTTATTTTGAATTGATTGGTAATGTTAATGTGCAAAAAGTGGTATAAAATATTTTTTAAAATCGATGAAAGACAAAACCAAGCTAAGAATGGCATGATACCTGGTTTGAAATGGTCAATGGTATTAAAAAGCCAAAGATGATGAAATACCCATATTAAACAAATATATAGATTAGCCATAAATAAACTTAAAGTATGATGAGATTGAAGAATAATATGGATGAGCTATAAATGGTTATAAAGCATATGGAGATTGAAAAATAATATGGATAAGTCATAAAGGGCATAAAGCATGTTGAGACTGAAAAATAAAATAGATGAGCTACAATTAGTATAATAGATAATGAGATTAGAGATTGATATTAATGAGTTATAAATGACACAATATGAGTTGATGAATGTTTTGAGATGGATTAAGAAATAGATTTTTTTTTATCAAGGAATTATTATAGGTTTGATAATGATAGTTCAATGAGTATAATGAATAAAAAAAGAGTTCACTAGTTGTTGAAGAGAATGTATTAAATTGAAATTTTGACATATAATTGTTGTGGTTAGAATTGTGTTAAAGATGTGATGTTTGCTCGTATGGTTTGGAAAATATTAGTAACCATGATGGTGTAATTATTTATTTTAATTTTGTGATTTTATGTTTTTTACATGTACCTTCCCTTGAAGGTCTCATTCTTCAAGAAAGTGCTATTGAGATATCTAACCTTGCATATTGGACATGTCTTTGTAATGTATGATGAAAATTTTGAAAAAAAAAAAAAATTATATGCATGTAATCAAGAAAATATTGCAACCTTACTATTTGTATGTATAATTGTGTATCATTGTACTTATGGATTTAATTGATAAATGGTAAGACTGAGATATCCTTTATGGTATTGTATAAAAAAATTACCTATTTTACATGTATACGATAATTAAAAATATGCAAATTGCATTTAAAAGTTTGTGTCATTACATAAACATACATAAAATATATTTAAAACATATGTTTAGTAAAGCAGTTATATCCCAATTAGATAGTTAATAGGACTAGAAAACATATTTGTTTCATACATTCCTAGAATAGCAACAAAGTCTCATTTATAATGCAATTGGATCACATAGAATGTGGTATAGGATGGGGATACAAGTGTGGGGGATATGGAGAGAAATTCATAGTAACCTGCATGGTTCTTATTTTCTATTTCACTTGTTGATGTAAAGAAAAAAATCTGAGCAACCAAGAATTCATCATTTTTCTTTGCATCTCATCCATTTATTCATGAACCCTTATATCCATAATTTAATCAAGATGCTCATTTGAAATACTAGAGCTAAAGGATGATGTACATAATGTACACAAACCAAGTTTGCTCCTCATGGAAGAATAATATGTTATAGGCAATTCATTAACTTGTTTCCTCTCAAATCTGTCAAAAGTAGCAGCTAGCCAAATGCTAGAATTATAGAGTGGATGAATTGATGAATCTGGTCCATGTTTTTCTACCATCAAAGTTTTGAAATTATCCTATAAAGAATTAAAGTATTATTTGGTTACTTTCACAAACTAATAATAAAAAAAAAATACAACTTAAGAATACTTATTGTAAAACCTAAAATATTCACCACAAAACTTCTTATTTGCTTTTTCTTGATTTGATACTTTTGTATAATAAAATTTTATTAAATTATTAAATTTAATTTTGAAGATAAAAATAAAAGTGAATTTATAAGACAATTTACCGTATGTCACACATGATGTGCATATGGAATCAAGCCACCAATATGCTTTGTTGTGGAGCCTTGAACTTTTTTGTTTTGTTTTTTGATGTTGGAAGCAAACAACCTTTTGATTCCCTCTTGCTTAATAAATTCTATATTTTGTACATAAATATCCCTAAGGACATTATCAAGCTTGTGCTTTGACCACACCTCAACATCCTTCAATTTAGCTTTTTTAATGGCAAATGTACGAGAGTTATACCAAAAGTACGTAACCTATATCATAAAAAAGAATAATAACATCAAGCTTATGGAATTGTAGTCCTACTTTGGAAAGCATTCACACATTAGTTAGATATTGTTTATATAACAGCACGATACTTATTTTATAACTTTCTAACTATGGTTGGATCCTTCGGCCTCGAACAAAATTGATCTCAAATCAATTTTAAATGAGTTAATTATGTTTGTCAATGATTAGATTATGGAACCTCAAATTTTATTTTTGTTATTCCAAATTTCTCAAACCATGCATCAAACAATATCATCCATTAAGGATTCATTTTGAGTTGTTTCCTTTTCAATAACAAATACTCAAAATATGAATATATTTATGCAATCATAAAATGTATAAGCATTTTAATAGATCCTTACTTGTTGTCTTCAACATCTCAATCAACTATTTTCTTTTCTTTGACCAAATCAATTTGTGATGGTATGTTAGATCTATCTTCTAAATTATATGATTTGTTTACCATATTAATGTCAAGAATGAGTTTTTTTTCACACTCATTTTTTAAGTCAATTATATAATTTATAGGTTGTATATTTAGGACTGCAAGTTATGAGAATTTTTAAGGAGTTGAGGCTAATAATTTGAGACAAAATTGCAGTGCAAATGTTATTTATGCTCATACAAGTGAATAATATAACATTAAAGAATAAGATGTTGCTGAAAGAAAGAGCTAGCAATAGTAGCATATTTGATCCTTCAAAGAGGTTATACAATGTGACGAGTAAATTCAATATTGGTGATAAGGGAAAGACAATTTAGATGTTGCAACAATCACTTGTTATACAAGATGTTACTAAACCTAATAGAGTTTTAACAAGATAAGATGACATAAACAACCCAAGCAATCCTGACGCCAAACTAATTATGAGAAAGTGCCTTACGTATGGAGAGTTAGGGTATCATTCTAATGATTATAAAAGACATAAATCGGTTAACTTGATTGAAGGGTGGTACAAGTAAGAAAATCTCAAAAGCAAAGGTTAGCTGTGCAAACCAGATAGGAAGGATGAGGAAGATTTGTATAAGTATGATGACGAGAGTCATGCCTATGAGATTAGAATTATAATGTTAACACCAAAGGTTATTGAGGAGTTGTAGTGGCACAAGTTAATTTATACTCGATATACTATAAATAATAACATGTTTTACTTGATTATTGATAGTCATAGTTGTAAAAATATTATAAGCAAACATGTTGTTGATAAATTAACATTTTCATTGGAATCACATCTTGAACCATACAAGATTAGGTAGATTAAGACAATAGGTGAAATAAAGATAACACAACATTATATAGAGCCTTTTTCCTATAGGGATGAGATATAATATGATATAGTAGATATGCATGCATGCAATCTGATATTTGATAGACCTTGGCAATATAATGTACATGTCAGATACTTGGGTCGAAATAATTGCATAAGATTATTAAAGATGGTGTAAATTGTATGATTATACCTTTGAAATAGAGACCCTGTTCTAACATTCTAAAGCTTCTAAATATGGTGCAAATTATTTGTTTATAACAAAAAATGCAACCAAATATACAAGGATCGAGAAACGTTTAAGCCTTGATTATAAAGACACTAATTGATGAGAATGAAAAAGAGAAGACGATTGACGTACTTAATATCATTAAAACTTTTCTTACTAAATTTAAGGAGATCTTGTTAAAAGAGTTGCTAGATAAATTGCCATCAATATAAGATATTCAATATTAGATTGATTTGGTGTCAAGAGTTAGGCTTTCAAATATTCCATACTACAAAGAATTGTAATGAGTATGATGAGTATTTTAGCAAGTTATGGAGGAATTACCAGAATCTGTCTATTGATGATTTTTAAATTCATTATGGGTTCTTGATACGAGGTAATCTATATTCTTCATTATAAGAGAAGACGAATCTAGATTTATATGAAAGAGGCTTAAATGGTCACTTAAAACAAGATAAGACAATTGCTTTTATCAATGAGAGGTATTATTGGTCTTAATTAAAATAAGATATTGATATGTTTATAAAAAAATGTTATACTTGTCAAACTACCAAAAAGCAAGCACAAAACTTAGGTTTATATATGCCTTCACCTATTTCTAAAAATATATGAGAGGACTTGTCATGAATTTTGTATTTGTTGTACAAGATGAGTTTTTAAAGATGATGTACTTTATTCCGAGAGGTGGGTCATTTGTATAGCGTGTCAAATACCTTTAGTTTTGATCAAGACAACAAGTTTCTTAGTCATTTTTATGGACATTATAGAGAATATATGATTTATCTTGAAATTTTAGTATTACAACATATTTATAAACAGATAGGAAAATAGAATCATTAAATTAGATACTTGACAATTGATTCATAGTATCTATGGCGACAATATGAAGTGGTGGGATATTGTACTTGCATGAATAGAATTCATATACAATAGTGTTAAACATAATACAACATGCAAAACATAATTCAAAATTATATAAATGCAGTGTCATTGGCATATTCTTGATCTTGTAGCAATTCAAAAAGGTGTTGGTTATAACACTATCGCCGATAAGATGTTTACAGATGCATAAGCTATATAGGTTGAGGTGAGACAAAGTTTCAACAAACCATTTTCGAGTACAATGAGGTTATATAGAAGAACTGTCATGCTAAACTATTTAGAAAATGAGATAAGGTGATGTTATTTCTGGACAAAGAGATGTATAACAAGCTGCAACAAAAAAAATATGGTCCTTATAACATTATAAAGAAGATACATGACAATGTCTATATTGTTAATATGCCAGATAATTCGGGGGGTTTTGTAAGATTTTTAATGTTATAACATTCGTTCATATTGTGATGATGAACAATTATATCCAGATTTGAGTGCTGATGTGATATTACAATAACTTTTGATATGATAATTTGATTAAGCTTTTTAGAACATTCTATTGATGTTTATAGTGGTCAACTTGCTTATGCTAGCTGATTATATATCTAAATTTAGCATAAAAGATGTTTTTTTAATTTTCTTTATTTTCCAAGTTATTTTTAGATTTCTTTCTTATTTTTTCTAGTTGTTATGGGATTTTTTTTCTTTCTAGTATAGGTCAATTTAGTTATTATTTAAACATCTTTGCATATTATTTTCAGAATAGTTTTGTGAATAATTTGGATTTCATAACAGATTAAACAATAATTTAGAAATTGAAAAATCTTGATTTTATAATTTATGTTGAATGTTGCGTCACTAAGTTGAGCGTAACACTATACTAAGATACCGTTTAAAAAAAAATTGTTGTTTAAAATTATTATTTCTTATGTGTGTTTAAATTATTTTGATATATTGATATTAGAAATAAAATTTTAAAAATAAAAAAATATTATTTTAATATATTTTTAAAAAATATTAAAAAATAACCATTACTATATTATAAAACTATGCTAGGAAACATTACATCAGGCACTTTGAAGTTTGAACTCTCTCTTCCTTCGGTTTTTAGAAGTGCAATCCTACGCCAAGGCCACAACGGCCACACATGTATAGCATGTCATTGCTAGCATCATTTGTGATCTTTGACTGTAACCGTCGGATTTAACCAATCCTACAATCGACATGTGAATGAAAGTTTGGAATCCATAATTGATAACCATAACCGTCGGATCAAAGGCGTAGATGGGGATGGCGATGACGATGGTGAGAGTGAAGATTTGGAATCCATAAGATTAGATATTGATGGAACAAAGAATATTGATAAAACAAGAAGCAAAAATATTGCGGAATGCATAATATTGGATTTGGAATATAAAACGTATTTATAATAATGATAATAATAAAAAAATTATATTGCATAATGGATAATTAGAAATTACAATTATTATATTAACATTGACTTACTTGCATTTCTTTTGACTAATTATAATATAATAATTTATAATTATGAGGGTTGCAGTTGAATTGATTAGATTTTGAATTTACTTTTCGAGGTTACCAGTTCGAATGCTATAAATTTCAGGGTCACTGAAAACTTACCTGATCATTAACTTTAGGGTTTCAGGGGATTAGTTGAAGTGCGCATAAACTAGCTAGAGTAAATAATTTTTATGTATTAAAATTAAATATTTATTAATATTAAGTCTTAAATATGTCATTTAATAAGATTCTAATATATATATATATATATATATATAAATCCAGCACACTAGATAGAGAGAGAAAGTCTAAAATGCCGTATTTTGGGTAATGTTAGGGTCCCACCTCACATCACTCTTTTGTTGGTTTCTCTTTGCCTTTTCGTGCAAGTTTTTGTCTCTAAAAGTTAATTCTGATTTTTTAATCTCCCAAGAAAATCCAACAAAACGACAACACTGCAAACGTGAAACGTTAACGATCAACAAGCCACGGCGATCATAACCACGCAAGAAAAAAGAAAAAGAAAACCACCAGATCTGCAATGTATTTGTTATATTTCCGCCATTTTATTCAAAGATGTTTCATTGTTGACAAACTGCAGGGGCAAAGGTATTCAATACTGAGAGAAAAATTTACATTTTTTTTTCAGATTCGGGAGAATTTATGAAATAATAATAAGATTTGCACTAGAATATCATGCTGGGTTTATGTTAGTGCCCAAGCAACTTGTTTTGAAAAAAAAAAAATTTATAGACATAAATTTGAGTATATAAAAATTAAGCAAGGAGTGTATATAAATATTTGATATTATTAAAATGTATGAGTGAATATAATCTTTATTTAAAGTATTCGCACAAAAAAATAAAATAATAATCTAATTCTTTCCTTTAATTTAATTTGCGATGACTTAATTTATTTATGAAATCAGGTCAAAATTTGTATTTTGCAAGAATGCAAATTTAAACATGTATTGTGGAGCAAGATTCGATGATATGATGTTTTGAAAATCACATTTGATTTATCTTCAAATTAGTGTTATTAAATAACTCTTATAAAATATTTAGATTTATTCTAATAGATGAAGGAGATTTGAGAGTTTTTAAGAGAGTTGCTAGACATGAGAGCTTTTAAGAGAGTTTTATTGCTCGAAAAGTTTGTCTTGAAATTTTTTTTGTATCACCTAGAAGAATCTCCTTCCTTGTGCCTAGGATGAGTCTCTCTATTTATAGAGATTTATCAGGACACTCAGGTTTTTTTGCTAATGCTATATGATATTATTTTATTGATTAATTTTTATTTATTAGATCTTCTATTTATGATAAAATATTTTAAATATTTCATATCGTGTGTCAGCTTTACATTAGTCAAGAAATACATAAAGGTCCATTTATTTTTCATGTCATTTATTTTAATTTTACTATATTTTTATGTAAAAATAAAAAAAAAATTACACATGGAAAATTTTGATTGGTAGAAAATCTTTGTTTCTATATATATCCAAGTTCACTTAACCTTAAAAAAATAAGTGAACATGTCTCAAAAAATTTGGTTAAAAATATTTTATACTATAAATATATTTTTAGCTAAAGTAATATATTGTTGCTTGCAATTCACGTAGTATTGTTTAACTAAAATTTAATTTAGTCATATTAAATCCTCATCGTAGGTTTATTTTTCATTATAAAAATAAAAATAACTATCAAAATTGAAAGTCTAAAACCAATTTTAATTGAAATTTACATATCAAATAATAAAATCAAAATTAAGACTTTTTTTTTCACGTGAGATCTTGTTTTAAAGGATTCATCTCGAATCCAATAGCGAAATTTGTTCTTAATTTTAACTAGTGGTGAATGATTTTGGGACCGATGAAGGATTTGGTTCTCTTTTTCTTTCTCTTATTTCGGCTGACTTCCTCTCTTTCCTTGATACATCGTCAGCCGAGAGACGGGAAAAGAAAAGAAAAAAATGGTGCTAGTAAACCGACTTTCCCTCGCAAAATAGGACTTTTTTTTTTCTTTTAATAAGGCAAGAATCCATAGGCATTAGGGTAAAGTGTGCCTATAAAAATCATGTTACCCCTTCTTTCCTTATAAGCAGCGATTGTACTTCTAGAACCGTTTCGATTTTGATATTTTTGCTTCAATCGACACTAATCTTGGATTTTTTTTCTTTATTTTTCAACGTACCAATCTTGTAATATAATTTACTTCAAAGGAAATGATTCTCCACAATT
>Ga0307507_10009636_pt1 | contig 12781 bp, 6 predicted proteins | sample 7_EM_MG_FD_207223 | JGI IMG/M metagenome (GOLD analysis project Ga0307507, IMG submission 207223) | Populus trichocarpa ectomycorrhiza microbial communities from riparian zone in the Pacific Northwest, United States - 7_EM | ecosystem: Host-associated > Plants > Roots > Unclassified | place... | reverse complement strand
AAAATCCTAAACAAATAAAAAATTAACTGACCAACTGATTTCTCTGTTTCTTAAATAAATCAGAAACCTAGTTTATTTTCAACACTGAATCCACTCCGGCACAATTTTGGTGTTTCTTAGTAGCACAAAGAATGTGGAGAAGGATACATACCATGACAGTAAAGAGGTTGTCGAAGGCAGCATCTTAGCATATTCTAGAGCAAAAGCTGCCATGGTGATAGCACTAGAACGATGTGTGTGCGTGTGTGTTTTTTTTTTTCGGACAAGAGAAAACAAGAACTTGACCTTCAATTTGGTCCTCTTTCCCTAAGAAACTACGTTAAGATTGAGGCAGTTAATTACATTTTCTTTGTCAGAGAAAAACCTAATTTACTGTTTCTAAGCACAGTTCACTGTTTGATGAGTGTATTTCATGATGGGGATTTCCAGCTTAACAAAAAGCACCCAAGTAACCGGGCCAGTAGCAGTAGCGGATTGTGGTAAAAATATTTGACGAGTCAAGAAGTCTACGAGGTAGAGGCACAAAAGGATCAGAAAGAAGAGGATGTATCGCAATTAGGTTCTTTCATGCAGTTGCCCATCAATTTTTAAAATGATAAAAAAAAAAAAAAAAAACTCACTTCATCCATAACTCAAATCTTTTGTCGGTCGAGTTTAATAGCTATGGCTAATCCTCTACATGATTACAATACTGATGAATTAAGATTTTCTCATCTTTTTGGTTTCCTTCTATATGTTGAAGGAGATTTTTGTTTCTGTGTGAAAGTTTTTGGATTACTATATAGATTAGAAGCACAGATAGTTGACATAAAATGCTAAAGGATAACATTTTCAGATAAATTTCTGCTGGCGGCCTGGCAATAACAAATTAAGTTCGAAACAGCCCTTTAAGGATCTGCAATCAAGCTTTAAAACAGTATCACCCTTTGTTTTTAAGGATACATAACAACGAAAATTGCTGTCCATTGCATTAGAGGCAATAGCCAGCCTTAATTGGCTGATCAATAGCTTCTTCTCTTGATGATTTTCCTTCTGCTTTTAATTCTAACAGATCCTCTACGCTTGTTCTCAACTTTCTGCTTTTTTGCTTTTTGTATTTCACCCTTGTGTAAACCTTCATCAAAAAGTTCATCGCCTTCCAATTTCTTTCTCTTCAGTAGTTTCACAAGCCCTTCGAGTGCAGTATCAGAATCTTCACTTGTCATTAGCTCCTCTGCCACTTGCGCAGGAGTGACCTCTGTGTTTTCTATCAGGTCTTCAATTTCTCCAAACAGTCTATGATAACCATTAACGCCCAAGTAATTGGAGGCCAGCACCCTAAACCCATGAGGCGTGCAGTAGGACATGTGAATGTGCATGTCCATGCGTCCCGGACGCAACAGAGCAGGGTCTAGCCTGTCTTTATGGTTGGTAGTAAATATGATGATTCTTTCATCCCCACAACTTGACCATAATCCATCAATGAAGTTCAGTAAGCCAGACAGTGTCAACTGTATCAAACAAAAATAATTAGAACGACTAATGTTATCAACTAGTTAACTACACGTCGTAATATTGACGATTATCAGAGTTAATTTGATGAACTGCACATGTCAATGTGGTATAGGGATCAAAAGATTTGGCTTCTAAGAAGCAGTTCAGGACATGATAGGATATTTTTTGGGTTTTAGTGATTTGTGGTGATGGCCTTGAAAAATGACTGGAGTCCTCTCACTCGTGCTGGCAGAACCTTTCAGTGCAGGGTCTACTTTTTAGCAAAGAATCTCGTAGGGAGTAACTCTATGGTTATACAAAGGTTTCTCATTTTCGAAAGCTTTTTTTACTACTAGACCAATGCTGCCAGACATAATAATTGTTTTTTACAAGGCTCAAAACTGGTGCAAGTATCCTTGTGACACGAGAGGAGAGAACCTTAAGCCAATTACAGACACGATTGCAGCCTATAGCCTTACAATTACGATATGGAGATCCATCTTTTTTCTGCAAGTTCTGGCATGGTGACCAACCAAAATGCTTTTTAAAGGTACATGTTTGGACGCATTACATGAATAATGCAATAATGCAGAGACTTGACCAGAAAAGGTGATATCATATGGTGAGTTCTCGAAAAACACGAAGACCTTTCTACATCTTCCATTAAAGCATCACAAGGACTTTCCACGTCCACTGATAATCAAAAGAGAGTTTTCCATATGACAAAGTGGCTCTACCAAGATTTTTGATAGCGGTGGTTTTGAAAAAGGAGATGAGGGACCCATGGTGATCATGTGGATACATTTCACCTGGCACATATTACAATTTATCCCTACCAACATCTGGACACTCTTTTTTGCCACCAGAAGCATGTGAGGGAAACCTTTGGACTTTCTTTTTTTAATACAAATCGAATTTTCGGCAGTAAAAATATGCTAATTGTAACATCTTCTTAGTTTTTAGTGTGTGAGTTGATGGTGGAAGGATGATCAACTGATGTTTGGGTAATTGAGGTGGTAGTACCAATAGTGCCTGTAATATTTGGGCAGTGGTGGGCTTGTTGGCTTGATAGGATAAAAAAAGAAGAGCATTACAAGTATCTTACTCGATAAAAGATAAGGCAAGAAAGAAAGAATGATATGTACCTCACCTTTGGGGAAAACCAAATAAAAAACAAAATTTACAGCAGGAAAAAATACCTGCACATCATGTTGTTTTCGACCATCTCCATCTCCACGAACCTGTCTTCGATCAGGCAAATCCACGCTACAATCAATATCTTCAATCACAAGTATTGATCTATTCCCAGTTGCCAGCAACAATTTTCTCAGATCAGAATCCCGCATTATATTTGCAAGCTGCAAATCATACACATCAAACCTCAAGTAATTAGCCATGGCAGCAACCAAGCTTGATTTGCCAGTCCCTGGTGGCCCATACAACAAGTACCCACGTTTCCAAGCCCTCCCAACTCTCTTATAGAACTCTTTCCTCCTAACAAATCTATTCAAATCCTCTATGACAATATTTTTCAGGTCTGGCTCCATAGCCAAAGTCTCAAATGTTGCTGGATGTTCAAGATTTACAGACTCCCACTTGATTTCTCCATAGGCACGTGAACTTTGAAGTGTGTGCATCTTCAAAACCCTCACCTTCTCTTTTGCTTCTTTTGCCTTTTCAATAATATAAGGCATGTAAGATCCTAATATTTTCTCCTTATGATTCTTGTGGAAACTTAACTCGAACCATCGTTTCTCGGCTACGACAGGAAAGGGATTGCTGGGGTCTTTCTTTTCAGGTTTTACAAATACCAATCTCCACAGAAGCTCAATCCCTTCATAATGATCAACGACTGTCTCACCCTTCTCAAGATTGATTGTTAAATTCTTCTCTTTTGGGGTTTTGCTAATTTTGAGCCTTTTTGTTGTGGGACTAACCTTAGTACTTAAGTAAGTCTCTGAAGCATCATAGACTTGGTTTCGAGAAATTCCTGTGGACTCCTCAATGACTAAGGTAAGAATAGGAGATGGAGGCTTAAAGAAGTAACGAAGAGTTGATAAAAGGTAATCTCTGATTTGTTGGGGTATTAAATGGCCAAATTGATTGGCCATGGATTGAGCCATCATTATTGAACCAGCCATGGAGGCGTAGGCAGCCAACAATGATGACGGAGAAGTAAGTTCTTTGCTAGAAAACATGGTTGCAAACTTGGAACAGAGAAAGCGGAGTGAACACACGAAGTTAAATGAGAGATACATGCTTCATTCTTGGAAAAGAAACCCTTATTTATACTCTAATATCCAAATAAAATTAGTCATCAAGGAGATTCAAGAGTAGCTAACTTTTCAAATACAAAGTTGATGACTTTGGACCATGTGTAACATTGAGGATATATGTTTATGTAGTAAATAAATAAATAAGATTATTTTTGTTTTAGAAAAAATAATGGTTGTGCCAAACAAGCTTTTTAACGAAAATAAATATCTTTTGATCCAATTATTAGGTTATGTTTAAATTTTTCAAAGCATTATATGGATCATGTTCCTTCAATGATTTAGTTTGATTTAACCATGTAAGATAATTTTCAATAAGATGCTATTTTATTTTATATATAATTTTTCTAGATATTTTTTTTTCTTGTTATTTTAGGGTTTTTTTCCCTTTTTGACATAGATTAATTTAATACCTATTTTAAATAGTTATATGTTATTTTCAGAGTAATTTTTATCTAATCATTATTCAGACTTTTAATCTCTTTATATGAACATATTAATAACATTTGGGATTCTCTCTAGCACTTCTTGTTTTTCTGTCTTCATGATTTTTCTTTTAATTCTAGTTATTTAGTGTAGACAGTATAAATTAGTATTAGAGCCCAACTTTCCTATTGATTTTTCTATTGCACTATGAAATTTTAATGGCCAAAGGTCGTGGAGTAGAGCGTGGTTATGAGGGAGGGGCATGATTTCTAGATATGGAGGTTTTCATATAAGAGCGCAACAATAGTGAACTAATAATTGAGGATTTGCAAAGGCAGGTTATATAGCTGACTCATCGTTTGACAAATCAAAATATGAAGGATACAAAGATGGATGATCACGACTCCATATCTAGTTTTGAGAAACCATATCATGAGTATAATCAAATAAGGCAATCTTATGGTCATGATGATTACCATGGAGACTTGGGTTTTTGAGTGGAACTCCTTGAGTTTGCAGATACCTTGCAAGCCCAGGGATTTATCGGTTAGCTTCATGAAATATAACAAATCTTTGAGTACAAAAAGATTTTGTAAAGGATGAAGGTTGATGCAGCCAAACTTGTATAAACTAAAAGTTATGAGCATTTAAGTAAGGATCTTACATAATTAAATAAGGATCTAACCCAAATAGATTATGTGGATGACTTAACGAATATTTTTATAGACTAGTAGGATGAGTCTAAGATGAAAAGGAGGTTTGGTCACGTTAGACTAGGTAAACAACTTAAGATTGCAATAACAGAATATCCGATTGCTAAAATATCAAGCTTAAATTCTTTCAAATGATTTTATATGTAGTTTTTCTACGGGACTGTTGGATCTTTTTGGATTAGGAATTAGGCTCAGATGTTTCTGTTTGAGCCAATTTTGTAATTTTTCCTATTTTTTTATTGTTTAATTCAAATTTTTGTTTTAATTTCCTTCTTTCTTTTGGATTTCTAGTTGTTTTATTGTAAAGGTAGGATTTTATGGTCTATTTATAGGTCTTTCAAACCTCTAAAAAGGCGGATTTCATTAGTTTTATTTTAGAGAAAAAAATTACAAATTTAAGGTTTACATCTATAACCCTTTTTGCTATTAAAAATGTAATGTTTTTTTTTGTGTTGTTGCCCTTATAGCTTTCGTTTGTATGAAAAGTGAAGTTGATTGCTGTTATATTGAAGGGTTAAACCTCTATATGGTGAGGGTAGTTAAATAAAAATTATGAAAGGTAAGGCAAGCTTGATATATGTGACCGAAAGAAGATGAAGAAGAAGGACCAGTTCTTTTCTTTCGAGAATATTCAGACCTTGTACTCAACTCCATATTTTAAGACAAGAGACAAGATTTGCTAACAATTAAACTGAGGAATTTTAACAAGTAGTGGCAAAAATGATACGTTAAAGACTAAAGAGTAGTTGATGGTGTTATACTTTGATGGTTATAACAGTCTCAAGATTCATGTTTTGTGTCTTCAGTCATTATGGATCAATGTTGGAGGTTATTGACAATTATTAACTATGGAGAAAAGATAGGTTATAGGCACTGCTAGTGTCATATCAGAAGGCCATAATACCTAAAGAGCACGCCCCAATGACCAATAATCAATTGGTCAACCTAAAACCTACTCATCAACAAACCTTGGGAAAAATTTCTAGGCTTGCATTTTTTGTTTTAGGTGTGGAGAGCTTGGGAATCATGCTAATAAGTGTTGAAAGCTTGCAAGTCATACAAGCAAGAATTTGTTAATAGAAGATGAGCCCAAGGATGAAAAGAGCGAAGCAACTGAAGATCCTATTAATGATAATGATGGTGATGAAAAAATTTTATATGGTAATGGTAGGGCGACTTTAGTTATCCAAAAGAGTCTGCTAACCTAATGATGATTTAAGTGATGATTGGTTATAGATTAACATATCCCACATGACATGCAAGATAAAGAAGACGATGTGTAATCTAGTAATTGATAATGATAGATGTGAGAATATGGTATCTATAGAGACTATTCAAAAGTTAGAGCTTAAAATGTATAGCCATTATAAGCCCTATAAATTGACCTAGTTAACGAGAAGAAGTGAGGTAATGATAGAAAAATGATGTTTGGTTTTTATTTTTCATAGGCAAAAGTATTTTGGTAATATATGGTGTGATGCATTGTTTATGGATGTATGTCATGTATTATTAGGCAGACCTCAGCAATATGGTAATAATATTATGCATGATAGGCATCACAACGTATACACCCTAAGTGTTAATGGGAAACTTATTGTGGTGAAGTATAAAAGAGAGGAGGTGGTTTTTATGGATAGACCAAACAAGGGAAATGTCTTGACTTTTTATGAAGGTAAAGACTAAGTGAATGGTTTTACCTTAGTGCCTTTAAATAGTTTTGTTGATGATATTGGTGATTAGTTCAATGAAAGTTCAGGTGGTGTTAACAAAGTCTATAAATTTAATGGTAAAGGAATTTCCTCAATGTTTACCTTTTATACAAGATATCCAACACTAGATTGATCTTATTCAAGGTTTTTCCCTACCAAACACGCCAGTGTATAAACTCATTCCTAAGAATTCCAAAGAGTTGCAATGCTTGATGCTAGAGTAGCTAGAAAAAGGATACATTTGAGAGGGTATAAGCCTTCGTGCAATATCAACCCTTTTGGACCCAAGAAAATATGGCATATGAAACATGCGTGTGGATATTAGATATATCAAATATATCACTATTAAGTACACGTACCTATTATGTACTGGAATGGTATGCTAAATCAATTAGCTGGTTCTAAAATCTTCTCCAAAAATGATTTTAAGAGTTATCACCATTAGATTTTGATTAAGCCAATGAACGAGTGAAAGATCGGATTTAAGACATATGATAGATTGTATAAGTATATGATGAAGCTATTTGGACAATCCAATACACCTAGTACCTTTATACAATTTTATGTACCATATGTTGAAACTATTCATAGGAAGATTTGATATGGTGTATTTTGATGACATCTTGATTTGCAACCTATCCTAGAAGTCATACCTGGAGCACCCATGAGCTATATTTGAGACTTTAAGGTACGAACATTGTTGGTTAACTATAAGAAATGCTTATTTTGTACTAACACTAGCATTTTTCTAGACTTTGTTGTTTTTATTGATGGTGTGCAAGCTTATCAAATCAAGATGATAGTTATTATGAAATGGCTCATTCCCAATATTGTTAATGATATGAGGTGTTTCATGGGTTGGCCTTTTTCTATAAGCAATTTATTTATAATTTTAGCTTTTTGATTGTACCTATCACTAAATATCTCAAATTATGTACTTTTTAGTGGATAAAAGAATGAGAAACCTACTTTTAGTTGGTGAAGTAGAAGATGACCGAAGCTCATACCATTCCTTTTTTTTATTTTGACAAGTTGTTTAAAGATATTTGTGATGCCTCAAGTTTAGTTACTAAAGATGTCCTTAGCCAAGAAGGTTGTCACATGACATTATTTATTGAGAAGTTTTCAAGCTTATAGAAGACTAGTTATAGTTTAATCATTGTTTAATTATTGAAGCATTAATGACATTACTTGGTGTAAAAAGAGTTCATCCTCATTAGAGATAATAAGACTATGAATTATATTAATAAACAATTGAAATAAAGTCATGAGCATGTTAAATAGGCATCTTAATAATACACTTTATCCTTAAGGCACCAATCTGACAGCCTCATTAAGGTAGTCAATGTGTTAAGTAAGTGGGTCATTCTCCTCACTACCATAAAGAGTTTACCATGTTTTTAATTACAAGTTATACCTAGGAGATCCTTCATATAGACAACTTTATTTTGAAATGGATATTGATAGTAATCAAAGTGAATATGTGCTTTTTAATGGCTACTTGTTTTATGGTTTATAGTTGTATGTTCTAGAATGTTCTTTTTGAGAGAATATTATTCATGATTTGCATTGTAAGGGCCACATTGAATATGATAAGCCATTAGCCTTCTTCTTTTCTAATTATTATCAGTCTAAATTGTTGGGTCAAGTGGCACAATTTGTGAAGAGGGGTATCATATGTCAACGGTCTAGTGACACTCTTACCAATATTGGTTTGTACACTCTATTACTCATACGAGATGCTTTTTGGTTGGATGTTAGCATTGACTTCATATTGGGTTTGCGTCATACCAATATTGGTTTGTACAGTACTCTATTACTCATACCAATATGTAAGCTTTGAATTCTATTCTAGTAATGGTGGACAAGTTTTTTAAGATGACATTTTTTTATTATTTATATAAAGATTATAGATAATTCTTGGTTGCCCATCTCTACTTTAAAAAGGTGACTCGTTTACATGAGATTTCTAGTTTCATTATATATGGTTGGGATAACAAGTTTTGGAAGACTTTATGGAGGAAGTTGGAAACATAGTTGAATTTCAATAGTGTTTACCATCCTTGGATAAGTGGTTAGACTAAAGTAATGAACCAAAGTTTAGGGAATCTTCTAAGAAGCTTAGTGGAAAACAAACCAAAGTAGTAGGATTTTGCCTTGTCACAAGTTAGTTTTCCAATAACAAATTCAAAACCCACACCATGAAACTTAGTCATTTTGAGGTTATCTATGGATTGAACCCATCAAGCGCACTTGATTTAGCACCTATTCTTTATATTAGGCGTTTGAGTGTCAAAGTCGAAGACATGAAAAATTATCTTTGTAAGGTTCATAATAAGGCCAGACAATCTATCACTAACATTAATTTTAAATACAAGGTCCAAGTAGACAATCATAATATAAAAGTCATTTTTAAGGTTAGAGATTTGGTATAAGTTGTGTTTCCTTGTGATTAATTTCATATAGGGTGTACAAGAAGTTTCGAGAAAGAAAGATTGAGACTTGTGAGATACTGTAGAAGATCAATAACAATGCTCATAGATTATATCTTCCTAGTCATTCAAAGACCTTTGATATCTTTAACGTGTAGAACTTGATCTTTTTTTTTCATATATAACTTGAACTCGAGGGTGAGCTACTCCTAACCTGGAAAGATAAATGTAAGAGATTCTAGAGGAGTTGAGTTGTTAGATATTGATTTGATGGTGTTGGATTACATGTAATGTTTAGCGGATACATTTCATGAACCAAATTGATAAAATCAAGTCTAAATGCGTCAAACAAACTTTTTGATAAAAATAGGAAGAAGTTTGAACCGACTATTAGACTGGATTGAAATTTTATTATATGGTTCTATAGGTCTTTATTTTTTATATGAGTAAACTTGTTGTAACCAGCTAAGATTATTTCCATGCCCAAATTAGACTTACAAGATACTATTTTGGAATTTTCTTTATTTTCCTATATAATCTCAAAACTCTTTCTTATTTTTCCTAGTTATTTTAGGGTTTCTTTTCCTTCTTAACTTGGGTTGGTTTAGTACTTATTAAATAGCTGTAAATTATTATAGGGTTTCTCTTCCTTCTTAACTTGGGTTGGTTCAAAATGACAATTTTTAAAATAATAAAGAATGACATGAGCAGCTCGTATAAACTTCGTAAAGAAGTAAATTAAAGTTTCAATTTTCTAGGTTAAAACGTAAATGTCGATGTCTACAAAGCCTCACACGCGTGCGCATGCAATATGAAATTGATGTCTAATCTTTTTTCTTTCCAGAGTGAAAAGAACGGTAGAAATAAGTCTCCAATATTTATTTTTGCATAAAGCTCTTCTGAACCTTGCATGATTGCTGCAACTTTTTCCATTAAAGAAGGTTGCGTTTCAAGATTGTGCGTTTGGACTTTCACGTCACCGGGACAGGTAAAGCAAAGCTCATGATTCCATGCTTCTTCATGCTCAGCTAGTATACTGATTTACTCTACTTACACAAGCTCTGAAGGAGTATTCGATCTGCAAATATTTGTTGAGGGCTATTAGTTCATAAAATTTAAAATTTTGATTAAATGACATGGTTAGAGAAAGTTATACTGAAATAACATAATTTGTGTTATTAATGTTATTATAGTTTTAAACGTTATATATATATATAGAAAAATCATGATTAAAAAGTATGATATTAAATAAATATTGTATTTACAAAATATAATATCTTTACAAAATCGAAACAAGTTAAAGTACTCGTTTATTGTCACTTACCAATTACGTGCAAAATCGTGACGGTCCAAATTATTATTTTTATAATATAAATGTTCAAGAGTGATGCATTCTTAGAAGACAAAGCGAACATGACTTAACTTATAATATTTATAATCTCTATGGATAATCGATCCAACAGTTTAAACAGTACTTGGAGTGCATGACTAAATTTAAATAAAGACTCCTTTATTTTTTTTTTTATTTGCCAAAAGTCTTTAATTATCATTAAGACAACTTTCTTGAAAACCGTTCATATGGACCATGGTTTGGTGCCTTTCGGTGTTGGAAAGGGACGATCCTCGTCACCCTCAGCAGAAGTTCCTGCTCAAGTCCTGTTTCATGCTTGATTATAAATTTGGACAACGAAAGGTGTCCTGAAGTCTTCCTCCACTGTTTACTACATTCCAAGCTGTTGTTTCTCGGAGCCAACCAGTTTGATGCTTGAGGCTATGATGGTGAAGCTTTGAACTTGTTATTCTTTCATAATTAAGAACAATTCGGTTTCACACTGTTACGATATGATTATATAGCAAACCGTTAAAAGAACAAATTTCAACCTTAAAAGCTTAAGCGATTAGGGAAGGTTATAATATATGATTTATATTATTTTTTAATATATTATCTCAAGTGAAAGTTTTTTGAGCTTGAAAATTGCATAGTCTCGTACTATTTTGTGCTTAATTTTTATCAAATAAATGGGGATTGTGAGATTCGAATTCATGACCGCTTAATAATCAAAACTTTGATATATACCATATTAAAAAATCAATTCAATCTAAAAATTTAAAATATTAAGTGAGGTTTCAAGATATGATTTATATTATTCTGTAACACCAATAAACTCTCTTATAAAATTATATTTATAAAATTATCTAATAAAATTTGAATCCGTTTCAATAATTAAATATAAAATTACCGTTGTTTTTGTTAGAATTTGTATATTATCTACGTATCTAGTATTCTTCTTATCTAGCTTTGCCAAATCAATTTAGTCCATGATTGAGTCTGCAATACATTATGCGAAACTTGGTTTTCTAATTTTTCATCATGATCCTTCTCAGCAGGAAGGCGTTCTGGACGAATTAGATAATGCAATAATTAATGTACGAACATGACAGATAAAAAAGGTGATATCATATGGTAATTAACAGGCCGATAATATCAAAAGAGAGATTCCTATATTAAATAAATGGATACACTTCGATTTTTTCTGATCGAGAGTGTTTTGGAAAAGAGATGGGGACTGCGAGGGACCAATGTACGGGGATACATTTCAATTAGCATGTGGTTTGATTTGTCGCTAGAAACCTTTGGCCACTCCAATTTTTACCACCATAAGCATATAATATGAGCTTTTTTTTGGATGCATTTGCAAGTCCTTTTCTGAATTGCAAAGACGTCAATGAAGGTGAAAACACTTTGCAAAAAAGTACCTGCAAATACAATACCAAATAGCACAATATTGGCCCAAATATTGTTCATGTCAAAAACCCAATTTATTATGGTTTTTGTTGGGATAATTATGCACCAATATTTTTCTCTTGAATCATTCTTCACCTCCCGAAAATAACCATCAAAATGCAAATCGAAATGCCCTTTCAAAGTAACAATTTTGAACAGAAGATAGCTTTTCCGAATTGGAATATAACATAAAAGATTATTGTGCAACTCCAAATGTTTTTTGTTAGAGAATAATATAAATTATATATTAAGACCTCACCTAAAAGTTTAAACTATTGGGTTGAATTGGTTCTTTGACATTCAAAGTACTGGGCAGAAATCACATTGCGTGAGCATCCGCAGGACCATCGCAATGCTGGGACTTCACCTAAAAACTTAAGTTATTTGGTTGAATTGGTTCTTTGACATGGTATCAGAGCCTTGATGACCAAGCGGTCACGAGTTCGAATCTCACCATCCCCATTTATTTGATAAAAATTAAGCACAAGATAATGTAGATCTGTGCAAGTTTTAAGCCCAAAGAGCTTTCACTTGATGAGGTATGTTAGAGAATAATATAAATCATATATTGGGACTTCATCTAAAAGTTTAAACTATTGGGTTGAATTGGTTCTTTGACACTTTTAACCTCTTGTTGAAAAAAAAAAAAGCAATTCTAATTTCCTTACATTTTTTTTTTAGAATATTGCTCAATATTACATCTTATATGAATATTGCTCCGAAGGTGATGAATTGAATTATTTCTTAATGCTCATTATTGATAATTAAATGTATAGATATAATATTGAGTTTTGAAACCTGAATTTGGCTTTGAGATTTCTTGGAAAAAATACACTTTATTTCCTATTTATAGAGAATGAATTTATATAACTCAATCTATATTTCTAGTTTCAAGATTTATCCTTATTGCTACCATAATTTTTTACCATAAAGACATTCAGTAGACCATAAAGAAAGACATTCAGTAGAC
>Ga0307507_10009635_pt1 | contig 12782 bp, 4 predicted proteins | sample 7_EM_MG_FD_207223 | JGI IMG/M metagenome (GOLD analysis project Ga0307507, IMG submission 207223) | Populus trichocarpa ectomycorrhiza microbial communities from riparian zone in the Pacific Northwest, United States - 7_EM | ecosystem: Host-associated > Plants > Roots > Unclassified | place... | reverse complement strand
AAACTATATAAGATTGTATAAGATTATATTAGATAATATATAATAGTTAAATATATAGCATATAACTTTACCTTAATTGCATGTCAAGAAATATATAGTTACCTTTTAAAGTTGCTAAGTAGGTTAACTGCGTGTTATTTAACTTTTAAAGTTGCTAAGTAGGTTAATTGCGTGTTAAGAAATATATAGTTAGCTTTTAAAGTTGTTAAGTTAGTTAATTGCATATTAAGTTAGTTGAATTGCGTGTTAAGTTAGTCAATTGCATGTTAAGTTAGTTAAATTGCGTGTTAAGTTAGTTAATTACATGTCAAGTTAGTCGAATTGCGTGTTAAGTTAGTTAATTGCATGTTAAGTTGGTCAAATTGCGTATTAAGTTAGTTAATTGCGTGTTAAGTTGGTCAATTGTGTGTCAAGTTAGTTAAATTGCATATTAATTACGCGAAACGCGAAAATTAAAGTCTACTTGAATCTTATTCTGCGAATATTTTCCCAATGTAGCTTTCTTTTACAGAATTCTAGGATCCCTGTTATAATAGTAAAACATTCCCATTTTTAATGCCTATGCTTAACTTTATAGTTTTAATTTATATGGTCTTCCTTATTACCCTATCTATAGTATATCTAGAACTATTACTAAATCCTAATTTATAGTCTTTAGGAAGGTTTTAATTACCATGTTGCATTCTAGCTAAAGGTGCTCTTTAGGTTCCTAACTATTATACGCCTAGGAATATTCTTCCTAATAAACTAAAAATTCGCGTTTTTTTTAACGCCGTCTTTAGTCTAAAATATCTTCTATATTCCATTCTAGTTCCTAATTAATTTTGCTAGATAAGGGCAGTTCCATACTATCTCTTCTCTAGTATAACTTTAATAAGGAAATATAAAATATAGGATATATTAGATATAATTTCGGCAATTTTAATTTATAGGCTTAATTTCCTTTAGTTTTCCTAACTATCTTAAAGGGTTTAAGCCACTAGTAGTCTAGCTTCTTCTTAATACGTTTTATCTAGATATTTTTTATAAATAGTAAGACTTTATCTCCTACTTTAAATTTTTTAGATAAATTTTTTTGTTATAGTACCTTTTTTATATAGCTTGGGTATCTAGTAAGTACTTTTTAAGTTCTTCTCTGCAAATTCTTATTTGCTTAATTCTTTTAGACGCTACTAGTGCCTCTCTTTTAGGAATAATATCCTTAATATTTTAGGGGTTATTTACTTTTACCCTAAAGAGTGCTTTATAAGGCGTAATTTTTATACTGCTATAGATGCTTATATTATATATATATTACGCCAGAGCTAACTATAATAGCTAATTATCCTATTAATAATTAATATAGCAGTGGAGGTAGTGTTCTAATAACGCGTTTAGACGCTCTATGTCACAGTGCTATAATGCAAGTAGGCTAAATAACTACATTGTGGTATGAAGAGGAGAAGAAGATGGAAAGGGGGTATTATACACAAATAGTAGGGCCAGCCCGCCAAGGCGCTAATGGTGGGCCAGCCAACAGTAGGAAACAGTACGAGACAGTGTATAACAGGTCAGTGCCATGACAGTACTCCCCTCCCCTAGAAGGTTTGGTCCCCAAACCAAACAAATAACTCTAAAAACAGGTAATGCGCGGGGGCTGGTTTTCGTCGCGAAGATATCGGTTCCGCTTACCGCCCTTAGCCAAGCCAATGGCGATTTTCCATCCCGGGGATAGAAAATCCTAATTGGTCAGTTTAGTAAATAAAGTCGGCAGAACTCTACACCGCTACCAGAATTAATCTGCGTGGCGTTTTATGGCGTTCCTTAGCAAGAATCTAGCCAATTAGACAACTTTAACCGGTGGTTAAAGTTCCATAACATCTCAACCACCATAAATTAACATCGTGGTCGGCCATAACCTTAACATAACTTTTCCTTATCTTGTGCCCAGTCTGGGGGTCTGGGCTTCTTAGGGTGTTGTTTATAGAACTTATATAGTGCGCGCTCGCACCCTTTTAGGGACTTCTTAGGTTCCCAGGTTTCTTTATTATAATACTTCCACTTAATATAATATGTTAGGCCATGCTCATCCATTTATTTATTATATATATTAAGAATCTTTTTAAATTCCCACTTATCCGTGATATTGCTATTATTATCTCTTTCAGCTATCCTTCCTATAATATTATAACGTTCCTCTTTATTAATGCGTGCTTAACTAGAGATCTCTTTAGGGAACTAAAGGCGGACTTTTAAAGTATAGAAAGACTTATTAACGCGGATATAGTCTAGGAGGTTAACTACAACTGCTCCTCTATAGGCAGCTAGGACGGGCTAGGGTCCGTCCTAGTTATTATCCCACTTCCTCTTGGGCCGGTTAGTCTTTATATTTTCAAGGCTAACCATAACTATGTCATCCTTTTTAAATATTATACCTTCGTCTTATTTTATATTAGCGTTGTCTTTATAGCGTCGCTAGGAGATACAAGCTAGGGCTTTAAGCTAGGTTAAAATGCGCTTAAAGCGGTTAGCAATAGTATTAGCTTACAGGTACTCCTTCTTTATATATATAGACAGGGCTGATAACTGGGGGCCCGCTAGTTCAACGCCCAGATGTGGGTTATAGCTATAGTTGGCAAAGAACAGTGAGATTTCCGTGGTCTTATTAATCTGGTTATTTGTAGCAAACTTAGTAAGGGGGAGCCAATCTACCTAGTCGTTTTAGGTAAAGCTTATAAAGGCACGTAGGTACTTATTTATTGCTGCATTAATAATCTCGGTTTGGCCATCTATTTTAGGGTGCTATATAGAACTAGGGCTTAGGGTTACCTTTAGGCGCTAGTTTAGGCGACACTAGAAGTTAGAAATAAATAAAGAGCCTCTATTAGAAACGATAGTATTTAGAGCGCCATGTAATTTATAGACAGTATAGATAAATGCTTTAATAAGCTCCTTAGTATCTAGGCTAGTAACAGGAATAAAGTGTCTTATCTTTATTAGGCGGTCAACAACGATAAAAATATATCTATATGTTTTGCCGTTACGAAGGCACTTAGGCAGGTCGACGACGTGGTTAATAGAGATATTGGTCTATAGGCGGACTGGTAGTTCTAGTGGTTTTAGGAAACCAGGCAGTGCTAAGCGTGGGGTCTTTATACAGAAGTAGAGAGCGCAGTCTTTTACAAAGGTAGCTATAAACTGTAAAATACCTGGCCACCAATAGGTTCGATTAAGGAGGTCCAGCGTCTTAACGCGGCCTAGGTGGCCCGTAGGACCCAAACTATACGTGCGGTGTACGACTTCTAGTCAGAGTTTAGGTGAATTAGGAACAAATACTTAATTCCTATAGTAGATTAGGCCGTTGATAATTAAATATTTGGATTTATTATAGCGGAGTAACTTCCTAATCTGCTTAGGCTAGTAATGTGCTTTACGGCCTTCCTGTTTATATAGCGCAGCCAACATATCCCTAGCGAGTTTATTCTCCTTGTAGGCATTCTTAATAAGCTCCTTAAGGGGTTTTTTCTTAGGCTCTGGGTCTATTACTGCGATAAAGTCTTTAATACTCTAGTCTTGGGATTTGCTCAGTAGCTCTTCTAGGATAGCGGGGTTAACTTTTTTTTATAGTAAGACAACGCGGTCTCGGTATTGTAGACATTTATTACTAGTATTAGCAGGTGCTATGCCTAGGAGACGGCTAAGAGCGTCTAGGATTATAGCTTTAGTGCTGGGCCTATAGGTAATAACAAAGTTAAACTAAGAGAGGAACTTAGCCTATCAGACTTAGCGCTGGTTCAGTTGTTTTGTTATTATAAAGGTCTGGAGGTTTTTATGGTCCGTAATAATTTTAAACGGTTGCTTAGTTCCTTGTAGTTTAGGGCGCTATTCTTCTAGTGCTTTTATAATTGCTAGGAGCTCCTTATTGTATATCTTATAGTTATATTCTGGGGCGGAGTACTTAGCAGAGAAGAATGCGACTAGCTTAAGTTTACTATCTTTACTAGCTTAGTAAAGCACTCCTCTTAAAGCCTAGTTTAAGGCGTCTATCTCTACTACGGTTTTCTTTATATAGTTATAGTATGCTAGGACCGGTGCTATGGTAAACGCTATCTTTAGTGTCTAAAAGGCTTGTGCTTAATTAGGGCCCTATAACTAATTGGTACTCTTCTTTAGTAGCCTAGTTATGGGTTTAATAACTACAGAGTAGCTTTAGATAAATTATTAGTAAAAGTTCGCGAAGCCAAGAAATTGCTATAGTTCTTTAATTAATATTGGGTCCTTCTATTCCTATAAGGCCTGCACCTTCTTAGGGTCCATAGTTATGCTATTAGTCGAGATAATCAAGCCAAGATATTTTATTTTAGTAGCATAAAACTTAGACTTATTAATATTAATCTATAGTCCGGCGTTGCCAAGTCTCTAGATAACTTTATTTACATATTTAGTGTGCTTAGTGCGTATTTTAGAGAAGACAAGGACATTATTAAGGTAGGCAGTACAGTAGTTATTAAGGGCGTTGTGTAAAACATAGTTAATGTAGTTCTGGAACATAGCGGGCGTATTATAGAGACCAAATAGTGTAACTAATATCTCATAGAGTCCAAACCGGGTAATAAATACTATAAGCTACTTGTAACCTTCCGCAATCCAGATCCAGTTAAACGCAGCAATTATATTAAGCTTAGTAAAGTACTTGGTACTATAGAGTGCATTAAGTGTCTTATGGATTAGTGGCAATAGGTACCGATTCTTAATAGTAACTATATTTAGGCCTTAGTAGTTATAGTAGATTCGCACGCCACCACCAGGTTTCGCAGCAAGGAGAAGTAGTGCGGCGGCTAGTAAGGTTAATTCGCAGATAAAACCCTTATCTAGTATCTTGTTAATCCATTTCTTTACACAACTAAGTTTAGTGGGTAAGAGTGGTCTGTTCTTATAATACGGGGCCTGCTTTCCGGGTATAATCTCAATTTTATAGTCCTATGGTCGGTAAGGGGGCAGCTTATCTACATTCTTAGGGAGGAAGTGTTTAATATATTCGCGAAACTCTTTTAGTAAGCGTTATAGAATATCTTTGTGGGTTAATCCTAGTTTGCCTTTTAGGAATTTCTTAACATTAGTATCAACTATCTTTTGGCGTAGAAACTTAGGCTTGGTTTTTAGGTTTATCTTAAGGAAGTTATAAAAATAAGGGGGTAGCGCTTTGCGGGCTTCCTCTATTGTATAGTTGCCTTCTACTAGCCGGCGGAAAGATCTTTCTGATAGGTTTGGTACTTCTATTAGGCCTATGGGCAGCTCTTTAAGCAGCTATTAGTGTTCTTCTTATTTAACTAGTTCTACTAGCTCCGCTATATAGATCCTTATTACCTTTACGTCTTTTTGTTTACAAAACTGGGTAAAATTAACGGCACAAGTGTATCTAATATTATTTAGGTTGGGGCGTATCTGGTTCTCCAGTACTATAGCTGGGCTAGCACGGCTTGGTCGGCCTAGGGGGGCAGAAACAAGGCGGCGGCCCTATACGGTACGCGCAGGAGACGGGTGTGAGGTTAGGTATTGCGGGGGGGAGGTCTTAATTGCTCTAGTTTTGGTCTTGGCTGTAACATCTTTGGCTATTATACATGCGGTCATATATACGTATAGCAAATAACTTAAAGTTAGGTGTCTTGTTAGCTGACCTAGGTTAAGCGGGTGTATATAGGGGACTTGTGGTTCTGGCGGTGTTTATTTTTTTAGGGATAGAGCAGTGGTCCAGTCTTCCAGGATCTCCGCTTTGTTTATTATATATATTAGGTTACTAGTATTAGGCACCTCTTCTACTGTCAGCTAACGGTATCTAAGCGTTGGCCTTGCGATACGTCCGTATAGTGCTACTTGGTCACAATTGGGAATATACCATAGGAGACAGTTGTAGGCATAGTAATTAGAGTTAAACTTAAGCTCTAGAGCAGGGAAGTCTACCCTTAGGTTATGTTTTTTAAGCTAGGGCATTCCAAGAATTACTAGTATAGAGGGTGATAATTTCGTGACGTAGAAAAGCATAGATTCTATATAGTGGCCGATTATCATTTTTGCTGTAAAGTAGTGGGTAATAAAGCTGGATGGGAGTCCGTTAACAAGGCGGAGTAGTTTTAGAACTAGGAGTCTTTTTGTCATAATATTGTGCTTTTTTATAAGCAAGTCTTCGTCTGCAAATACTGGTGCTGTACTATTAGTGTCAACGAGGCTTACTATTTCAATAAAAACTTATGGGAGTGGGTTATGCAGTAAGGAGAGGTAGGTCTGAATAAGGATAGCATTTCTATCATTATTTGCTATTCTAAGGTTAAGTAGCAGTTAACTTAGAACAAAGTCTAACTAATCTAGTAGTATAGATCTAATCCTTTTATCCTCCTCCCTGTATGGTTCTAACCCTTAGAGGCAACTTAGTCTAAGGGTTGGCCTTTTAATAACTAACTTATAGGGCTTGGCTGGTGGCTATAGTCTTGGCTAGTATGTCCTAATATATCGGTCTCCGACGGTATATATATGCTAGAGGGTACTTCACCAATAATATAGCCGGTCTTACGATTGGTAGTAACACAGAGCACTTATCCATAGTTTACGTATAGGACTATTAGCTAGGGCTATATTAGGGAAGGCTATTGTGGGGGCGGGTTTCTATGTCCAAACTCACATCCTTATCCATGGTTACCATTTCAGTTGCTATCCCCTCTGCTAAAGAATCCGCCGCGGCTAGGAGGGGGTTGGCGCGGTAGTATTAGGAGGGGATTTAGGTTTGCCCTAAGGTTATAAGCATCTTTCTAGTAGCCAGGTTAACTACATGCTATATAGAGTCTGTTATCCATGCGGTGTCTTTAGACATTATTAGGGAGGCTACTACTACCGCTACCAAATTTAACGGCGTTAAGGTCTATTAGGTCATTCTATAGTACTAGTGCTAAGGTATTGTTATTAGGTAATATAGGTCAATAGCCACCAGCGGTACTTAGCTTAGCGGTATTCAGCTTTATATAGTGGGTATAGTTCTATAGGTTATAAGCAAATACATCCATCTGCTTACTCTAGCCTTTATAATCAGCATCGCCAATCTTACGGCTAAGGGTAAGGGCTAGGTCTTTTATCTTTAGTAAAATATTCTTTTTAAGCAAGTCCACTTTTTGTTCCTTAGTTTTATTTACTTTAATTATTAACTTATTAAGCTCTACTTTCTAGAACTAGTAGTTACGCTCGCCCTAGCTTAAGGTATTTAACTTATTTTTAGCCGCTTGGGTTATATTAATGGTCTTATAATGCTTCCTTATATACACAAGCATAAACTCTTAGTTAGAGAAGGTCCATTTGCTTAAGTTGTTTGGGTATATACGTAGTATATCAAGGCTATGCTTAATATAGTTATAGGCCTTATCTATCAGCATATCTAACATGTAGAGAATTTCATCCATTAGAGTCTTAAAGCACTTTACATCTCTCTAGAAAACGCCTTGGATCTTTATTTCCCATATCTTAAATTTTTCTTATTTTTTAATTGGTGATCCCTTGCTATTAAACGGGGTTGGATCTTTTGCTTTACGCTTTTTTCTACAGGGCTTAGTTAAAAGAGGGGAGCCAGTAGCTATATTCTTCTTAGTAATAGTCTGGGTAAGTATAGTAATCTAAGAGCTTAGACTTTATATGGTCTTAGTGTATATAAGAGCTTATTATTCGTTTTATTATATACATAGTTTGAGCGTCTTAAGGGAGTTAATTCTATACTAAGCTTCTTTAAGTTAAGACTTTATAGTTTGGCCTTCATTATAGATGGCTTAGAGGCCATTCTTAACGCTAGTTAAAAAGGTTGTATATATAGAAAGGTGCTAGAAGGTTCCTGCCACATTAAGGTCCTTAGGGTACTCTAGGCCATTCCTAATTGCCCAGGTAATATGGGTGTGGGAGGTATTAAAGAGGCAGGCAAGCGCTTCGCGTAGGTTCGTTAACGGGGTATTATCTATATTATAGTCGCCCATTTCAAGGGATCTAGGTAAGGCAATTGAAATCTATAAGGCTGGCTATAATACTAAGATTGTCTATAACTATACTAAGATTGTCTAAGATTATACTAAGATTGTCTAGGACTGTGCTAGGGTTATCTAGGACTGTGGTACGGTGTTATTGGTCGCGCCAGGTTGCGATTACACTAGGAAAACGGAGACAGTATACTTAAGAAGAGGGAAAAAACAAAGGTCGCGATAGGGCGCAATTAAAGATACCACAAACTATCACAGTACTATAATGCAAGTAGGCTAAATAACTACATTGTGGTATGAAGAGGAGAAGAAGATGGAAAGGGGGTATTGTATATAAATAGTAGGGCCAGCCCGCCAAGGCGCTAATGGTGGGCCAGCCAACAGTAGGAAACAGTACGAGACAGTGTACAATAGGTCAGTGCCGTAACACTCTATTAGCCTATCTATTTATAGGTAAAAGGTAGTACTTATCTTTTACTATATTTTTAATAAGAAATAGAATAAAGACTAAAATACGCTATTAAATACGGCATCTCTATTAGATATAATTCCCCTTAGTATACTAAATAAGAGCTACCACTCTAAAAATAGGTCTGCTAGTTCTGCTACCGTAATTATTATTATAATAGTAAAGTACCCTAAAAACTTTATATATCTGTTAATAATTACTAAGATAGCATTAGCAACCTCTTTAGTTCTTATTTTAGTAGAGGGTAAGCCTATTATAAAATCTATTATTAGTTCTAATATAGGTCCCTATAGAATAGGAAGCACTAATAACTTACTATATAGGCAATGCCTAGATATCTATACCCTTTAGCACGTATTACATCTTAATATATAGTCCTTAACTTCTTTAGACATTCTATTCTAAAAGTATTTCCTTTAAACGGCTTTAAGGGTTCTGTTAGCACTATAATAACCTTTAAAAGGGTTATTATAAAAGATCTTAAGAATTTTATCTTAAACTACTTAGTCCTTTAGGATATATATAGCACTCTTAAAGCATAATAAACCCTTTTAGTCTTACTGCTATAGCTTTTTAGTAACTCTAGCTAAGTTAGTCTTTATTATATCTTTTTACCTCTCCCTAGCAATAAAGGCGTCCCTTTATTATACTTAAAGAAGAAGATCTAGAAAGGGTTTATATGGATTACTTATTTCTATTTTACCTACCACTATTATAAACCCTAAGTATAGCACAAGATATTTTAAACTATTAGTGCTAGTAGATTCTCCTGCCGTTATATAGTGTACTATACTATAAATAGGCATCTTGCCTATCCTCTTTAAATCCAGAAACTTATAGCTAATACGCTATTAAGTTAAAGGTGCCGTAATACCTCTAGCACATTCTATAGAACTCTCACTAATTTTAGGGTATGCTAACTTTATAATATCTGCTTGGTCTATAACCTAGTCCATAACTATATCCTACAGCTTTATTATTATAGTGCTTTGCAGCTATATTACTAGGACCTCTGCCCTACTATAAAATTCTATAGTTCTAGGGAAATACTCTTCTTTCTTTTTAAGCAAATTTTGCAATATAGGAATTATTTCCCCTATACTATCCTAGATTCTCCTAGTCTTATAATTTGGATATCTTAATAACCTATTAGCGGAACTTGTTTTTCCTAGGCGGTATATAATTTTTAAAGTTATACTATAATAGTACCTCTACCTATCTAGCTTATTAACTGCTTAACGCCTTTATGGTTATAAAGTGTTATAGGTTATTATGGTTTATAAGGACTTTAATAGGATAATTACTTCCTATATAATAATATCACCAGTACTTTATTACTGTGACTATTATAAGCAGCTTTTAGTTATATATTATATAACGCTATTCTATAGGGGTTATTTTCCTTAACTAAAATACTATAGGATGCCATTCTCCGTCCTTTAATTAAGATAAAATTGCCCCTAGGGTAAAGCTAGATATATCTGTTTTAAGGTATATATATAGCTCCTAGCAGAAGTATATTAGGATTAGCACTAATATAAACAAATTTTTTAACTAGTCTATAGCCTACTTAGCAGCTTCCCTAAATATAAAGGGTCCTAGCTTCTTACCATTCTTAGATCCCTTTAGTAGATTGGTAATTAGGAATACTACTTACGTATAGTAAATAATAAATATTTGGTAGAAGTTCGCCGTGCTTAAAAAAACCTATGCTTCTCTAAATATTATAAGGTAGGGCTATTCCCTAATAGCGTTCACCTAGCTTTTCTCTATTAATACTCTATTAATGCTAACAATAAAACCTAAAAAATTAATGCTAGTAGTATAGAACGTGCATTTTTTTAGGTTTATATAGAGCTTATATTCCCGTAGTTTTTCTAATACTATTTATATATAGTATGTATATACTTTATAGTTATTAGAGTAGACTATAATATTATTAAGGTAGACTATATATATTATGTCTAATAGGCCTAATAATACCTTATTAATATAGGCCTGAAATATTACTGGTACATTAGTAAGCTTAAATGGCATTACTAGGTACTTAAAATGGCCGTACCATATTTAGAACGCCGTTTTCTATTTATTGCTAGCTTTAATCTGGATTTAATAATATATATCTTTTAGATCTAATTTTATAAATATCTTTGCGCCTAATAGTCTGTTAATAAGCTCCCCTATTAAGGGTAATAGGTAGTAATTCTTTATAGTAATCCTATTAAGCGCCTAATAGTTAATATAAAGACACAGGGTCCTACTTCTTAGGTATAAATATAATTAGTACCCCTACTAGGCTTATAGAAGGCTAAATCTATCCTTTTTAAAAATTGTTTACTATATATTAATGTAATACCACTAGCTTATTTTTTAATAGATTATACAGTAGTCTAAAAGGAGGTTGCTTATCCTCTATATCTATCTTATACTTAACTAATATAGGATTAGGTAAAGTTTGTACAGCTTCTTTATTAGAAATATTCTCTAAGTTTATATATTCCTATAGAATCTCTGGTTCCTTAGCTGCGTATAGCTAGATATCCAAAAATAAATACCCTATATCCCCATTCTTAATGTTGAGAGTAGTATATATAGTATATACCAACCCTTCTTCTTGCATATAGTTTAAGAAAGTCTTTTAATTTTTAATTATAATGCGTAGTTAAGACTTCTGGTATTAATATAAGGCTAAAGGCCAATTAATGTCTGGATTAACTTTTAAAGCTATAGGTATCTTAAAATAAGGTTATACTCCTTAATTTCTATAACATAGAAGCGTATCTCCTATATATCCTATAGACCATTACAGTCCTAGCTAGCTATAGAAAAAGTTTATTCCCTATAGCACGGAATCTAGTGGCCTTTAATGCTTTAAATAGTGCGCACCTATAAGCTACTAAGGTTTAATCCAATTCCTTTACTAGTAATTAAGAAATAAACCCTATAGTTATACCGCTGTCTATAAGGCAGTCTTATATTACCTATTTATTATTAACTTAAATAGAGATAGAAAATAACTATGCGGCAGCTTACTCCCTCCTTCTCTTGCTAGCCTAGTGTAAAGATTTACTAAGCTTTCTCTTTTCCTAATTAAGCATCCTCTTACTTCTTCTACCAGTAGAAGAACTTTATATAGCCCTTCTTGCAATAGTTATAACAAATGCATATCTCTTGGTTCCACTTATTTAGATTAGGTTTTTGCCTATTATCATTCTAGGGCTAACTAGCGTTGCTCTAGGGCTATAAAGCCTACTTATATTATCCTTCTGCAGAGTGGTTAGGTTAGAATCTGCCCCTATTATTAAAGCTAGGTCTAGTCCTACACCTTTTATTATTGCCATCTTATTCCTTTTGCTTGCCTAGATAGTTTCTTTTAGTATTCTTAATCTAAGTAGCTTTAGAAATAAGCTTTTCTTAAAAGGTAAGAATTTCGCCCTTTTCCTATATAGCCTGTTAAATCTTAGGTTATAACTTGGCAAATAGCTAGTAAAGCTATATAGCGTTATCCTATAGGTCTAAGTAGGGTATATTATTTTCTAGCTCTTCTAAGTAGTTTATAAACTAGACTACACTCTAACCTTCTTACTGTTTGGTATTATAGTATTACTAGTTATAATCTATCCCTTAATTAGTAGGGTCCCCAAGGTGCAAATGTGGCTGGCTAAGATAGATACTAAAACACCTAATACTGTTATGCCCCCTACGTACCAGCCAAGAAGCAATGCTTTTAGCAGCTAGCACAGAGAACTATAACATACTACTCTTAACATAAAAAGGCCTAAAGGCGGCCACTAGGTGGCTTATTGGCCAAAGTATACTAGACCAGTCCTGGATTACAAAGGAAATAGAAATAGAAGGTAAAGGGGCGAGTAACAGGCGCCCCCTAATAGCTCTATAGTGGTAAAGCAAAGTATATAATACTAGCGCGTCCATAGGCTTGTTACGGCAGCAGTAGTTTCTAAGGAGATCAAAAGGTAAAGTAAAAGAGCACTATAGGCGACTCACAGGCGACCTATAGGCAAGTCCCTAAAGGCGGGGAGATGGATTACGGGGTTTTCTTAAACAGAGCTTTCTCCCCATATATATATAAGGAGTAGTCCGCGTGGGCTTAATAGGGATCCTAATTGGACGTTAAGCAATGAATAATATATAATTAGTAGGGTCTTGGACATAATTAACTAACCAGGACTTAAGTTCGCTAAATTTAAGGGGTATAGTAAGTTTCTTCTTATAGCGTGTCTATAAACTCTTAATAGTGCTATATAGGAAGGTAGAAGTAATTAGTGTCTAATTATACTTATTAGAGTAATGTTTTAGATCTAGCCAAA
>Ga0307507_10009634_pt1 | contig 12783 bp, 10 predicted proteins | sample 7_EM_MG_FD_207223 | JGI IMG/M metagenome (GOLD analysis project Ga0307507, IMG submission 207223) | Populus trichocarpa ectomycorrhiza microbial communities from riparian zone in the Pacific Northwest, United States - 7_EM | ecosystem: Host-associated > Plants > Roots > Unclassified | place... | reverse complement strand
CCGGTGAGCAGGTCGAAGACGACGACGCCGGCGAGGGTGAGCAGGTAGACCGGCAGGTCGCCGTGGGCCAGGACCTGCTTGAGGTGCCCGGGATTGACGAGTTTCGCGCCGACGTGGACGAGGAGCCCGGCCAGGGCCGCCAGCGGGATGTTCTGGATCAGCCCGGCGAGTACGACGACGAACACGAGCACCCAGACGCCGTGCAGGATCGCTGAAGCGCGAGTTTTGGCTCCCGCAGCGACATTCGTGGAGCTGCGCACGATGACGCCGGTGACCGGCAGGCCGCCGAGCGCGCCGGAAACCATGTTCGCCGCGCCCTGACCGACCAGCTCGCGGTCGAGGTTCGAGCGCGCCCCGGTGTGGAGGCGGTCGACGGCGACGGCGGAGAGCAGGCTTTCGACGCTGGCGATCAGCGCGATGGTGACGACGGCGAGGACGAACGCTCCCCAGCCGCTGTCGGGCAGCTGGGGCGCGAACCGGATGTTCAGCAGGTCGCCGGGCAGCTCGACGCGGGGCAGCGTCATCCCGGCGGCGAGCGAGACGACGGTGGCGATGGTGATCGCGGCCAGCGGTCCGGGGATCCGGCGGACGGCCTCCGGCAGCCGCGGCCAGAACACCAGGATGGCCAGGGTGAGCAGGCCGATCGTGGTGGCGGCGTCGTGGTGGGCGACGATCTGGCCCGGCAGCTCGAGGACGTTCTCGACGGCCGAGCTCTGAGCCTTGCCGCCGAGGATGACGTGCAGCTGGCCGAGCACGATCGTCACGCCGATCCCGGCGAGCATGCCGTGCACGATGGCCGGGGAGATCGCCAGCGCGGCCCGCGCGATCCGGCTCAGCCCGAGCAGGATCTGCAGGGCGCCGGCGGCCGCCGTGATGGCGCAGGTGACGGCCCAGCCGAAGGTGCTGATGGTTTCGGCCATGACCACGGTGAGCCCCGCCGCAGGCCCGGAGACCTGCAGCGCGGACCCACCGAGCGCGCCGGCCACCACACCCCCGACGACGGCGGCGATCAGGCCGGCGACGACGGGGGCGCCGGAGGCCAGCGCGATACCCAGGGACAGCGGAACGGCGACGAGGAACACGACCAGGGAGGCCGGCAGGTCGTGACGGAGCACGGCGAGGGGTCTCATGATCACCATGCAACCGGAAAAGGTGTGAAATGTCCGCTACGTTCCACTCTTCCGAGTTAATTTCCAGTTACATGCCACACTTGGTTGCTTTCCGCCAGCCCCGTCAGCTCACCACACCCGCGGGGGCGAACGAGCGGGCATGACTGTCCAAAAGGGACACCTGAGCCGCGCCCACGTCGAAGTACATGCCGGTGAGCCGCAGGTCGGTGCGCGCCGCCACCACCGGGTACCCGCGCAGGTTCTCCAGCTGCTGCACGATGTTGTGCAGCGCCAGCTGGTCGCACTCGGCGCCCGGACGCGCGCCGTCCAGCAGCACCGGGGCCTCCCGGGCCCGTCGCAGCAGGGTCTGCTCGCCGTGACGCAGCCAGCTTCCGAGCTGTACCAGGCCTTCCGGGGCCTGCCCGAGCAGCGCCTTCATCGCGCCGCACCCGGAATGCCCGCACACCACGACTTCCGCCACGCCGAGCACCCCCACCGCGTACTCGATCGCCGCGCCCACCGAGTCGCTCCCGTCGCCCGGCGGCGGGACGAGGTTGCCGATGTTCCGCACCGTGAACAGGTCTCCGGGCCCGCTGGTGGTGATCAGGTTCGGCACGATCCGCGCGTCGCCGCAGGTGATGAACAGGGTGTGCGGCTGCTGGCCGTGCGCCAGGCCGTCCCAGGTCTCGCGCAGCAACGGCGCCGTCCGGCGGTGGAACTCCGACGCGCCGCTCGCGGTGCGCTGGCCCGGCACCAGGTGCCCGGCCTGCCACTGCGACCACGGCGCGAGCCAGCGCGGGACGACGCGCGAAGCGAGGCTGCGGTGCACAGTCGGCGCGCCGGCGTTGCCCCGTCCGAACCACGGATGGCCGATCTCGTCGACGGTCACCGTGCCGGGATGCGCCCGCTGCCAGGACCGCAGGCAGTCGAACGCCGCGTGGTCGAGGTAGTCGACCAGCAGCTCCAGCGTGACGTCGGCTTGGGGCGGCACCTCGGCGAGCACGCGCGTCAGCCGGGGCACGGAGAGGAAGGTGAGCGCGCCTTCGATGACGACGCGGTGGCGCTCGCCGTCGGACTCGACGTGGATCCCGGAGTAGACCATCCGACGCAGCATGAACACGAGCGCGAGCAGCACCCCGGCCACGACGCCGGTCAGCAGGTTGACCGCGACCGCGCCGGCGAGCGTCACGACGTACACCGGCAGGTCGCCGTGGCGCAGGACTTCCTTGAGCCCGGCCAGGTTCACCAGCCGCGCGCCGACGTAGACGAGCAGCCCGGCGAGGGCGGCCAGCGGGATCAGCCGCAGGACGCCGGTCAGCAGCAGGCAGGCGGCGAGGATCCACACCGAGTGCAGGATCGCCGATCCCCGGGTGCGCGCCCCGGCCTCGAAGTTCGTCATGCTGCGCACGATCACGCCGGTGACCGGAAAGCCGCCGAGCGCCCCCGCGGCGACGTTCGCCGCGCCCTGGCCGATCAGCTCGCGGTCGAGGTCGGTACGGGGGCCGCCGCGCCGCTTGTCCACCGAGACCGCGGACAGCAGGCTTTCCAGGCTGGCAATGAGTGCGATGGTGACCACTGCGACGGCGAACCCGGCGAAGCCGCCCGTGGGCAGGACCGGGACGAGGTGCAGCGACGGCAGCCCGGCCGGGAGGTCGACGCGCGGCAGGACCATGCCGGTGGACACGGCGGTGGCCACCGTGACGGCGGCGAGCGGCGCGGGGATCCGGCGGAGGACCTGGGGCAGCCGCGGCCAGATCAGCAGCACGGCGAGGGTGACGACGCCGGCCAGGACGGCCTGGTCGTGGTGCCCGGCGATCTGGCCGGGCAGCGCGAGGACGTTCGCGATCGCGGAGCCCTGCGCGGTGCCGCCCAGCACGACGTGCAGCTGGCCCAGCACGATCGTCACGCCGATCCCGGCGAGGAGGCCGTGCACGATGGCGGGCGACACCGCGAGCGCGGCGCGGGCGGCCCGGGTGAGGCCGAAGAGGATTTGGAGCAGGCCGGCGGCGACGGTGATCGCGCAGGTGACCGGCCAGCCGTGGGTGGCGATGGTGTCGGCGAGCACCACGGTCAGGGCCGCGGACGGGCCGCTGACCTGCAGCGGCGATCCGCCGAAGACGCTCGCGACCAGCCCGCCGACGACGGCGGAGACCAGGCCCGCGAGCAGCGGGGCCCCGGCCGCGAGGGCGATGCCGAGGGAGAGGGGGACGGCGACGAGGAAGACGACGAGCGACGCGGGAAGGTCGTGTTTCAGCGCGTCGAGGGCGGCTGCTCGGCGGGACGGGGGTCCGGTGTCGTGTTCACCACGAACGATCTCGATCATGGTCGCAGGATCGCGGAAATGACACGAAATGTCCGCTGTGTACCCCCGGTCACACCGGATCGTGTGACTCAGTGGCAACCACTTAGGCCTTTGCGGCCACCGCGAGCATCGCGTCGGTGATCGTCTTCAGGTCGTCGTCGCCCGTGACGTAGGGCGGCATCGCGTAGACGAGGTCGCGGAACGGCCGCAGCCAGGTGCCGTGCGCGGTGACGACGTCGGTCGCGACGGCCATGTCCACCGGGTGGTCGAGCTGCAGCACGCCGATCCCGCCGAGCACACGGACATCGAGAACACCTGGAACGTCCCTCGCGGCCGCGAGTCCGCTTCGCAGCCCGGATTCGAGGCGGGCGACGTCGGCCCGCCAGCTCCCCTCCTTCAGCAGGGCCAGCGAAGCGTTCGCCACCGCCGAAGCGAGCGGATTGCCCATGAACGTCGGGCCGTGCGCGAGGACCGGGAGCGCGCCGCGTGAGATTCCGTCGGCGACTTCGGGCGTGCACAGCGCCCCCGCCATGCTGAGGTAGCCGCCGGTGAGCGCCTTGCCGAGGCACAGGACGTCCGGCGTCACGCCCGCGTGCTCGGCCGCGAACAGCGTGCCGGTGCGGCCGAACCCGGTGGCGATCTCGTCGAAGATCAGCAGGACGTCGTGCTGCTCGGTGATTTCCCGCAGCGCGCGCAGGTAACCGGGGTGGTGGAACCGCATCCCACCGGCACCCTGGACGACCGGCTCGACGATGACCGCGGCGAGTTCGTCCGCGTGCGCCCCGATCTCGCGCGCCAGAATGTCCACATAGGACTGATCGAGCGGTGTGTCGAACCCGGAAGGCGGTGCGGGCACGAAGATCTGGTCCGGGAGCACGCCGCGCCACAGCGAGTGCATCCCGCCTTCGGGATCGCACACGCTCATCGGCGTGAACGTGTCGCCGTGGTAGCCGCCGCGCCAGGTGAGCAGCCTCCGCTTCCCGTCCTTGCCGCGGGAACGCTGATACTGCAGGCACATCTTGACCGCGACCTCGATCGACACCGAGCCGGAGTCGCAGAGGAAGACGTGCTCGAGCCCGTCCGGGGTCAGCTCCACGAGCGTCGTCGCGAGCGTGATCGCCGGTTCGTGGGTGAGCCCGCCGAACATGACGTGGCTCATCCGCCCGGCCTGCTCCGCGAGCGCCGCGTCGAGCACGGGGTTGCGGTAGCCGTGGATCGCCGACCACCACGACGACATCCCGTCGACCAGCTCACGCCCGTCGGCGAGCTTCAGCCGGACACCGCTCGCCTCGGAAACCAGCAGCGAAGGCACCTTCGCCGGCATCGGCGCGTAGGGATGCCAGACGTGCTGGGCGTCGAGTGCGAGCAGGGCGGCGGAATCCATCCGCCGACCCTACGTCACCTTGCGCGCTCCTCCAGGGCGGCCACGACACGCTCGGTGACGTCCTCCCAGTACGTCCGCTGCTCCTCGCGCTCCTCGGCGCCCGAGAGCCACTCCTGGTGGAATCGCAGCGTCGTCTTCGCGCCGGTTCCGCTCAGCCGGACCTGGACGGTCGAGCTGTGGTCCCAGTCCTTCGGCTGCCACGTCAGCCGCACCCGGTCGGCCTCGACGTAGCTGCGGATCTCCCCCGTGGTGCCGTTGGCCGTCTCGTAGGCCTCCCCCTTCTCGCGCGGCAGGTCGACACCCGGCCCGAGCCAGATCTCGACGCCTTCGCGGCTGACCAGGAGGTCCCACACCTCGGCCGCGGAATACGGCAGGGTGCGGGAAACCCCTGTGTTCCAACCGACATCGGCGGTCTTCCCCACTTCCGAACTCATGGCTCCATCCTCCCACCGGGGACCGACAGAAACCGGCCCCGGGCCGGGTGGAGGATCTTCTTCCGTGCGCTACCGTCCGATTTCCCCCGCTTCGCTGGCCGAAGAACTGACCGACCGCATCGACGCCCTCACGGACCGCCGACGGATCGCGGTCGCGGTGGACGGCGCGGCCGGTGCGACGGAAACCACAGAACTCGCGGACGCCCTGGTAGACCCCTTGCGGTTGCGCGGCCACGCGACGCTGAGGGTGTCCGCGCGCGACTTCCTGCGCCCGGCGTCGCTGCGTTTCGAGCACGGCCGCACCAACCCGGACGCCCGCTACACCGACTGGCTCGACCTCGGCGCACTTCGCCGTGAGGTGCTGGATCCGCTGGCCGAGGACGGCAGCGGCGAGGTCCTCCCGGCGCTGTGGGACGCCTCCCGTGACCGCGCGACGCGCGCTGCCCGTGTCCCCCTGCCGCCCGGCGGGGTGGTGCTGATCGACGGCGAACTGCTGCTCGGCGCGGGCCTGGCGTTCGACCTCGCGGTCCACCTCTGGCTCTCCCCCGCGGCGCTGCGCCGGCGTATCCCCTCCGACGACGCTTGGGCGCTGCCCGCCTATGAGCGGTACGAGGCGGAGGTCGGCCCCAGCACGCTCGCCGACATCGTGGTCCGCGTCGACGACCCCCGCCACCCCGCGTTGTTCTCCCCCTGACCCGAGCCGGGCTCAGCCGAACTGGCCGGGCTGGTAGTCGCCCGCGGGCTGCTGGACCATCACGTTGAACCGGTTGTAGGTGTTGATGATGGCGATGATCGACACCAGGGCGGCGAGCTGGTCCTCGTCGTAGTGCTTGGCGGCGTTCTCCCAGGCGTCGTCCGTGACGCCCCCGGCCGCGTCGGCGATGCGAGTGCCCTGCTCCGCCAGCTCCAGGGCGGCGCGCTCGGCCTCGGTGAACACCGTGGCTTCCCTCCAGGCCGCGACCAGGTTGAGCCGCGTCTGGTCTTCCCCGGCGTGCAGGGCGTCCTTGGTGTGCATGTCGGTGCAGAAGCCGCAGCCGTTGATCTGGCTGGCGCGCAGCTTGACCAGCTCCTGCGTCGCGGCCGGCAGCGCCGAGTCGGTGATGGCCTTGCCCGCCGCGTTGATGGACCGGAAGACCTTGGCGGCGACCGGGTTGGCGAAGAGGTTCAAACGAGCTTCCATGGTGATCTCCCAATGCCTTTGTTGCCTACACAGCTCTGACGAAGTAGCTCGCCAAGCTGTGACAGGCCAACGTGTGACCTGGGGCACAAGGGCTTCAGGAGTCTTGCCGCAACGCCGGCAGCGCGATGTTCCGCACCGCCAGCACCGGCACCAGCGCGAGGACCACGCCGACCGCCACCACGAGCACGGTCCGGTCGGGCCCGCTCGAGGTCACCAGCACCAGCACCGCCCAGGCCGCGCTGAGCAGCCCGAACACGAGCGCCGTCTTCACCCACACGCGCGGCCGGGACCGCACCAGCACGGGGATCCCGCCGAAGACCACAGCGAGCCCGAGACACGCCCACGCGACGCCCTGCTGGCCGCGTCCCAGGACGCCGGCGAACACCAGCGCCGCCAGCGCCGCGAGCACGACCGGCCCCAGCAGCGTCGCGAACAGGTAGGCCCGGCGAGCGCGATCGGTCATCAGCGCACCGCCGCCACGGGTTCGCCCTCCAGCAGGCCGGACAGGCGCTGGGCCATCACGTCCCACCGCCAGTGTTCGGTCACCCACTTCCGGCCCGCCTCGCCCATCCGGCGGGCGCGCACGGGGTCCTCCAGCAGGGCCACCAGCGTCTCGCGCAGCTGGGCGACGTCGCGGCCGTCGACCACGTGCCCGGTCACCTCGTCGAGCACCGCCTCGGGGGCGCCGCCGGAGTTGCCCGCGACCACCGGCAACCCGGTCGCCGAGGCCTCCAGATAGACGATCCCGAGCGCCTCGACGTCCAGGCCCTTGCCCCGCGTGCGGGCGGGCATCGCGAAGACGTCCCCGGCGGCGTAGTGCGCGGGCAGTTCGGCCCAGGGCACGGAGCCGGTCAGCACGACGTTGCCTTCGACGCCGAGCTCGGTCACCAGCTCGGTGAGCCGCTTGCGGTAGGGCCCGCCGCCGACGATCAGCAGCGCGACGTCGGGAATGCGTTTGCGCAGCCCGGGCAGGGCGCGGATGAGCTGGTCCTGGCCCTTGCGCGGGACCAGCCGGGACACGCAGACCACGGTCGGCCGGTCGCCCAGTCCGTGCCGGGCCCGGATCTCCTCGCGGCCGGCCGGATCCGGCCTGTACAGCGAGGTGTCCACCCCCGAGGGCAGCATCTCCAGCCCGGCCAGCGGTCCGAACGCGGCGGCGAAGCGGCCACGGGTGTACTTGCTGACGTAGGTGAGGACGTCGACGGTGTCGCCGATGCGGCGCAGCGCCTGCCGCGAGCCGGGCAGCATCGACCAGCCGACTTCGTGCCCGTGCGTGGACGCCACGATCCGCTGGGCACCGACCTGGCGCAGCGGGTGCCCGAGCAGCGCGAGCGGCGCGGCGGCACCGAACCAGACCGCTTCGCAGCCTCGCGAACGCATGATCTGCTTCGCGCGGCGCAGGACGTCCGGGGTCGGGAGCATCAGCGACGTGGGGTGCCGGACGACCTCGAACGGCGCGGCGGCATCGAACTCCTCGTGCGACCCCGTCCGCGACTCCCAGGACGGCGCGTAGACGACCAGGTCGTCCGCGGGCAGCCGGGTGGCCAGGGAGTTCAGGTAGTTCTGGATCCCGCCGGGGCGCGGCGGGAAGTCGTTGGTGACGAGCAGGGTCCGGAGCACACCCGAGAGGCTATCGGGACGTCCAGACGCAAAACGGGAGGGCATCGCGGTGTGCGATGCCCTCCCGTCTTCGAACCGGCTACGAGGTGGGGCGGCGGGCCCCGGCGTACTGGCTCTGCAGCGGCGAGATCTTGACGACGTCGCCGGTGTCCGGCGCGTGCACCATCTTGCCGTCGCCGATGTACATGCCGACGTGCGAAACCGGCGAGTAGTAAAACACCAGGTCACCGGGCTGCAGCTGGTCACGCGGCACCGCGGCGCCGAACGTGGACTGCTCGCGGCTGGACCGGGGCAGGGTCAGACCGGCCTGCTTGTACGCCCAGACCATCAGGCCCGAGCAGTCGAACGTGCTCGGTCCGGTGGCACCCCAGACGTACGCGCTGCCGCGCTTGCCGAGAGCCGCGTTGAGCGCGGTCTGCGCCGCCGCGGTCGGTGCCTTGACGTTCGGGGCAGCGCCACCCTTGTCCCCCTGCGCGGCCTTGTCGGCTGCGCTGAGGTTCTTGTTGGCGGCTTCGAGCTGGTCGATCTGGGCCTGCAGGGCCTGCTTCTTGGCCTTGATGTCCTCGGTCAGCTTCGACGCGGTGTCGCGGGCCTGAGTGGCCCGGTTCGCCGCGTCGGTCGCCTTCGCCGTGGCGTCGGCGGCCTGCTTGACCGCACCGGTGAGATTGTCCATCGCGGCGTTCTTGTCCGTCGCGATCACTTCGAGGGCCGAGGAACGGTCCAGGAAGTCCTGGGTCGAGGTACCCGCGAGCAGGGCCGACAGCTTGTTCAGCTGCACGCCGCTGGTGAACGACGCGCCGGCGAACTTGTCGACCTGGCCCTGGTACTTCTTCTGGTTGGCGAGGGCGACGTCACCGACGGACTTGGCGGCATTGACGTCGGCCGTGGCCTTGTCGAGCTCGCCCTGCTTGGCGGTCAGGTCGTCCTGAGCCTTGAGCAGATCCTCGTTGAGTTTCTCCGCCTGTGCCGCGAGGTCGCGGTACTTGGCGAGGGCGTCGCCGCCGGTGGGCGGGGCCTGGAGGGCGGGGGCTGGGGCGGCGGTGGCCGAAGGCTGGGCCACGGCGACCATAGCGATCACCGAAGCAGCTGCGAGGGCACCTGACACCACGCGCCTGACTGGATGCGACTGCACGGTCGCGCGGGTCTCCTTTGCTTCTCGGCCGCCGCACCGGACCTGGGACGAAGAGGTCGGGGGCCCTCTTCAAGCTGTCCCCACCGCACACAGGCCGTGCTCTTCCGCAACAGAATCCTGTGCGCGCGGTGTGGTTCCGGTTTCCAGCTCCCCGACAAAGCTGTACCCGGCGGCGATCTCGCGTCGCCATCGGCTCGACGGCTGTCCGCCACGAGATCTCGGCTAGGTTACGAAAAGACCGCCACCACGTCCACCGCCCCCGGCACAAAAACTCTCCGTGACCCGGCGAAACACCATTGGACCAGCATCGGAGAAAACATGTGACGGGTGTTACACGCTGGGGATTCTCCGGAGGTCTTTTGGCTACCTACCGTTCACCTGACCCGATCGACCACTCGGCGCGCCGACACGAAACGGGCCTGTCAGGCACTCTTCCGAGCCGGTCCCTGCACCAGGCGAAGCCGAGGCACCATCCCCGCCTCGGCCAGCACGTCGATGGCGCGCCGCTCGTCCGCGTCCCACGCGACGGCGGGCGGTGCGCCGAGCAGAACACTCACCACGCAGTCGTGACAGGAGATGCCCCGCACCACGCACCGATCGCAGTCGACGATGTCGGCCTCGATGTCCGCGAGCCCGATGTGCGACACGTCGACATCGGACAGATCGGGTGTGTCCTCGTTCATGGGTGGTCCTCCTCACAACCGGAACCGCTGACCCCCCGAACGGTACGAACCACCACCGACAGTTTTCATTGGCGCGCGCTCACGAAAAGCCGCCGCCAGGGCGCTCGACCTGCGGATATCACCCGATCAGGTCGGCAACACCGGAAGTCCGTGAATGGCACATTGAGGGCTTTAAAGACCGTGAATGTGCCATTCACGGACTTAAGCCCCAGGAGTCAGACGCGGCTGAGGCGGCTGATGAGGACCGAGGACGGGGTCGGGTGGGCGCCGCCGCCGCGCACCGAGTCCGCCACCGCCCGGTCCGAGGTCGCCACCACCATCGGCCGCCCCGCCGGTTCGGCCGCGACCAGCGCGCGGATCACGTCGTCCGCCAGCACACCTCGGTCGGAGAACAGGACCCGCACCCCACGCGGCACCGAAGCCGGGACCGACAGCACGCCCGCCCCGTCGAACACCACCGTGACCTCGGCCGACGTCCGCGCCGCCAGCGCCGAGAGCTGGTGGATCAGCCGGTCGCGCTGATCGGCCAGAGCCAGCTCGGGGTAGCCGGTCTTGGTGACGTTGTAGCCGTCCACGATGAGGTGGACGTTCGGCAGCGCCAGGTACCGGTCCAGCGTCGATACGTCGGCGATCTTGCCGCCCTGGCCGAGCCCGGAGCTCGCGCCCCGGATCATGTCGGCCGGCCGGGCCCCGCCCCGCGTACCCAGGGAAAGCTCGCGGCGCAGCCCGCCGAGGGCGCCGTCGATCGTGTCGACGAGCAGCGCGAGACGGACTTCGTCGGCTTCGCGGGCTTCACGGGCGGACTGACGCGCGATCTCGGCGTCGGCGACCGCGCGTTCGGCGCGCACTCGTTCGTTCGCGACGCGCTGGCGTTCCCGTTCAAGCTGGGCGTTCAGCGCAGCGAGCTCCTCGACCCGTGCCGCGCCACCGCGCTCCGCGTCGGCGGCGGCCGTCTCAGCCGCGTCCTTGGCTTGGCGTAGCAGCACACCCTGTTCGCGCAGCCGCTTCAGCAGCTTCTCTACTTCGCCTTCCCGCTCCCCACGCGCGCTCTCAGCGGCTTCGCGAGCGGCTGCGAGTTCGACCCTCAGCTGCTCGAGCTCGGCCTCCAGACGCTGGTTGCGGGCCAGCGCGGCATCACGTTCGGCGCGCAGCGCGTTCTGCTCGGCGTTCTCGGCGACCAGCCGGACGCGGCCCGCGGCGCCGGACTCGCCGAGCAGTACCGCCGCGGCGGCCGCGGCGACGGACTCGGTGGCGTTCGGGTCGAGGGCGTCCGTGCGGTGCTCGCGCAGCCATTCGATGACCGCCGTCCGGAATTGGGCCGATTCACCGAGCGCGGCCAGCAGCGCCGTCCCGCCGAGCTTGGCCCGCTTGGCCGGGGCGAACTTCGCGACCGGGCGCAGCTGGCGCGGCACGTCTGCGGAGGGCAGTTTCGCGACCGCGGCCGCAGCGAGCTCGGCGATCCGCTCCCGGACGGCCTCGGGCAGGTTTCCCCAGGTCGACGGCTCAGGATGCACGTCGTCGTCCTCCGCGCGCGCGACGACGGCCGAGGGACCGACGGGGTCCCCCGACGGCGCCGGCACGGCGGGCTGCGGGTGCATTGGTCCAGGGTAGGCCCCGCCCCTCGATCACGCGCCGCGTGGGACGGCGTGGCGCCCCCTGGACCCTCCGACACCGGACCACAGCCTCCGGGCCACGGGAAGGTGACCAGCGCCGACGGCCGGCCACGGCCGCCGGCTTCACCGCGCGCGCCCTCTTTCGCGGCCGCCAGGCCGCACGGAAGCGTGACGGCAGGGCGCCCGAAAAGACCAACGCAAGCTGACAGCGCACGCTGCGCCCTGGCGGCGCGCTTACGTCAGCGCGCGCAAATGAAAACTGTCGGGGGTGCGGCTTAGTCTCCCGCCCATGGACTCGCGATCGCGTGCCGGGCAGGCGCAGCTGGCCTTCGACGAACTCGGGACTCCCTTGCGGGACACCACGTTCGTCGTGTTCGACCTGGAGACGACCGGGGCGAAGCCGGGGCCGCGCGGGATCACCGAGATCGGCGCGGTGAAGGTCCGTTCGGGCGAGGTGCTGGGTGAGTTCGCGACGCTGGTGAACCCGGGGATGGAGATCCCGCCGCAGATCGTGTCGCTGACCGGGATCACCCAGGTGATGGTCTATGACGCGCCGCCGATCGAGGAGGTGCTGCCGGCGTTCCTCGAGTTCATCGGCGGGTCGGTGCTGGTCGCGCACAACTCCGGGTTCGACACCTCGCACATGCGCGCGGCGTGCGAGGGGCACGGTTACGTGTGGCCGAAGCTGACGGTCGTGTGCACGGTCCGGCTCGCGCGGCGCGTGATCCCCCGCGACGAGGTCGGGCGCTACAACCTGACAGCGCTGGCCATGCTCCTGGGCTCTCGCACGCGGCCGACCCACCGCGCGCTGGACGACGCGCGCGCCACCGTCGACGTGCTGCACGGGCTGCTGGAGCGGGTCGGCAACCTGGGCGTGCACACGCTCGAAGAGCTGATGAGTTATCTGCCCGAGGTCACCGCTGCGCAGCGCCGCAAGCGCCATCTGGCGGCCGATCTGCCCTCGGCGCCCGGGGTCTACCTGTTCCGCGGGCCCAGCGACGAGGTGCTCTACGTCGGCACCGCGAGCGACCTGCGCCGTCGCGTCCGCTCGTACTTCACGGGCTCGGAGAACCGCGGCCGGATCCGCGAGATGGTCGCCATCGCCGAGCGGATCGACCACGTCGTCTGCGCGCATCCCCTCGAAGCCGAGATCCGCGAGTTGCGGCTGATCGCCGCGCACCGCCCGATGTACAACCGCAGGTCGAAGAACCAGCACCAGGGCTGGTGGATCGGGCTGACCGACGAGGCGTTCCCGCGGCTGTCGGTGATCCGCCTGCCGCGCCCGGGGGTGCTCGGCCCGTTCCGCAGCCAGGCCGACGCGCGCGC
>Ga0307507_10009633_pt1 | contig 12783 bp, 3 predicted proteins | sample 7_EM_MG_FD_207223 | JGI IMG/M metagenome (GOLD analysis project Ga0307507, IMG submission 207223) | Populus trichocarpa ectomycorrhiza microbial communities from riparian zone in the Pacific Northwest, United States - 7_EM | ecosystem: Host-associated > Plants > Roots > Unclassified | place... | reverse complement strand
AATACTATATAATAATACTTACATATAATTAGGTATTTAGTAGAATTTTAATATTCTAACATATTATAGCTTTATATAAATAGTTTTAGTTAAAGAAATTTAAGACTTTTTATTAAGTAATTCTCTAAATTTTAAGAGACTACTTAGGCACTATAATCCTATATAAGTGCCATAAACCAGAGAGGTTTATTGGAATATCTGAGAAAATAAAAGGGGGTATTAAAATTCTCGATAACCTCTAACGCCAAAGAAAGAAACTCTATTTTGGAGATTATATAGGAAAATCCTCTAGAAATCTTGGAAAATCTAAGATGTTCTCCTTAAATAAACCAAGGTAACATATAATTAAGCAAAATAACAAAAAAACCCTATATTCTTGGTAAAACTAAAAATATCCAGCCACTAATCAGAATCAGAATCTTCTGGAAGTTTATAAGGAGCTAGCAAGATTTATTAGTAAATTCTAAGAAAAATAAGCTATTTTACGTACCCAGTTAAAGACTACCCTTGGACTTAATTTTTAAAACCTTCTTTAAGGCAGCAACGCGTGCACCGTTAATGTTAAGCATCTTATCAGAAAATCCAAGAAGTTAGTTAATTTTACTTAAAAAATAAAAAATATTAAAAAAAACAAGAATTAAATACCTTATTAACTGAGAAAGTACTAAAAAGAATCTTAAAAAAGGAAAGAAGGTAAGATCTATGTCTGCTAAAGGCCTTAGGCATTCTCTTATTTTTGTTAAGGTTAGAATTTCCCTAAAAACAGTTAGTTTTATTAAAATATATAAGAAATAAACTAGATTTCTTACCTCCTAAAGCCCTTTCTTCGCGCACTAGAGCTCCAGAATGGATTCCTAGGTAAAGTAAGAAATTATATTACTATTATCGGAATTTTTGACAATATACTTCGTAGTTATAGCCGCAAGGAAGTATATTACGTTCCTTAGCACCATTAATTACCTTTTTAGGCATACGCTAAAAAATGTTAAATTAGTTATTTTTTGTCTGAAAAATAGAGAAAAACTTACTGCATTCTAGATGCGGTAGGTGTAGCATCTAGGATCTGCGTCCTTATGCCCCCAGAAGCCAGCCCTAAAATGTTAGAAAAACTAAGAAAAAATGCAATATTTCTTACCTTAACTTCTCCTTAAGATCTTTATCTTGTTGCTTTTAGATAGAATTAGCATATTCTTAAAGCCACTAAGAAAAAAATATACCTTTAAGGGCTTTCCCAACAACTATCTTTTTTTGTATGCTACCTTTTCGGCAGCAGTAATTGTAGCAACACTGGCAAATCTAATACCCAAAATTTAAAATAATTCTTGGAAAAAACAAGAAAAAATAAAAAATAAAGAGAAAAAATATTAGTAAATAAAGTAATAGGCTGTATATTAAATAATTCTTTCTAGCAAGAAAGGAAGCCTAGGATATTAGAAAATCCGATAATTAAGTAATTGCTAGGGTAGAAAACCAAGAAATAAATTTCCCAAAAAGTTTTAAAAATTTAAAACGTTAATTCAAAGCTAATATATTAGAATAAGCGAGAAATTAGTAAGTGGTATAATATAAAACCAAGAACCGAATTTCCTAAAAAATTTTAAAATTTTAAATCGTTAATTTAAAGCTAATATGTTAAAATAACCAAGAAACTAGTAAGTGGTATAATATAAAACCAAGAAAAGAAAAAATAGATCTTTATAAATTTAAAAATATAGTTCCAGAGGCCTTTTTTTTCTAAAAATATATGAAAATTATATAACTTGAAAAATCACTTACCTGGGAGGCATATTGGATGCTCTATAAGAGCAGTTAGATTGAAAATCTAGTATATAAGTTAGCATATAACGTATATAGCTAATATAAAGCTCTAGCTTACTGGATACTCGCTCATTGATTAAGCGATAGGGTATTAAAGGTCAACATGGTCAATTAAGAGTGAAGTTATCTTGGGCGCCAAGACCTCGCGTATACTAGGCCGTTTCGGGCTTGGCGCCCCGACCGTCCGCGCCTGGACGGTTACCATCCGAGAAGAAGCAGACTACGTGGTCTATATACTAATGCGACCTCCCCCTAATTAGTCAGTGCTTTAGGGGTGCACTAGACGCGTAAGTGGGTGGTTGGTGCACCGAACGCGTAAACGCGTAGTTGGTGTACCGTACGCGTAAGCACACGTTCGGTACGACAGGTGCTGTAATTATACACTGGCGGTACTTGAAAAATGAAACCACCTATATACAGCCTCTGTAATTGTTTTAATAGAACCGTAAAACACAAAAGAAATACATAGGAAATCCCTCCCAAGGTGCCTTCTAGGCTGCCTTCTAGACGGTACTTTGAGCTAGCCGTAAGTCCTGCTTAAGGTCCGTAAAGTAAACTATACGGCCTTCCAACGGGCTGTAAAGGAACTGTATAGCCTTCTGACGGGCTGCAAATAAACTATAAGTGCTCCGTTAGTCACGTTCCACCCATTCTATGACCTTTAGATTAAGCTTATTTGTGTTAATTAGGGTTTTTAGAGCTTGACACGGCTTTGCCTTAGTTATGGCGTCCGCTAGGTTGTCTCCGCTGCTAATCTATTTAACCTCTGTGATTTCACGTCGTTTGTAGGCCTAATGTAAGCATATTAGGTTGAATATAAGCCTCTTCTCTTGTGTTGTACCTAGTTTAACTAGGTAGTTATAGAGGGACTTTGAATTGGTGTATAAAACCAGGGGTAACTGCTCCAGTTATAGAATCTTCTGGATCGTTAATTTGATTGCGGCTGCTATATTAAAGCCATGAGCTAGTGCATATAGTTTAGAAGCTAGTACACTACGGGTTACCTATTTGCATTTAATTAAGGACTAGTATAGGATGTTTACGTCCTAATTACGGTCCGTAAGTACAATTATAAAGCTAATTTGTGATGATAGGTCCTTGTTATTGGCAAAGGAGGCGTCCGTAAATACTAGTAAGCTGAGGGAACTTAGGTCTAGTGGTATAAAAGTAAGTCCCCTTGCTGCATTATTAATTTGCCACTAAATGCGCTTATTAAGCTGCTTAATATTTTCTTCTTACGGATCTACTGCCTAGGCTATAAAGGATAAATTGTAGGCAGATTTGGGCTAACAGACTATGGCAATATAGGCGCCTCTTGCACGCTATGCAATATATTGGTCCTTCATATTTACAGTCTTATGGGTCTCTCCGCGGGAGCTGGTGAGGTCCATAGGCTTTGCTATAATAAGCTTTAGGTTTTAAGCTTGGCGTTCCTAAGTTAGCTTAATTAGGTTGCCCTTTTGTGTAATTAGGCCTCTATTAAACTTAATTGGATTCTGCTCAGTTAACTGCTCTTATGGCTTTGCCAAGAACTTGGCCTTTTATAGTTTAGTTTCTTTAGCGTCCGCAAAGGTCTGGTCTGCTAGGAATAGGGTATTGTCTATTTAGAGTCTAATAATACCAAGGCCGTTTAACGGGCTATATAGGAGGCAGGGGTTATAGGTTAACTGTTCCATTTTAAGCTTACTAACTTAATGCTAGTGGTATGTCTTAAACTAATGGTTTCTAGCTTCTGGTACTCCATAAAGAGGTTTTATAACCTGTAAAATTGTTCCTGGTTATAGGTTAAGCTTAAGGGGTGGCTGTATAAAGATGTCCCTACTTAGGTAGGTATTAGACTACATATAGGCTTGTAAGATGTCCCGTAAGTAAAGGGCTATGGATTTAGTTTGCTGTAGTTTAGGTATAAGTGCGAGTATAATCCGTTAACTAACCTATTAAATTATAGGCGATTGCGTAAGGACTAGGTCCTTTCCCTAGTTATTATAAGCTTGTATAACAAGCCTTAATTTCTTAAAGGCTTTATTAGTACTAGGGTGCTTAATCTTATTAATAAAGCGTGAGTTAAATATATAGACGCCTTACGGAATGTCTCTCTTCGTTATAACCGCAAAGATACCCTTTTTAAGTAGTCCGTTGATCTCTTTACGCCGTAAGTCCGTAAAAAGGGTTTCCTGTACTAGAACTAATATATCTGCAGGTGGAGATTGCTTTGTGGATGTGCCTACGGAGGTTAGGTGGTTCTCTATTACGGGATTCTTATGGGGGCGTCCTCGGCCACGCTTTACGGCAGGTTTAGTAGGTTTAGTGGGTTTCTAGGGGACCTCTAGGGTAGGCAAGGGTGCCTCTAGTTTATCTAATTCGGCAGTCGCTTCTGGTTCGTCTGGTTTGGCGGTTGCTTCTGGTTTGTCTAGCTTGACGTTATGGGTGTTTTTGGGCCGAAAGTAGGGTTTTACGGACGTGCTTCTAAAGCTAGTTGGCCCGCTAAGAAGCTATACGCAGCACGTCTTGTTTTCTACGGCTAGTAGACGGTAAGGTCCATTCCAACTGCCGCTTTCACGCTATATAAGGACTTTAGAGTTAAGCGGGAGGTTATATACTAAGGTTATATTAGGTCCGTTGCGGTGGTATAGGGCGTTATTAATAGTTTGTTTAGCCCATATTTTGGCTATTTTGGCCATTGCCTTCTGTATTGCAGCTGCTCGTTCCATAATAGATAGGGTAGGGGGGCCTAGGTTACTTATTCTTAGGTAGGCTCCGTAAACCAAGAGGGTGGGTACTAGTCTGTTAGGGCCAGCGGTGTTATTAACGGCTTTTATAGCTATCTATAAAGCTAGTTCCTTTTAGATGTCCTTGCACTTGTCTATAATAATCTAATAAGCTCTCTATAGAGCTGGGTGAGCTTGCTTGATAAGCCTAATGGACTAATGCGCCTTAACTAGAACAGCTTTTGTTAATATAGCTATAGCCGTAGTATACTGCTGGAATTCCTTGCTGATGAAGTTCCTACTAGCGTCGTGGGTGATATACTTAGGAGGTCTAATATACGTGTTAATTTAGCAGGTCTGTAAAATATCCCAAGTATACTTTGCGGATATATTTTGCAACTAATAGGCAGCTTAGTAGCGGGTTGCCTTGTTAATTATATATAATACTAGGCTGCCGTTAATATACATAATGTCTACGTATACTAAGTGGTTGAAGTCAAGGTCCTTATAAAGGGTAAACTTAAATCGGCCTAGGGAACGTCCGTATTTCTAGCAAAAGGAGTAGTATTTAGTTAGGTAATTAACTGCCTTCCTGTTAACGTCGTTGTGTCCAGAGCGTTTAAGGACTCTATATAGCTTTTCGGCTAATGGGTGGCCGAAACGGCGGTGCAGACGGTGGATCTCTGTACTAGTAAGGTAGTATGGGTTATAGTTAAAAGATTCCTAAATATAGGTCTATAAAGTCTCTCCCTATATAAGGAACGGGTGTCCAAATCGTTATATAATTAGTAGGGTAACATGCTTGCTTCCTAGGGCAGTTATAGGGCCGATTAAGGTGTCTGTAATATTGTTGTAGTAAACCTGTAACCTGTCTATATCCGCAAGGCAAAGTAAGAAAGGGGTATCTGCTTTTACTATATAGAAGTTGACTAGGCTAATTGGGGTCTTAACTGCAACTAATCCAATTAATGTAGTTAAGCCAATACTGAATTGGACGTTTACGGCCCTAGTTTGCATAGTGTTAATATCCGTATTATTATTTGCGGTGGTCCTATATGCAAGGTATTGTCCGTAACCTATAGTAGACTTCTTAGAGGCGCCTATGTCGATCATAACACTGTAGAATTCCTTAGGGGTATAGCGTTCTGTGGTAATATATGCAAATGGGTCCTGCTTGTGATCTATAATGTCCATAACGGGGGTGCTTGCGGAATGGTTTTTAGGCGCAACTGAGTGTATAAAGGAACGGTCGGCTAATACGGTTGTAATATTAAAGGCTTGGCTGTCTATAAAAGGTCTAAAAGTAGTTAGGAACGTCTCTAAGGTCTTCTATTCCTGGTTATTTAGGTTAAAGTTAATTATAAGGGCTTCTATTAACTTATTAGGGGGCTCCTTTTCTTCCTCTCCTTTGTATTTTAAGATAAACTGGCTAATCTATTTATTAAATCTCTTCTTAGACCTGTTACGTTCTTCCTAGGTATGCCTTATAGACCAACATCCTTCCTTGCTATATATGAAGCATTTCTAGTTTGTTTGTCTGCGGGGGTATACTTTTATATGGGAGTTGCTGCGGGGGTTACGGGTGGGACTTAGTTGGTATGGGTGCTGCTGGCAGTAACGGCGGTCCGTAAAGTAGACGTCTAAGTCTGTCTACAGATATTAAATATCCGTGGCGAAGGCTTAAGTGCTGCCTAGTGGGTTTAAGACTTTGTATATTACAATAGAGGAGCGTAGGTTATTAATAAGGCCAGCTAAGGTGTCTACAGGCTTATAATAGGCGTACTTATAGGGCTCTACTTCCTGGCAAGCCGTAATAAGTTTATTGTGTAGGAAGTTGTCTGTTTAAAGCTTGGCGTTAAGGCCGTGCTATAGGTGCCGGAGGTCTTTAATAAGGATTTATAGACACTCTATAGTCGATTTTTCGGTGTTCTTGTTAATTACGGTCCGTAGCTTAGTCGCATTCTATTAGGTAAGGATATCACGCCTATATTCCGGTCCTTTAAAGTAGTTATAGGTAGCTTTGCATAGCTTATTAAAGGGGACACCAAGGGGGTTGCTCTTAAGGTTGGTGTAGTAGTAGTTAAGTGCTAGGCCGCGCAGCATGGTAGAGTAGGCTTGGCTAAACTCTTATTTAGGAATGTTAGCCTTCTGGCAGAGGTCCGTAAAGATAGTCAGTTTAAAGTCAAAATTATCATTTTTACCGCTATACTTAGATTCGTTGGTATAGAGCTTGGCTAGGTTAGCTAGCTCCTTGCCATAGGTCTTTACTTAGGTAGATTGCGGATCTATAACTTACGGATCTATGGCTTGTGGATATATGGCTTGCGGATCTATAACTTGAATAGTAGGGGTAATTTGGTCCGTATTTTGGTTTACAGGGGTGTTGTGATCCGTAACTTAAGAGTAGGGTGTATTTTGGCCAATAAGGTCAAGTCTGAAGCCGCTTAGGTTTGTGGGACGAATTTAGTTAAGTAGGTTAGGTATAAGGCCAGCGATTATATTAAGTTTGGAAGAAGTAAAGAGTTCCTTAGTTTCTTAAAACTGGTCTAGGATTTCCTCTTTAGTCCATTCCATTTGGTCCTTTTTATGTATTGTGTTGTATAAGGACTATGCAACAGTAACTTGTTTATTCCTTTTAACCCATACACCTTAGTTATGTAAAAGGGTTCGTAGTTTACGGATAGTAACAGGGTTGCAGGCCTTAAAAATAGCTTCTATAAAGTCCACAAAGTCTTCCTGGTATTGCTCCTATAGGTCGTCATTTATAAGCTTAAAGTGTTTATATTCAAGGATTTTAAAACTAATGTAGTTGTTAATGTTATTTATAGACGTAACGTTGACTCCTTGTCTCCACTTCTTTTGACCTTCGCTGACTTGCTTGCTGATGTCTGCCATACTATAGTGTAGTGTGGTGCGTAGCGAGTGGTAGCAGCTTATAACGGGTGGGGGAGGTCTTATAACGGTCCGTAAAATCGATTAACGGGTCCGTAATGGTTCGTAGAAGGGTAGGGGGTTTCCGCAAAAGGTCCGAAGAGGTTTAAGGTTCGAGGGGGTTGAGGATAGGGGTTCCGTATAGGTCTGTATTCGCGTCTATAACTTCCAGTAAACCGTACTAAGACTTGAATAAGTATACAGAGTTGGAGATAAGTCCATAATCCCCGACTTCCGACCTTCCAGCAGGTCGTACTAGGAGTCTGAACGGGTGGTCGCTGTCGTATGTATCGCTCGGGGGGAGGTATCAAGTGATTGCTGATCTGTGCGCGCTCACTGATCAGTGTTTGTATCACTCCGTGTGATATAAAGCGTCTCCCGGGTGGTGAGTCTTTCACGGGGCACGTAGCACTATAGACGTATAGTGCTAGTATGCTTGGTGTGGATGTGACTGAGTTGTATTAAGTAGGCCGCGTAGGCCTCTATATACTCTATGGAAAGTGGTCTAAGCGACAGAAGCGAAATAGGTTACATGACTGGGTCCTGTAACCTATTCGCATTCAAACAATAAGGTTATAGAGTTAAAAATGGTAAAAAAGGGTATATTTTAGTATATTTTAATAAGTAAAACTATGCCTTATATTAACTCTAATAAAATAGTTCTAATTTATATAAATAAGCCCCTGTTTATATAATTTAGAGCTATATTAGTAGGACTATGGGGGTTATTATAGAGAACTGGTTTTTGGGGTGGGGTAGTTAGCATAAAGCCTTAATTTAAGATTTTATAGCTTGAGTAAAACACCTCCTATAGCTCTACTAATATAGCTTTAAAATAAAGCTATAAAATTAGTTACTATTTATATAAATTAGAGCTAGAGATAACCTATTCTATATTCTTTTCTAGGAGAGACTTTTGGAGCTCTTACTGCACCTGGCCTAAAAAGACCAAACCAACTAAAAGAACCCTGAAAAACACCCTGATAATCCCCTAAGATACATGCATTACAGGGGAGGCATAGGTGGAACAATGGTGGTACGTAGTTGCGTATGACCGCCAGACCTATACCTAATAATGGCCCCCTATAACAACAATAAGGACGGGCGAATACTATACTAGAAAGCGGAAATACCCCAATTAAAAAGGCATCTAATAAAATATAAAGCCTATTGGACGCGTCTAGTATCTAAAACTATGGGGGAGTATCTATTAGCTATTACAAACTAATGTAGCTAGTAGAATGGCTCTAGTCTAGTAAACCTTAGGCGCCCCTCTAGCAAACCCTTAATTAAATCCTCTAACGGCTAAATAAAATCGAAGATAAATAAAACCCCCCCCTATAGGCGAACCGTACCTGGGCCGCTATAGCTGCGCTCCTATAGCACAGGGAACCTACCCCCCTAAAGATAATAACTAGGTATATAATTATAATATAACTAAATATAGAAAAGGTAGAGGAACTTAGGGGATAATTAGAAACAAAAGTTCTTATAAAGATTTGCAAGGAGGTTTATAACGCCGTCGCAGTCCAACACCTTAGGAGTGGAGACATTAGAGTTACCCTAAAGGACTAATAGGTAAAGGAACGGGCCGTAAGGGTAGGGGACAGGCTAGAAGAGCATATTAGTATAAAAGTGCTTTATAAAGATTACTTAGTTAAAGTCCTATTGGTTTCTATAAGCCTTAGGGTAAAAAGGGGACGCTAGGCGGATAATACAGTAACTATATAGGAGATAGTAAAATAAACGGAACGCCTTATACTAGGACTCGTAATTACCCAGATCTAATGGCTTTAATAGGAAAATATAAACTAAGCATATAATAAGAATAATAAGAGGATATAAGGGGCGCTAGAGACTCGCTAGGGAAATAATAAACAAACGCATGGCTCCCTTATTGTTAGTGTATATATACTAGGAATGCAAAAACTCCTTATCCAAAAAGGAATAATTATAAATGGCCTTATATATAACACAAGGCTCTATAACCACAGACTATGCCTGGAATGATGTTATTGCTATGTATAATGGGGACACACCCAATCCACATACGCAGCACAGGTGTGCTACGGCTACTGTATAGGCCCCTATAATACAAGATAATATACAAATTAAGACTAAATAAAATGCGTGAACTGTTACCGAAGCACATATAAGGCGTAGGAGAGAGAAGACTGCATTAAATACAGGAGACGGAAGGAAAGGGCTTAATAGCTACGGGAATAACTGTACGCTAGGTTATATAAATGGAAACAATAGGCGATAAGCTAGGGGGACGTAGGTGTCTTCCTAGCGTTTCCTATCTTTAATACTGGGGGGCTAAGCCAGCCATCCTAAGTCTTAATGGGCTAAAAGCAATGCTGCGTGATATTACTAGACTGAATAGGGATATAAGGGATATATAGGACACAAGGGAGAGGACGCCCAGTAGGAAGACCCCTATGGACGGCTATAGTAAGTTTAAGGCTGGGATAATTAAGAATTAGATTTAACGCGGCAAATATAACACACGCAGCTAGCTTATAAGGGGTATATAGCTAACTGGCAAGAACGGGGGAAGAACTAGAGGCAATAACAGACTTAGATTTAAAAAGGCTAGTAGGAATATAAGATACAGGAATAAAAAGCTCCATATAAAATAAGTAGTAGCCAGGGAGTAAACACAGGAGATGGAAGTTCTGAATATTTTAGAGAAAGTGGAAACGGAAGAAGTGAGGAGTGAAGGAGAGGCAAAGGACCCCCACTAGGGGTCCGCTACTTGACCATTATACAGTACAACTGCGGCAATATAAACCACCGTCTAGTAAGGCCCCTACTAGACAGTTTAGACCTAGAGAAATACTATATTCTTGCTATATAAGAGCTGTATTACAATACCTATATATAATCGATATACTGCCCCTAAGGATTCCAGCTCCTATATGAACTAAAAGCAGCCACACGCGTATACTTTATAATTAGCAAAAATATTAGCCTTGCCTTATGGTTATGGCAGGCAGTTAACCTAGATATTGCAGTTATAACTATCTAGATATATAGGGGACTAGTATAAATTATTAATGTCTATAACCCTAGGGTTGAAGGGGTAGTATAGATAGAGAATATTATATCTGTAATAAGCTTGCTAGAAACTGAATACGCGGAGTTTATTCTACTAGGAGATATAAACCTCTACCACCTATGGTGGAAAGGCATCTATGTTGCTGCTAATTAACAGGTAGAGTGCCTACTAAGAGCTATAGATAACAGGGGCCTTAAGCTAGCTACCCCCCTAGGTGCAATTATATAGCAACGGGGCACTGCTAAAAGTATAATTGACCTTATAATTATGGACGAAAACCTATACTAGAGACTTAAAAGGTACTCCCCTAAAGAAGAATGGGCACTTACCTTAGACTATATCCCTATCTAGATACAACTAGATCTGGATATTAAGGCGCAACTAAATGGTAAAAGATATGCAATAAGGAAGCTTAACGTAGATAGCTTTCTTAATATAATTAAATAACAACTTTAAGACCTAGAAGAAATCCACCTAATACTAAACAAGCGAGGCTTATTAGCTACCCCTAAGGAAATTAATTAAAGACTAGAAAGGATCTAGGCAGCAATTAAAAGTGGGCTAAAAGAGCACTACCCGGTTTTAAAACCAGGCCCCTACGCGCGATATATATAGTCCGTATAGTGCGCGGCCCTTGTAGCCGGCCAATGATGAGTAAGAAGGAAATACACAAGCAGCTATAATTCTGAGGATGAGAGATAATATAAAGACACAAGAAACCAGCTAAAGAATACCCTAAGAAAAGAAGCAAGGAATAACTGGAGATGGTTTATAAACAAATATACTATTAACCTAAGTCTCCCCTATAACAAGGGCCTTTGGACCATAGCGAAATAGGTAAAGAAAAAGGTAGGATGCTTAGTAGAAGATCTATACCTACCACCCCTACGAAGAGTAGGCGAACTATAGGCCACAAGCAACAATAATAAGAAGGTAAAGATCCTTATAGAAAGATTTTTCCCTTAACTAGCTCTAGCAGACCTTAGTAATATTACTAGTAAAACACTGGTGACTCGCCTAAGGGTTAACAGCAATATAACAACTGAAGAAATGGCTAGAACTATTAGCCGCCTTTTAAATAATATAGTACTAGGACTAGATGGGATCCTAAACAAAGCCCTAAAGACCTGTGGACCACTTATAGCACCTTGGCTTGCAGACGTAGCTAAAGCATGCTTTGCAATAGGCTACTACCCGCAATTTGGAAGATCTATAATGATGGTTGTCTTATAAAAAGAAGGTAAAGCAGACTACTTAATCCTAGGAAGCTACTGCCCTATTGCCTTAGAAAACACCCTAAGTAAGATCTTAGAAAAGGTTATAGTGGACTATATAGTAGACACGGCAGAGGAACATGCCCTACTACTATAAAGCTAAATAGGGGCAAGAAAGAATCGCTTAACGCTATTAGCACTTACACTACTCGCTGCTACTATTAAAACTGTATGGGCTATGCGAAAGGACTTTATAATATTAATGCTTAGCCTAGATATTAGCGGCGCCTATAATAATGTACCCTATAAGCGTCTCCTATATATCCTTAGGGTAAAGGGCTTCCCAGAATAGATCATTTAATTTGTTTAAGGATTTATAGGCCAGAAAGAAATATTACTGGTCTTTAGTGGATACTAGAGCCCCCCTATTGCAGTTGTAATAGGAATACTATAAGGATCACCTCTATTGCCTATACTCTTTCTCTTCTTTGTAAGCAACCTGCTTAATACCTTTAAGAAAGGGGCGACCTAGGGGATAGGCTTTGTTAATAACACAAACCTAATTATATATAGGCCAATAGCCGTAGAGAACTGTAGGACACTAGAGAAAGCCTATAATACCTATATAAAATAGGCAAGACGATATAGAGTTTAATTCTCACTAGAAAAATACCAGCTAATCTATTTTATAAGAAAACGTAACTAATCTGTAGATCTTTAGTATATAATTTATATCTAAGGCTTTGGGGGTTAACCGGTTTAAGGCCTAAGGGTATTAGGAGTGTGGGTAGACAGTAAGCTCTAGTAGAGCGTATATGCGGCACAAGCGGCCCGTAAGGGCTAAGTATAGTATATCGCCATATCTAGGATTGTTAATTTTATATGGGGTCCATGCTTCTAGAGGTTACGCCTACTATATATAGTAGTTGTCCGGCTAACCATAACGTATAGATCTAGCATTTGGGCCACTAGAGAAACTAAGAAAGGCCCCCCTAAATTACTCCTTAAACCACTCTAAAAGGTCTAAATAGCCTGCCTTAGGAGTATAACA